>Ga0299912_10003339_pt1 | contig 13114 bp, 12 predicted proteins | sample RVTome_2_FD_207667 | JGI IMG/M metagenome (GOLD analysis project Ga0299912, IMG submission 207667) | Soil microbial communities from uranium-contaminated site in the Upper Colorado River Basin, Wyoming, United States - RVT95D214 (version 2) ...
ATCCTTCACTTAAAGATGTAAGGACAGCCACGTCAAAAATCGAGATCAAATCTGCCACATCTTCTCTCCCCCCAAGAAAATGTAAGTTTTGGGAAATATCCAATTCCTCCCCTTGTCGTTTGAGTCCGGCTATAGTGATAGCAGACTTTTTCATGTCGTAGCCAATCACCAGAAATTGGGCGTTCTGATTGTACCTATGGATGATGGAGGCAGCTTGAAGGAAATAGGGATGTCCTTTAATCTCGCGTACGTTTGCAACCATACCCACGACAGGAGATTCTGGATGAATTCCAAGTCTCTTCCTCAAACCATTGCCATCATGTCCGTTTCCATAATCGGCGGTGTTAATTGCATTGTAAATGGTGCGAATCCTCTCCTCGGGAAACCAACGGCGTTTTACCACTTCTTGCTTAACAGCATCTGATACAGCGATCACCGAGTCAAAGTATTTTCCCCCAAGTCTATAGCCAAGTCTATGATGTGATTTTGTTTTAAAACTCATGTCTCTCCGGCTGGAGATGACAGGAATATTACAAATAACAGAGAGCGCTAGGCCATAGAAGTCAGAGCTTTCATGGTACGTTACGATGAGAGATATCTTTTTTTCGCTCACGAATCTCCTTAAAAAGACAAGATTCTTCAAGCCGGAAATAGTATAAATCCCAGCCCCATTGAGATTAATGATAGACAAATCCTTATCTTTCATATTTTCCGCAAATGCACCGGATGTAAAACATGCTACGTAAAGGTTAAACTTATCCCTGTCGATGCCTCCAAGAAGCTGAGCAATATTTCGTTCGGAGCCACCCACACCGTGGTAAGTATCCGTTAGTATCAATATTCCTTTCCTCTGATACATTGAGATCTCGTGATCCTCCATCACTTACTCTTCTTTCTGTGATCAGCACATCGAAGTGGGTTTCCCTTCATCTTACCGAGAAGGCACATCTCAAGCTCATGGTGCTATGCTTCGCAAGCGTTAACTCACTGATAAGACTTAGCAATTCTTCGCAAACGATTTAAGTACTCTTCATTGATTGGTAATCGCTTTATGATGGGCCTTAAATATTTATATCCAGCAACATATAAGAAAGAGAGAGGTCTCACAGGGTACAATACATAGGTACAATAAGAACCAGCATCTGTACACAACTCACTTTTCCAACGGGCGTCCCCACCGAGCAACTCTATTTTTGATATGCTTGGGCCATCCGAATTTAATTTCTCCAACAAGCGGAAAAATAAGACGGTGCCCGGAGAGAGTTTCGAGACACTTTCCTTGAACGATGTCTTTAATGCATAATACGTTCCATCAAATACAACCCCCAAGACATAGGTCACGGGGATATTCTTGTGGTATAAGACGTAACCCTTCGCTGCCGAAATATTTGAATACAGCTTAAAAACACTTTTATAGAAGCTTTGTTCAGATTCACTTGAGATAATGGCCGTACCGCTTCTAAATTTCCACGAGTCATTCTCAACATCTTCTATGATCCTGAATAACTCGTCCAACTCGCCCGCTTTATCCAAACAGCGCAATTCTGTAATCCCCTCTTTCTCCATCTTTCTATTCTTTCTTTCTAATTCATGACACAGTTTCTTACTTTTTGTATTTAAGTACGATTCGAAGTCGCCTTGGATAGCTATGGACCGCATCATATGTACATCTTTTTCAAGGATCTGCCAACGCATACCAACTGCCGATTTAATTTCCGCCAGTGAGGACTCTTCTTGAGGGGACTCCACCAAATGGATAGCCGCGGCGTCATACACTTTTTTCGAATGTTGGACAATTTCCCGCAGAGGTGCTGGACGTCCTTTTTCGTGCAAAATCCCAGGGAAGTGGGAATACAGGGTATCAATGAAACCAATACCGTCTTTAGTTATTTGAAAGATCCCAGCCGCTGACAAATCATTTTCATCACGCAAGCGCTCTACGATCACCACCCAGCGATCTTTTCCAAAGTGTTTGACCCAATTAACAAGCCACCTGTGGGTGAGAAATAGATTACTGGCCCCTGACATCATATAGAGTCTGTCCCATTCCCTCTGCATGTTTTCGAAATCACTAATATTCGAAATGCTTTGGATCATACGTTACCCTCCTAATACGAAAACAATTCCTCTGGGGAACAGAGAATGGCGGGTGAACAATTCCTTAGGTTGACGGGCCTGAAATAAACATCAGTGTCGCTAACGCTGCCTTTGTTGTTTCAGTTAAGAAATCAAAATCGATGAAATCTAATCTGTCTTCCGTGGTATGGTGGTAAGGGTTCTTGTAATACGAATTGACGTAAATGGCATCGTATCCCTCATCCCAGAAGGATCCCTCGTCCCCTCATCCACAGTCTTCACCCACCATTGCTTTTACTTTTAGCTTGGAATAATTTTGTGTCAGTGCAGAAGCAGTCTTTACTAATTCCTTATTTGGAGGGCGCCCCGCAATCACCACTATACCATCGAGGTAGAGAGATTTTAGTGGGCGATTCTTTATCGTCTTCAGTTTTAATTTTATATCCCCCCCCATGTTTCTTATCTCTGAACCCTTATAAGAACCATTAAAACCAATAATGTCAAGATTGATGACGCCTCTTATGTTCAAATTCCGCTCCCGTGCTTTTCTGGCAAAGTGTTCACTCCCGCTTCCCCCCTGTTCTTCGTTAGAAAATACCCCAAGCTTAACCGTGGCATCTGACGACACTTCTATTAATATCCTTCCAATCTCAAGCACAGCTGCAGTACCGCTCCCATTATCATCTGCGCCCGGGGCATTTACTTCTGGTTGTTTAGAAATAGAATCGAAATGGGCTATCACCATATATATCGCCCCGGCTTCCTTCTTCCCATCAATCGTTGCAATAACATTCTTCCATTTTTTCCCCCTGAAATCGTACTCATCAAATTCGACTGGAATGCCGTAAGCCTGGAATCTCTTGAATAAGTAGTTTGCAACTTCATCCTGCTTTTCCCAGGAATATCTCGTCTCAAATTTTTGTAGTTCTTCAACTGTCTTGTAAATATTTTCTTTGGAAACACAATTCAACGCTTTCAATATGAGGTCATTCTTCTCATAATTTGTTTCAACATTATCCGACTGGCAACCCAATATTGACCAAAGAAATACAACTTCCAGAATGACTAAAATTTTTCGACTCATACACGGCCTTCCAAACTGCACAAGTCATCTTTATTCTTAAGGATCTTGATTTTAGGCATTATCTTTTCCATGTATTTTTTTTAAAAGCGATCAAATCGTCTTTTTCAGCCAATCACTTTTCCAATAATGCAGGCAGCACATATCACATCCCTCTTCTAACAACATGCCCTTACCATCGCAGTAAAGACCGCGAAGTATCACCACATCCTTGCACCTATTTATTTGCCTTCCTCCTTTATCCAATACATATTGGGGAATTTTCAAAACTTTGTAAGTATTGTTGCAGTACTTCTCCATGGGTTCCTGAAAGCTTAATCCTTTGAAATAATTATTATTGAGTGTGGATCTAATTTGAGAATAAGAAAGAACCTTTACTGTATCGCCTGTTTCTAATCTATCTCCCGTACTATCTTCAAGGTGACTTTCATTCATTACTATCTCCATATTTGACTTTCTATCCCTCTTTTTCGCAAATTCATAACACCCCTTTCGTATTCGCCGTTTGATAGCCGGATATACTCTCAACAACATTTGATAGAATTTTTCTATACGATTTAGCTCCCTTCCTATATCCTTCATTGTGGTGTATTGACAAATGTATCCAAGATCTCTTTTTTTCAATAATAATGCTTTTTCTTGTTCAAGTCTCATTTGATCTGTTGTTTTGACCCCTTCACATCTTATCCTTATTATGCGCTAACTATTAAACAACTGTACTTTATCCTACGCCTTTTCCAGCCATTTTGTTTTCCAAAAATAGAGACAACTCCTGTCACAATCCTTCCCACCTAGTATTCCTTTTCCATCACAAACTAAGTCCTTCAGCACAACAATATCCTTACACCTAAGCATTTTCTTACTGTACTCATCATATAACCATTTGACCTCTCTCAGAACCTCGTAATCTCCGCCGCAAAACTTCACCATACTTTCCATAAAAATAAGGTTCTCATCACGGCCCCTCTCATCGAGAGTCTCCTTTATTTTCTCGTACGATGAAATTCGAACCCGTTCTCCTCGCCTAAATTTCACTCCCTCTTTGCCTTTCCAAAATATCAATTTGCTTAATAACTTCAAAACTTTCCTCACGATAGAATGCCTTTCGTGACTTTCGCCCGATTATCTCTTTCCCCTTAAAATCAACTCCTACTGGGTTTCAAAAAAGCGTGTTTCATTGGTCCAAAATGATCCTTCCGGGTTTAAGTTTCTCTGCTTTTTCTGCCGATACAATGATATGCTTGGTTGCGCGGTCCTTTGTGTACTCCCCTTTCATGAGCCATTTCTTCTTCATCTTTTTCTTATAGAAGGGCGGTACTGAAGTACCTTTCTGCCCGGTCTGGTAATATGGTTACTACTTTGTTCCTTCCATTATCCATGTGAAGTGCAGCAAACACATTTGCACCAGAAGAGGTGCCAACAAGTAGTCCCTCTTCGTGCGAAAGTCTTTGAGTAGTCTCAATTGCTTCCTCATCGGAAACGGTAAACACCATATCCACAAGATTGACATCCAAAACATCAGGGATGAAACCATCACCAATTCCTTGAATTCGGTGAAGGCCTGGCTCTCTACCCAGCAAGGCTGAACAATTCTTAGGTTCAACAGCTACAATTTTGACATCGGGCTTTTTTTCTTTTAAAAATTTCCCAACTCCTTGGAGGGTTCCCCCGCTTCCAACTCCTGCTATAAAAATGTCTATCTCTCCACCTAAATCATCCCAGATTTCCGGAGCGGTTTGCTGGTAATGAATTTCTGGATTGTGTGGGTTTCCAAATTGATTGGCAACAAAATATTTTTTAAGATCTGCTTGAATGATTTCCTGCATTTTCTTTAAACATCCTAAAAGACTTCCCTCAGCAGAACTTAAGACGATTTCTCCACCAAAAGCCAAAATAATTTTCTTTCGTTCTTCACTCATGTTTTCCGGCATGACACAGACCACTTTATAACCTTTCTGCCTTCCCACTAAGCTTAATCCAATTCCCGTATTTCCAGAAGTCGCCTCTATAATGACCATACCGGATTTGAGTTTCCCCTCTCTTTCGGCTGATTCAATGATATGTTTTGCAACACGATCTTTAATACTTCCGCCGGGATTAAAATGTTCCGCTTTGACAAATACATTGCCGGAAGACATCTTTTTTAATCGAATTAAGGGAGCACTTCCCACCGTGTCCAAAACCGAGTTTAAAAGCATGGATAACTCCTTTTATAAAAAATTTATTGGAGGCGGCCCCTGGAGTTGAACCAGGTAAAACGGAGTTGCAATCCGTTCCCTTACCACTTGGGTAGGCCGCCATTTTAAGCTGATTGTCATCTGGGGTCCGTTTTTTTAGACTCAATTGACAGCAAATGTTCCTTCAGTTTTTCTCTGAATTCCTTTGATTCCATAATTTCCTGCACCTCAAATTTATTCTTACCCTCAAACAAGTAGTTAAATCTATTTAGCCCCTGGCTTTCCCACTCTTTTAAGCATCGTTCTTTGTATTTCTCTACCGTCGATACTTGAATGGCAGGATTTCCGATGACTATACTTCCTGGCTTAATATCCCGGAGGACAACTGACATTGAACCCACAATGGAGCCTTTACCAATTCTCACCCCCGCTGTTATAATCGAACGGCCTCCGATGAAGCAATTGTCCTCAATGATTATTTTCCCAAAATGCCTTAGGGCCGGAAATTCATCTCTAAAAATTACACTTGCACCGTCATGGGTAATTAATGTGACACCTGGAGCTATTGCTACATTGTTTCCGATCTCTACGAGATAGGGCTCAGATGCTAATTTGTTAATCTGAATAAAACAGTTTTTCCCAATCTTAGCCCCTTGCTTTCGAAATTTTTCAGCAATGGTAGATGAATCGTATTTAAAGTTTTCATTAATTTCTTGAATCTTGATTAATAAATATCTCAGCAATCTAAGAATCATTCGCATCTCAGTACCCCAGCCTATTTGATGTCCGACCGGAAACCTCCAACGTAATCTATTTGATGGTTCTTCGAAATGAGTGACATCGTCATTCTTCTAAAGGTGGGCATCAAACCAATCGCCTGGCAATGATCGATTTCCAAATAGGTTGCATTCTCGAGCACTACCCCCTTCGCACCCATTTCTTCAGCTAATTTGAGTGCTTCACTCAACAAGATTGCCATAAATCCTAAATTTCCCTCTTTGGAGAACAGAAACTCTACTACGATGTATAAAGACAATTGACCGCCTTTAATGATTCTCATAGGGTAATAATTGACAAAAGCCCTTATCTTCCCTTCCATCTCTATAACGAAAGTCCGATGATTTCGATCGCCAAAAAAGTGATGCGACAGCTCGGCCTCAGTCATCATTCTTGCAAAATGAGGATTTCTCTGTATTTCGTTAAATAATTTTGCTAATTCTTTAGAGTCACCTTCTCCCGCGTGCCTCACGAAAGAAGAGTCTTCTTCTATGCCGTGCTGTTTCAGGTAGCCCCTAAGCCTTTTAGGAACAATCATGTATTGATTGAATGTTGAATAATCGAACCTGGTTATCCCCAAACACTTTCTTAGAAGTCTATCTCCTGTAAACTTTAGTGGCCTTCCGGCCTCAAAAAAGCCATATACGAAATCACAATCAGGGTTATAATATTTTGAACGTGAATCCAATAAAACATACTGCTGCTCCATTTCAAATAAGCACTCAAGTCTTGCGCGCAAATCTATTTTCATTGAAACTGCTAAGTGGGTGTTAAGATAACAATTTAATTTCCTTCCACAGTAATCCATCGTCCGAAACAAAAAGCTTTGGTAAGCTACCAGTTCGTTATTTATTTTGCCTCCAAACAGTAGATTCTTACTCTTGTTCGGTCCTCCGAGAACCCAATGCAAATAATCCTCACTAAGATCCGGCGATCCCATTCTTCCATAACCCTCCGACCACACGGAACGAAGGAAGTTGCTGATTTCAGAAATGTTGTCAAAACTAAGCTGCGAAAACTGCACGACGTGATCATTTGCCATTTTCGCCGCCATTTTGAATAAAGGTCTATTTTTCGTTGTGTCTGCTTCCATTTTCCCCCTTAAAGACGTTTGAGTTCTGATGGCTACATGATCTGTATTATTTTATGCCGTATTATCTTACTGGAGGATAAGCATTCCCCAGAAACCAAGCCACTTGGGAGTCTTTCCCGTGAATCGATTACAGAATTGCATTCCCGTAAATGGAGCCTATTTCCCTCCATACATTTCTTTAATCAAAACCCTATCTATTTTATTGTTCTGATTTTTGGGGAGGCTCTCAGTATGTATCATACTTTTGGGGATCATATAACTTGGCAGATGTTTACTAAGGTGCTTTCTGATCTCTTTGTCACAATCTCCATCACCTGAGTAAATGATTCTCAGTTCTTGGATCTTGTCCTTTACGTATACAGGGATGACGACATTCTCTTTAACAAGAGGTAACAATGAGAGAACGTGTTCGATTTCGCCCAATTCAATTCTGTATCCCATGAACTTTATCTGATGATCCTTACGACCATGGATGAAATAACCCACTCTTGGGTTAAAAGAGGCAACATCCCCTGTCCTATAAAATCTCTCTCCTTTGTCATTGACCCCAAAGGCACTTTTAGTTTTCTCCGGGTCACCCCAGTACCCTGCGCCCACTTGAGGCCCTGCAATCAAAAGTTCTCCTTTCATCTCCTCATCTTTGAAATCCGTCCTGTCCAAAATCAAGTTATTGTTTGCAAATGGAAACCCGATAGACAAAATTGAGGCCTCCGGATTTGGGGGCTCACTAAAAGTATATTTTGAAGTATATAAGGTTGTTTCGGTCGGTCCGTAGCAGTTGTGAAACTTTGTCCGAGGTAACATAGACATTATTCTAATTAACATATTGACTGGTATCGTCTCGCCGCCCAGGAAGACATCCTCAAGATTCAGCAGATCCGGCTGTATTAAATTACTATTAATCAACGAGGTTAGAGAGGATGGAACTAAAAACATTTTAGTAATGCCATATTTATAACTGAGTTCCAATATATCTTTCGGAAATATTATTTCTTCAGGATAAACTCCCAATGTCCCGCCCGAGCACAAGACCGGGAACACATCTGCAATGGACATATCAAAGGCATTTGCATTAAGGGCGCTCCCTCTTTCCCTAGGTCCATAATCAAAAGTCTCTATGGTATAGTTTATTACGTTATACAAATTTCCATGCGTTAACATTGCCCCTTTGGGCACTCCCGTGGATCCTGAGGTATATAATATCAACGCTAAATCCTCCGGAGAAACCGCCGGAAAATTCTCCATATCCTTCGCTAATTCTTCCTTAAAGTCTATTTTCTCATAGCTGTTATATTCGTTATCATCAAGGTAGAGTGTTCTAAACTGATGATTTAACAGTTTTTCACAATCTTGGTAATGTCTAATAGAATGGCGATCGATAAAAACGTAGAATGGAGCAATGTCTTCTACTACTCTGGCTAATCTAGCAGATGGAGTTCTTGTATCCAATGGCACATAGACACCCCCGTCCTGCATAATTCCAACAATGGCAGCATATAAATAAATAGACTTGTTCATCAAGACAACGACTCTATCACCTTTTTCAATTCCTGATTTTAATAGAAAACTTGATATTTTGCTCGATAGGTCCTGCAGATCATTGTAAGTCCACATGTTATCGTAAATTCTTACGGCCACCCTTGACTGATAAAGAGAAAAACTTCTGTCAATAAGATCTACTACTGTTTCCATATTCATGCGCCCCGACTTTCTCACCCGTTAGGCCGAAATCAAATCACGATTTCCTTTGGGAAAGTGTGACTCAAAAACTTCAAAGGGCTGGCAGAATAACTGTATGCTCCGCAGTTATGAAAAAGAAGAATATCTCCTTCCCTTATATCTGCATGCAACTCAATTTCGGAAGCAAGCACATCATCTGGGATGCATAGAGCCCCTGCAATGGTGTATTTGGCAATTCTTTCACTGCAATCGTTTTCTGGTACAACGTCTACCTGAAGGTTTCTACGAATCACTTGACCAATGCCCCCGGCTGCTAAATAGTTTTGATGCATCCCCCCATTAACAACCAGGAATTCTTTTTTATACCCATTCTTTCTATAAAGTACATTCACGGCATAAATGCCACTCTCCGCTACCAAAAAACGGCCCGGCTCGACAACAAACCGAGTGTTTTCAAAATGCGTCCTATTCTTTGAATCTGTAAATAGCTCTGATAAACTCCTCTTGACGACCGGTAGATCGAGGGGGGGTTTATTACCGAATATGTCAATTCCCCACCCTCCGCCGAAATTAATCTTCTTCAGCTCTGTTTTGAACCGGTTAGCAATGTCATCCGCCTTTTCAAGAATAAACCTGAAATTGGAAATAATTTTCTCAGCCTCGAGGAACTGAGAACCCAAATGCATATGCAGCCCTGTGAATTTTAATACTTCTGATCCATTTTTAATGAGCGCAAACGCCTGTTCAAGATCGTCCTCTATAATTCCAAATTGGGTATCTCCGCTCATTTTCATTGCCGAAGACGATGATTTCGCTTTCGGATTGAGCCGGATCCCCAGATTGGCACGTTTCCCTTTTATTCGGCAAAGGTCAAATATATTATTGATTTCCGAAATGCTCTCAACATTAATGGAAGATATCCCAAGATCAATCGCCAATGACAATTCTTCGATCGTCTTACCCGGACCCGTAAATTCAATTTTCCTTATAGGATACCCTATCTCCATTGCCAATCTTAGTTCACCTAAGGATGCCACATCCGCACCCACACCAAGCGATCGAATGAATCCAAGAATATCCTGATTTGGATTCGCCTTGAAGGCGTAATGGATTTCAAAACCCCTGGGTAGGCAATCCAATAATTCATCGTATTTTCTTTTGACAATCTTCTTAAAATAGATAAAGGCAGGAAGCTCTGTCTCCTTGACCAGCTTCCTGATGTCTTCTTTAGGAATGATTCTGTAGAAATCTTCTTTCTTCATATCTTTCCTTAATCGTTGTATACTTTATTTTTCCACTTTCTGTCATCGGCAAATATTCAACTACATTTATTTCACCAGGGACCATGTAATACGGTAATCGTTCCTTCAAAAAGATAATTAACCTTTGTTTATCCAGGGCTCCATTACCTATAACCTCTGCTATAATAATTTGTCCCTTGCGTTCATCTTTGATTCCTACGACCGCTGCGTTCTTAACGTGATCGTACTCCAGAATACAGCTTTCTATCTCCTTCGGATAAACCCTATGTCCTAAGGTTTTAATCATCCCATCTTCACGGCCCAGCACATAAAGATACCCTTCTTCATCCATTTTCCCCCGGTCACCCGTAAAAACCCATTTCCCCTCTTTCATCGTTTCTGAACCCGGCTCTTTCATCTTTCGCAACTTTTCACTTGTTCCCTCTAAATCGTTCAAATAACCGAGCATTGTCCCAACTCCATAATGGACAATTTCTCCTTCGGTGTTCGGAAAGGCAATTTCACCCTTCTCATTTAGGATACGTATTTCCGTTCCTTTTATAGGGCGGCCAACCGAGGTCATCTTCCTTTCGAAGTCAAAAGGCTTGAGCATACTGCTTCTAAAAGTCTCGGTTTGCCCATAGGTTTTAAAAATCTTCACATTCCTAAAGTATTGTCTCAGTTGCAGTAACTGATTTTTGCTAAAATCCCCGCCTGAAACAGTAATGTATCTTAAGGTTTGAGTGTTTTGCTCAAAATCAGGCCCTTTGGGATAAGCAAGTGCTTCCGCCCATATGGATGGGACGCCTGAAATTCCGTTGATGTTTCGTGACCTTACAGCCGTCAGGATATCTTTTGGAAACCATGAATTCAAAATGATGAGATGGGCTCCTGAGAGAAAACATGAGAGGAGTTGATTTAAGCCTACGTCGAATGAAAAAGGAAGCAAGCTTAACAGGCAGTCTTGATCTGTAATTTCATAATCTTCTATCTCGTTCACAGCTCTCTGCAGAAGATCCTCCCCGGATATTAAGACCCCCTTAGGGGATCCTGTCGACCCAGATGTAAACAAGCACCACGAAGCCTTGTCAAAGTTGCTATCAACTTCTTGAAGGCCTTTATCGCTATCGCTCTCCACTGACGGATATTTCAAAACATAAATTGCCCTATTGTGATTCTGTAATGAACCTCCTGTGCCTCCTGCCTCAGGGTATCTTCCGTAGAATGGGAAGGGATGGTTTGGCTCAATCCTCTCCATTTGCCTCTTCACACTTCTTAATGTGTTTTCCTCGAGTAAAATGAATCTTGGGTTAGCCATTGAAAATAATTTTAGAGCATATTGCGGATTTTGTTTGGAATAAAAACAACAGCACGTCCCTCCATTCAGCACAATCGCTAAGATTGACACGACGAGGTCTACCGACTTCGTCATATAGCACATGACTAAATCACAGGGCTGCATCCCCTGTTTCAGCAGATATTGGGCCAATCCCTTCACTCTTTCCTCGAGTTGACCATAAGTCAAGGTGATCAGGGAGTTCGGAGGAACATAATGCGAGGCTGCAGCTTTCTCTTTATATCGAAGAAATGCCTGGGTGATTTCCTGGATTAGGCCCATTGCTGATTCTCCATCAATTTTGACTGTATGAACTGACAAATCCTATTGACAGTATCGAAATTCTCCAATGAAAGCTCAGCAGGGTGAATAAGGACATCAAAGTTCTGTACGCATTCCTCTATCAATTGAACGGCACCGATGGAATCGATCAATCCCGCATCAATCAAAGAATCATCATCCTCAAAGTTTGCGGGCTTTTCATCGGTTTCACTATTTGATGCAATGATTTCAAGTACTATTCTTCTTGTAATTTCTTTTATTTCATCAAGCTCCATACGTTTCTCTCCGTCCAGTTAGTTTTTACATGAATTGCAAGAAACCCAAAGGCTTCCCGTGTCATTTTCAATTTCAACATCTATGCAAATCAATCGCCACAAATTCTTCGAACGGCACTATGAAAACTGAAATGAGATGAAAAAGCAAAAGAACTAATTCGCATGAACCTTGCATGACGTATTGAGGTTTGGATAAATAGAGGAAACTAGGCCTATCCAATGTTTTGTATTAAGAAACGTTGCTTGGTCTCTTTGAAAGCCTCGCGTCCCAAAAGGTAATGGAACCGAATGCCGAACATCTCAAAAAAACCAACACGCCCAACTTTAACCCACCCAATTTTTGATAGACCTCGCATACTGCTCTTATTCGTGGTCAGAACGATACCTAACGCATTACTTCTGCCATACTTGAGCGCCATATCATTCAAATAATATCTCAAAATGACCGGCCAAATCCCGCGGCCCCGGAACGCGGGCACACAAAACCCCCTCCAGCAATAAGCCTCATTGGGGCCGATCTTAAACTCACGCTTGAAAACAGGGTCCTTGAATCTATCTTTCGTAACTATTGACTGAGAGGCCACAATTCGGCCTTGATGCTTGGCATTATAGATATGCTCTCCTTCTTCCAGTCTTTTTAATGTGAATGATTTTGATGTGTGCCATTCATCTACCGCTGTTAACTTTTCAATCTCGTCGCTGTCAGCTGCGGTCATTTCTCTAAGTTCCATCTCGACATCACAAATTGGCAGCGGGAGTTCTGCACAGTTCTTGTTAACATAGACAAAACAGTGCACTTGAAGGGGTTTGAGAAACGCGCGATCTTTCATCCGTTTTACGAGATTACCAGGGCCGTCGGTTCTTAAAATTGTGATTGCCCGCTTCACCAAATAGATAAAGGGATTCGCGTTCTGACTATCTACCATCACTGAATCACCTTCCTTGATATATTACAATCATGCTCTTTAGGGGACAGGGACAACAGTGGCAAGAATCGGGGATATGCTAAGAGAATCACAACATGAAAAGTGCATATCGAATTTCGGCTATTCATCGCCCGGTGAGAATCTATGCTCAGCAGGGGGTTTGTTTTTTG
>Ga0299912_10003340_pt1 | contig 13111 bp, 7 predicted proteins | sample RVTome_2_FD_207667 | JGI IMG/M metagenome (GOLD analysis project Ga0299912, IMG submission 207667) | Soil microbial communities from uranium-contaminated site in the Upper Colorado River Basin, Wyoming, United States - RVT95D214 (version 2) ...
CAAGTATATCTACGGCCAGTTCATCGAACACCTGGGCCGCTGCATCTACCAGGGGATCTGGGCTGAGATGCTCGAGGACCGGAAGTTTTTCTGGGCCGTGGGGGAGGGGGAATCCCCTTGGAAGGCCGTCGGCGAAGCCGGCCTGGTTAAGATGGACAAAGTCAAACCTTTCACGGGCATCCAAACGCCGCGGGTGACGCTCACCGGGAAAGGCCCGGGCGGCGTCGTTCAGGAGGCGCTGGCCCTCGTTGAAGGGAAAGAGTATGTCGGTCGGGTCGTCCTTGGAGGCGATCCGAGCGCCGCGCCCGTCAACGTCAGCCTCGTCTGGGGTGACGGGCCGGATGCCCGGCAGACGCTCACTGTCAAAGAGATCGGCCGCGACTACAGAACGTTCCTCTTCACCTTCAAGGCCGGGGCGTCGACCGAGAACGCCCGGCTCGAGATCGTCTCATCGGGCCGCGGCTCGTTCAAGGTCGGAACCGCTTCGATCATGCCGGCCGATAACGTCGAGGGCTTCCGGCCCGAGGTCCTGGCCCTGCTCAAGGAGCTCGACTCGCCCGTCTACCGCTGGCCGGGCGGCAACTTCGTCAGCGGCTACGACTGGCGCGACGGCATCGGCGATCGAGACAGGCGTCCGCCGCGCAAGAACCCGGCCTGGCGGGGCGTCGAGCACAACGACGTCGGCGTCCACGAATACCTCGACCTCATCCGCCTCATCGGCTCAGAGGCCTACATCACGGTCAACAGCGGCCTGGGCGACGTCGTCATGGCCCTCGAAGAGCTCGAGTATGTCAACGGAGCGCCCGATTCGAGGATGGGCAAGCTCCGGGCGGCCAACGGCCGCACCGAGCCGTGGGGCGTCAAGTTCTGGGCCATCGGCAACGAGATGTACGGCGACTGGCAGCTCGGCCACATCCCTCTCTCCGACTACGTCAGGAAGCACACCCAATACGCCGTGGCCATGAAGGCCATGGACCCGTCGGTCCAGGTCGTCGCCGTCGGCGCCATCGGCCGCTGGAGCGAGACGATGCTGGCCGAGGCCTCGAACCACATGGACCTCATCAGCGAGCATTTTTACGTCGGGCACAAGGCCGGGCTCCTCAGCCACGTCAACCAGATGCCGACGGAGATCCGCCGGATCGCCGAAGCCCACCGAAAGTATCGCGCCACGATCCCCTCGCTCAAGATGAGGGAGGTCCCCGTCGCCCTCGACGAGTGGAACTACTGGTACGGGCCGCACGTCTACGGCGAGCTCGGCACCCAGTATTTCCTCGAGGACGCCCTCGGCGTCGCCGCCGGGCTCAACGAGTACGCCCGCCAGAGCGACGTCTATTTCATGGCCAACTACGCCCAGACGGTCAACGTCATCGGCGCCGTCAAGACGTCGAAGACGGCCGCCGTGCTTGACACGACGGGCGTCATCCTGGCGCTCTACCGGAAGCATTTCGGGACGATTCCGGTCGCGGTCGGCGGCGCGCCCGAGCCGCTCGACGTCATGGCTTGCTGGATGGGTGAGACGAAAAGCGTCTTGACCCTGTCGATCGTCAACCCGACGGGGACAGCGGTGACGCTCAGGCTCGATGCCGGAAAGCTCGCCCTTCCCACGACGGCCAGGCTCTTCCTCGTCGGCGGCGAGGATCCGAGGGCCTGCAACGTGCCCGGCCGGCCGCCGGCCGTCGCGGTCCATGAAACAGAGGCCGCCCCATTCGGCAAAAAGCTGATTGTCCCGCCCATCAGCGTCTCGCTTTATCAGATCGGGGTCGGACCACAGCAACGCTAATATTATCAATTAGATAATGGCGTTTTTAGGGCGAAAATCGGCCTTAAATCGGTGTTTTTAATGGCAAAAATGTAATACTTGAACTTTGACCAGAACTGGTCCCCAATTTCCCATCTTTTTGGGCATCAAAACGGGGAAATAAGCCCTTTTTAGACCCAATTTTATGGGCTAACTTATTCTAAATAATCATATTGCTGTGGTCCGACCCCAACTATAAATCCTTTCTCACGAAGCGCAGATGGCGCACGCGGCCGGCGTAGACGAGGAAGCCGTCGACGCGGCCGGAGCCGTCCCGGGTGAACCGGAGGAGATTTCCCTCCGCTTCAAAGGCCTCGGCGTAGACCGGGGTGATCTCGAACCGCTGGGCCGGACGGAAGCGGACCTTGAGCTTCCCCCCTTCGACGTAGATCGTATAGGCCGTGTCGATCTCGTCGCTGTAGTATGTCCCCACGTAGGCCTCGAGATCGGCCGGCTTCGGGGCGAAGGGAGGCATGGCCTCCCATTGCCGCGGCTTGGAGCGCCCGTCCGTATCCCGCATCCTGAGGGGAGAGCCGGCCGTCCCGGCCTCGAACGCCGCCTGCCTCGATCCGTCGGCCGTTGAGAACGTGGTCCCGGAGACGGGGACGACCGCCTGGCCGCCGATCCGCAGAGTCTTGCCGTCCTTGTCGAGCTCGACGCGCATCGCGGCATCGGTCAGCGGCTCCCGGTAGACGCCGATGTATCTCTTGAGCGTCTCGATGGGGACGGCCGCGGCGACGGGCTTGGCCGGTTCTTTAAACTTCCCGGCGAGGAAGATATCGGCGACCTCGTGGACCAGGCGGGCCGGTCCGGACGCCGTCACGTTGCTCAAAACGGCGATCGACAGGCGCGCTTCCGGGAAGCGGGCCAGGAACGCCTGATAGCCGGCCGTCGACCCGCCATGGCTGACCTCGCGCAGGCCCTTGTACGTCGTCACGTTGAGGCCCTGGGCGTATTCGTTCTCGAAGCCGTCGTTGAGACGGCCGCGCGTCTCGAGCTGGTCGACAAGGGCCCGCCCCCCGACGCGGGGGCTGTCGAGGTTCTCGTTCCAGATAAGGAGATCGCCGACCGTCGTCAGCAGGCCGCCGTTGCCGATGACGTCGGTGAACGACATGTTCGTGGTGAACGTCCCGTCGCTCTTCCGTCCGTAGGCCGTGGCCCGGTCGGGAACGATCCCGCGGAAGTCCGCGCGCCACTGGGTCCGGGCCATGCCCAGGGGTTTGAACATCCGCTCCTGACAGAACGCGTCCAGGCTTTTCCCGGAGACCCGGGCGACAACGACGCCGAGCAGGGTATAGCCGGTGTTGTTGTAGAGGAATTCGTCGCCCGGCTTGAAGTTCAATTCCTTCATGCGACTGACGAGCTCGAGGATCTCGTCGACCGTATGGACGGCCAGGCCCGTCGGACGGCCGGAGAGGCTCATCAGGGGCCATTGGCTCCGCAGGCCACTGGTGTGGTTGAGGAAATGGCGGATGAGGACGGGCGTCCCGAAGTCGGGGAGCTCGGGAATGTACTTACGGACGGGGTCGTCGAGCGAAAGCTTGCCGTCCTGGACGAGCAGGGCGATGGCCGTCGCCGTGAACTGCTTGGCCACCGACCCCGATTCGAAGACCGTGTCCGGGCGCAACCTGATCCCGTACTCGAGGTTGGCCATGCCGTAGGCCTTGACGAGGACGGGCTTGCCGTCGACGGCGACGCCGACGACACAGCCCGGCGTGTCGCTCCGGTTCCAGCGCTCGAAGACCCGGTCGACCTTCGCTTGGGTCGAAAGCTCGGGCGTCGCGGGGGTCGGCGCCTGTTGCTGCCCGGCCGCCAAGATCGCGACCGCGGACGTGACGAGCAGGACCAGGATCAAGACGACGATCGGTCGGCTCTTGCGGACGTCCATGGGATCCTCCTTCCGGCGTATACGATTTCTGATGAACGAGACTTACTTATACATCAATCCGGCGCGGATTACACCGGACAATGGGGTCGGACCACAGCAACGTTAATATTATTAATCAGATAGGGCCTTTTTTCTGGCGCAAATGGGCCTTCTACTTACGTTTCTGTGGTCCGACCCCTTACGAACAGAAACTTGACCCCCGGGGGCAAAATGAGTATGTTCCCAAGCATCATCGTGCTTCCTTAAAGGAGGAGAATCATGATCCACGTATCCCCGCGAATCAAGAGCTTTTCGGCCCTCGCGTTGGCGCTTATCCTAGGCTTGGCCCTCTCTCCCGCCCTGGCCCAGCAGAAGGTCCACGAAGAATACACCAAGAAGATCCGCGAGTTCACGACGGACCCGCACTTCGCCACGAAATACGTCGACACCCTGCCCTACGCCGAGGGCATCCCCACTCCGCTCGAAGTCCTCGGCCACATCGCCGGGGCCAAGGACGTCCTGAGCTATTCGGCCGACGTTTACAAGTACATGCGGGCTCTGGCCGCGGCCACGCCCCGCGTCAAGGTCTTCGACATCGGCAAGACCGAGGAGGGCCGCGACTGGATCCTCGTCGCCGTCGCCGACGAAGAGACGATCAAGAACCTTGACAAGTTCAAGGAGATCAACGCCAAGCTGGCCGACCCCCGCAAACTGACCGACGCCGAGGCCCAGAGCCTGCTCCACGAGGCCAAGCCGATCTACTGGGCCACGGGCGGCATGCACTCCGGCGAGACAGGCTCAGTCGAGATGCTCATGGAGCTCGCCTACCGTATCGCCGTCGACGAGTCGCCCTTCATCAAGACGATCCGCGAGAACAGCATCACCCTCATCACGCCCATCCTCGAGGTCGACGGGCGCGACAAGCAGGTCGATATCTCCATGGCCAAGCGCAAGGACCCCAAGGCCAACGTCCCTAACCGGCTCCTCTGGTGGGGCAAGTACGTCTCCCACGACAACAACCGCGACAACCTCGGCCTGGCCCTGGCCCTGAGCCGGAACATCATGAAGGTTTTCTTCGACTACCACCCGCTCGTCATGCACGACCTCCACGAGTCCATCTCCCATCTCTACATTTCGACCGGCACGGGCCCCTACAACGCTTGGCTCGACCCTATCGTCATCGACGAATGGAATCTTCTGGCCTACCGTGAGGTCGACGAGCTGACGAAGATGGGCGTCCCGGGCGTCTGGACCCATGGCTTCTACGACGGCTGGGCGCCGAACTACGCCTTTTACGCGGCCAACGGCCACAACTCCATCGGCCGGTTCTACGAGACCCAGGGCGCGGGCGACGGCTCGACCCGGGTCATCGCGGCCTCCGGCGACCGGGCCTGGTTCCGGCCAAATCCGCCCCTGCGCTCGACCCTCTGGTCGATCCGCAACAACGTCAACCTCCAGCAGAGCGGCGTCCTCATCGGCATGAACCACGTCGCCTCCCTCAAGGACAAGTTCCTGGAGAACTTCTACCTCAAGAGCAAGCGCTCCGTGGCCAAGGCCAGGAACGAAGGCCCCGCCGCCTACGTCTTCCCCGGCGACGACCCGCGCCCCGGGCAGGCGGCGCGCCTCCTTCGCCAGCTCCAGGCCCAGGGCATCGAGGTCCACAAAGCCGACAAGGCCTTCAAGGTCAAGGACGCCGAGTACCCGGCCGGGAGCTATATCGTCCGCATGGACCAGCCCTACTCGCGCATGGCCGACCTGATGCTCGACAGGCAGTATTTCAACGTCAACGACCCTCGGCCCTACGACGACGTCGGCTGGACGCTCGGCCCGCTCCACAACGTCAAGACCGTCCGCGTCGAAGACGTCGCCGTCCTCGACGCGCCGATGACGCTCGTCAAGGGCGAGGTCTCGGTCCCGGGCGGCATCACTCGCCTTGGAAAAGGGGCCGTCCTGGCCTATCTCATCAACCACAACGCCGACAACGTCCTGGCCACGTTCCGTTTCGCGCAAAAGGACCTTAAGATCCAGGCGGCGGAGAAGGAATTCGAGGTCCAGGGCCGGAAGTTCCGGGCCGGAACGTTCATCATCAAGCCCGGCGACAATCCGGCGAACCTCGACGCGGCTCTCGACGCGGCGGCGAAGACTTACGGCTTCGCGGTCGTCGCCGCCCCCGCCGTCCCCGACGTGCCGACGCACGAGGTCGGCGTCCCGCGCGTCGCGGTCATGCACACCTGGCAGAACACGCAGACCGAAGGCTGGCTGAGGATCGCCCTCGACGAATGCGGCATCCCCTACGAATACATCTCGGTCCACGCCGTCCGCGACAACGCCAAGCTCCGCGATAAATACGATGTCATCATCTTCGGCCCTTCGTCCCCCGACGCGCTCGGCGTCGTCAACGGCGTCAGCGGCGACAAGCCCATCCCCTGGAAAAAGACCGAGCTCACCCCGAACATCGGCGTCGAGGACTCGACCGACGACATGCGCGGCGGCATCGAGCTCGACGGCGTCCTGCACCTGCGCGATTTCGTCAGGGAGGGCGGCGTCTTCATCACCCTGAGCTCGAGCTCCGCCCTGCCCATCCATTTCGGCCTGGCCCAGGGCCTCGCCATCCGCGACACGCCGAACCTCTGGGCCCGGGGCGGCGTTTACAAGGCCGACGTCGGCGACAAGACGAGCCCCCTCGTCTACGGCTACGACGACACCCTCGGCATCTACTTCAGCCAGTCGCCGGTCTTGGCCATGGGCGGGATGGGCGGCCGGGCCATGGGCCGGCCGCCGGGCATGGGCGCTCCGTCAGGCCGGGTCTCGGGACGCGGGAGCGCCGACGACCCGGACATCCCGCAGGGCAGGGCCCGGGACCTCGGCCAGAAGACGCTCGAGGAATTCCGCAAGACCCAGAAGGCCGAGCCACAGCAGCCGGCCGAGGAAGGCCCGCGGATGGCCATGACCCCCGCCGTCCGGCCGAGGATCGTCCTGAATTTCGCCCGGAACGCAGCCGACCTGCTCATCAGCGGCGGCCTGGCGGCCGGTGAGGAACTGGCCGGGTCACCGGCTCTGGCCGACGTGACGCTCGGCAAGGGCCATGTCGTCCTCTTCAGCTTCAACCCGACGTGGCGCAGCCAGACCCACGGATCTTACTTCTTTATTTTCAACGCTTTGCTCAACTGGAAGAACCTGGACGCCAAGGCCAAATAGGCTTTTTCAAAGGTGTGCCTTTCGGCTTGTTGACAGCCTCGCTCGGCGGGGGATATAGTCCCGTCATGGCGGGGCGAGCCTATTCAACGTTCCTCCGGCCGCGAGGAAAGACAGTCGCCCTCCTAAAAATTAATGGGGAGAAGGATATGCAAAGAAAAGTCCGGGCGTCTAACCGAACTCATGGCGCTATGGCGCTGTCGGCTATTCTAGGCATTTGTCTGGTTTTCGTCCCTGCCTGTCAAAAGGCCACCCGCCCGGGTCTGGAGGCGGAAGGAGCGGACCCGGCCCTTGTTGAGCTGGCCGATTTCCTGTCCATCCCGAACATTGCCTCCGACGCGGTGAACATCCGGCGCAACGCCGAGCACTTGGCCGGCATGATGCGCAATAGAGGGATCGAGGTCCGCTTGCTCGAGACAGGGGATGCGCCCCCGGTCGTCTACGGCGAGATCGTTGCGCCGGGAGCGCAACGGACACTCCTGGTCTACGCTCACTACGACGGCCAGCCCGTCGACCCGGACCGCTGGGCGAGCGATCCCTGGGTTCCCGTCCTGCACGCGGGGCGAATCGAGGACGGCGCCCCCGTTTCACCGCTCGAAAGCCTCCCCGCCGGCCCCGAGGGGGACGAGTGGCGGATCTACGCCCGCGGCGCGAGCGACGACAAGGGAACGATCGTGGCCTTCCTGGCGGCGCTCGACAAGCTCAAGGCTGACGGCGTTCCGCTCTCCGTCAACGTCAGGCTGCTTCTCGAAGGAGAGGAGGAGGCTGGCTCGCCGCATCTCGAATCGATCATCCGTGCCCATCGGGACCTTTTCCGGGCCGACGGGATGATCCTCTGCGACGGGCCCGTTCACCAGACCAGGCGGCCCCAAGTTGTCTTCGGCGCCCGTGGCGTCATGGGGCTGGAGATGACCCTTTACGGTCCGAACCACCCTCTCCACAGCGGCCACTACGGGAACTGGGCGCCCAATCCGGCGGCCCAGCTGGCCGGCCTCCTCGCCTCGCTCAGGGACCATGAGGGGACGATCACGATCTCCGGGTTTTATGATGACATCCGGCCGCTGTCCCCTTCCGACAAGGAGGCCCTTGAAAAGATCCCCCGGGTCGAGGAAGACCTCCTCCGCGAATTCGCCTTGTCCTGGAGCGAAGGAGGCGGAGCCCGTCTTGAGGAGCTCATCATGCGGCCGGCCCTGAACGTTCGCGGCCTCGCGGGCGGCGGCGTCGCGGATAAGGCGGCCAATGCCGTCCCCTCCGTGGCTTCGGCGTCGATCGACTTCCGCCTCGTGGCCGACCAGAGCCCCGAACGGGTCCGGGAGCTCGTCGAGGCCCATATCCGGGGCCTCGGCTGGACGATCGTCCGTGACGCTCCCGATGAAGACTTGAGACGGCGGACGCCACGTCTCGTTTGCCTGGAATGGGAAGGCGGCTATCCCGCTTATAGGGCGCCCTTGGACGCCCCGTTCTCTCGGGCGCTCGTGCGGGCGCTCGATAAAGCGGCCGACGGAACGCTGGTCGTCATGCCGGCCCTCGGCGGGAGCATCCCGATGGAGCTCTTCGACCGCGTGCTCGGCGTTCCGATCGCGCTCTTCCCCGTCGCCAACCACGACAACAACCAGCACGGGCCCAACGAAAACTTGAGGGTCAAGAATCTGCGCGACGGGATCGTCCTCTACGCCGCCCTGCTCTCCGGCCTCGGCCCCGCGTGGGAGTGAGCGGACACGAAGGAGGCGCCGGCCTTCTCCCAGACACTCGCCGTTCCTTGACAGCGGCGGCCTCCGGGGCTATAGTCTTTCTCCGGTCGCGAACGGGTCCATCAAGAAGAGGGAGGAGATCGAGGCGTTCCCATGTTCAGAGCATCCGACTTGAAGAAGGGCGACGTCGTCAAGATCGAGGGCGATCCGCATATCGTCGAGATGATCAAGGTCCAATCGCCCTCGGCCCGCGGCGCGGTGACGCTCTACAAGATTCGCTTCCGCAACCTGAAGTCGAAGCGCAAGATCGACCAGTCGCTGCATGGCGGCGACATGTTGGCCGAGGCCGATTTCGAGCGCCGGCTGGTCCAGTTTTTATTCGGGGACGCCTCGAGCATCACCTTCATGGACCTCCAGGACTACAGCCAGTTCACGTTGGCCAAGGATGAGATCGAAGACGAGTGGCCCTATCTCACCGAGGGCGTCGAAGGGCTGATATCGATATCGTCGGAGGGGCGCGTCCTCGGCCTGGAGATACCGACCTTCATCAACCTGGAGATCATGGACACCCGGCCGTCCGTGAAGGGCGGGTCGGTCACGGCCCGGACGAAACCGGCCACGCTATCGACCGGGCTGGTCGTGCAGGTCCCGGAATACATGTCGACCGGGGAAGTCATCCGGGTCGACACCCGCACGGGTGAATACGTGTCCAAGGCCTGAGCGGGAGGCGGTTTCGAGCCCGCGCCGTCCGATATCATGAAGAATAAAGGCTATAGCTATCCCGACCGTATCCGCAAGTCGGACGAAGGTCTCCCGGTCGCGGCCTTCTATTCCCGCCATTACACCCACTCGACCGAGGAAACGTGGCGGCAACGGATCCAAGCGGGGCAGGTCTTGCTCAACGGCCGTCCGGCATCGCCGGACGACCGGCTGACTCCCGGCGACCTGCTGATCTACCACCGCCTTCCGTGGGAGGAGCCTGACGCTCCGGGGGATTTCGGGACTCTGTTCGAGGACGAGGATGTCCTGGTCCTGGCGAAGCCCTCCGGACTGCCCGTCCTTCCCGGCGGCCTTTTTTTGGAAAACACCCTACTTCATCTGGCGCGGCAACGCTATGGCGCCGGGTGTTCGCCTCTCCATCGGCTCGGACGGGGAACGTCGGGGGCCATTCTCTTCACCCGCAACGCCCGGGCCGCGCGACTGTTGACGGTCGCCATGAAAGACAGGCGGATCCTCAAGGTCTATCTAGCCCTGGTCTCAGGGACCACAATGCCGGACAATTTCACGGTCGACGCGCCCATCGGGCCTGTTCCGTATCGGCGTCCGGCCACCGTCCATGCGTATCGCCCCGGCGGCCGGCCGTCGATAAGCCACGTCCGGGTGGTCCGCCGGCTCCCCAAGGAAAACGTGACGCTCCTCGAAGTGACGATCCCCACGGGACGTCCCCATCAGATCCGGATCCATCTCAGTTACGCCGGATTCCCTCTCGTGGGCGACCCGCTCTATCAGACCGGCGGGGTCCCCCGTGCCGAGGGAATCGACGACGAATGGGCCGCGACGCCCGGCGAAACGGGGTATCTCCTGCATTCCTGGAAGATTCGGTTTCCCCATCCGGCGAGGAGCGAAGACGTGGAGGTCGTTTGTCCTCCCCCCTCAATCCCCGCTTGGAGCCGCCTGAAGTTCGGGAACTGACCGCTGGCCCCCCCCCTGAATCGACCCTTCCTTGCTACGGGTTATGAACGTAAGCGGGATGCTCGAGGAATTGGATAAGCCTAAAAAGCAAGAGTCGGCGAGACTGGCCTTAAGCCAAGTCAATAAGTTCGATTCTGATCCGATGGCCTTCTCGTCAAAGCGGCGGCATAGCCGAAGGCATAGAAATAATTTCTCCAGATTTTATCTGTAGAAGCATACTGATTATCCCCGAGGAAATAGTCCACGAGGGTCTCCCGCAATCGGGTCAACTCGCGGAGACGGCGGCTGTGGCGGGGGTCGGCGATCGTCAGGTCAAGAAGCTCCAAGGCGCGGTCGAGAGCCAGGAGGCTGTAACCGGTGTTCTGCTTTTGGCGCCAATTCAGCGCCCGCTCGACCTCGCTCCCGACGTTGGCCAGCTGCTCGACGAACGACAAACTGCGCCAGCGCCCCGCCGCCAGATCCCGATGTTGAATGCTCATGCCGATATCAGGTTTTGGACCACTTGGATGATCTTCTCCCGGATTGCCAAGTTATCGACGCCCCGGGAGCGATTCCCCTGAGAAGGCCGGATGTTGATCAGGGAATCGAATTCAATCCGGTCCGTACCTTCGAGCTCGGGATAGATGTTGATCCCCCACAGGTTCCTTTGCTGTGACCCGTTCTCGAGAAGCAGCGCTTCCTCGTCCGCATGGAGCTCGCCGTCGACGGCCATGATCTCGCGATCCACGTCGACCACGGCCTTCACCAGGTTCCCGAAGCCGCCTTGGGCCATGGCCTTCAAGTCCGCCAAGGAGACGGGCCCGTTGATAATTTTCACGTCCTCACTCTAGCACACGCCCTCTCGCGGGACAAAGAGGTACGCGGGAACGAACCTGGTCGCCGAGCCGAAATAATCAACCTTTCCAGTCCGCCATCACCCGGCCGAAACAGGCGAGGCCGCTGGGGATGCAGGCGCCGTAGCCGTGTCCGGGGAAAGTCCAGGCGCCCGAGAGGTAGAGGTTCTTGATGGGCGTCGACCATGGCCCCCCAGGTCCGGCTGAAGTTCTGGCCCTTCATGTCGGCGAAGATCCCCTCTGTCCCATGTGTTTTCCGGCATTGCGGGGCCTCCCTGATATCCCTGCCTTACGATCGGTCCAAGTCTACCCTTCCGGGAGACAAGGAGCGAAGGAGCTTTTCGGCCTGGGCCCGTTGATCCGGGCTCAGTTCGTCCGCGTATTGCTCGAGGGCGATCCTCATGGTCTTTATCGCCGTCTCGTAATCCTCCAGCCGGGAAAGTATCACGGCATAGGTGAAGTAATAGCGGCCCGAAGGGCGCAGGCGGCAGCACCTCTCCAGCAGCTCCCCGGCCCGCCGGTCGTTTCCGTTCTTGGCATAGAACACGGCCAGCTTGTAAAGGAACTCGTGGTCCTTGAGGATGTCTTCCCTCGTGATCAAGACGTCGTACACCTTGAGGGCCTCCGGAAATTTCTCCCGGGTGATGAGCAACTCGGCGTACTTGATCCAGAGGGAAATGTTCTCCGGCTCGAACTTCAGGGCGCTCTCCAGGCTGGCCTGGGCCTCGCCGAAATCCCGCAAGGCGGTGTAGGCGTCCCCCATGAGGATATGGGCGATCGGATTGCCCGGTTCCCGCTCCAGGATTTGCCGACCGAGCGAGATGACCAGATCATATTTTTTCATGACGAAATACACTTGGGCCAACTGCATTCGGGATCCGGTGTCGTCGGGAAACGCGGACATGGCCTCCCGGAGGACCTCGATAACCTTGTCCCGCTCCTTCCGTTTTTCGTAAAGGCGCCACAGCCGGGCATAGATGCCCGGGCTCTTGTCGATGCCGTTGTCCCGGAAGAAGCGGTCGATGTCGCCTTCGATATTCCGATCCGGGACATGCTCCAGGGCCTTGAAGAACTCGTTCACCTTGGCGTCCAGGACGATCCCGTCCTTGGGGTCCCGATTGGTCCGGGATGGGCCCGCGACAGAGGAGATGTATCCCAGGGATCGCAGCTGGCGGATGTCTTCCGCCGTCAATTCCCTCTTGGTCTCCGATCGGAATTCCGCGTGGGACGAAACGAACGAAGCCAATCGCTCTTTCAAGCCTCGGGCCAGATCCGGACGGGTCTCGTGGAGGTTCTCGCTTTCCCGGGGGTCTTGCCGGAGATCGTACAATTCGGGACGGGGAAGGGAGATGTATTTCATGTCCCCCTCAACGATCCCCGTCAGAGGAGCCCAGCCCAACTCTTCGAAGCCGTACAGGCTTTCCATATAGAGCGGGCGCGGCGGCGGGATCCTGGCCCCCGGCCGGAAGAAGGGGACGAGGCTTCGGCCCTGGAGGTCTTCCCCCCTCTCCAGATCATAGAGTTCCAAGAGGGTCGGCAGGATGTCGACCAGGCTGACCCTCTCTTCGACCACCACGTTCTTGGGCAGCAGGGTCTCATGGAAAAGGATCAAGGGCACTCTGAGATTCTCTTCATAGCAGAAGATCGCATGGCCTTTTTCCCCATGCTCGGCGAAGGCCTCGCCGTGGTCCCCGACGACGACCAGCAGGGTGTTGGCGAGGAGCCCCAGGGCCTTCAAGTCTTCCAGGATCTTCCCCACGTGATGATCCATGAACTCCACTTCGCCCAGGTAGAGGCTCTTGGGGTCCTTCTCCTCCGGTCCCGTCCGATATTCCTGCGGAGGGGCGTAGGGTTCATGGGGGTCGTAAAAATGGACCCAGGCGAAGAACCGTTCCTCCTTGTGTTTCGACAGCCAATCGCGGAACCTGCCGGAAACGGCGTCGGCGGTGATCTCCGTATTGTACGAGTTCATGATCTTGTAGCTGTCGAGGGAATCGTCGTATTCGTCGAAGCCCTGTTTTAGGCCGAACCGGCC
>Ga0299912_10003341_pt1 | contig 13110 bp, 10 predicted proteins | sample RVTome_2_FD_207667 | JGI IMG/M metagenome (GOLD analysis project Ga0299912, IMG submission 207667) | Soil microbial communities from uranium-contaminated site in the Upper Colorado River Basin, Wyoming, United States - RVT95D214 (version 2) ...
TTTTGAAAAAAACGATGGCTGAATCTCCTCCTTTCAAGTATGAAAAGGATTAAAGCTGAGGAAAGCAAAAGTATATTAATTACGATATGCCAATAGTTCATGCCACCTATAGTACTATCTTCAGTAAAGCAGCCACAGTAAAATTCCAGACCCCGTGCAATATTAATACCAATAGCCACTATAAACAGTGCTAATAATAGGCACTGTATAAACGCACATGATCTGACGAAGATACCTATAATAAGAAGAGCTCCTATTAATAATTCCAACCAGGGCAATATTATTGATGTAATATTTATCATCCAGTAAGGCAGTATCTCGTAGTTTGCGACTGTGTTTATAAATCGGGGAGTATGAATGATTTTATGTGAGCTTGCATATATAAATAATCCACCTAAGAAAAGCCTTAAGAACAATATGATAATACCACGATGTAGAATTGGACATTTGCCGGATATTTTTTCCAATTTTTACCACTGCCTATAAAATTACCGTAACGTTTTTATAGCCCTTTAAAGAGAGACGATAGGCAAGTTCCTTATCACAGACCTGGCTAACTGTCCTACCATAGACAAGAATCGGCGTATCTAAAGGTACTTCAGCGAGATGGAGATGATAGAAAAAATCAAACTGTGAAACAGGGAAATTCACTGCATTTGGCAAATGATTTTTCTGATAAAGTTCATGTGGACGGGCGTCAAAGATGAAACAGCGGGAATTTTTAATTTCCCCTTGCGCAAAAGCACTCATCTTCATTTCCTGATAAAAACCTTTATCCATACAGGGAGGAATGATCGGGATCCTGTCTGCTCTAAGTCCATTTACTAAAGCAGCAATGAGAATTGCGGCAACCGTGACAATTAACAGGTCAAAAAGAACGGCCTTCCACTTTACTGCCATCTTTAACCTGCTTTTTCCCAAGGAAAATCTCCTATAAGGTTGTTAACAATTAAATAATCACAAAGTGCTTTACTTGTCAAGTTTAAAATATTATTTAAATAAAATGATATTTTAAATAAAACAAAGAGAAAAATAGTCGTACCAATTCTTGTCCGGAACGCTGTATTGTCGAGAAAGAGAGCATATCTGTCGGCTTATCTCGTCTTCAAAAACTGAAATTAAAAATTTAGAATTATAGATCCTCTTATATAAATAATTTTTGTGGTAAGGTACAATATTCAAAATTGAATTTAATGTTATTGTAAGTTATTCTATTAAACTAAAAATCCTTATCGGGAGGGAATTTTTAATGGCAAAGAAGGCTAAAAAAGGAATCAAAAAATATGTTTACTTTTTCGGTGGAGGGAAGGCTGATGGAATAGGAGATATGAAAGACCTTCTCGGAGGAAAGGGCGCTGGACTTGCAGAGATGACCAATCTTAAAATTCCAGTCCCTGCTGGTTTTACAGTTACCACAGAGGCCTGCAATGAATATTTCAAGGCGGGTAAGAAATATCCACCCGGTATGTGGGAACAAGTACTTGAGAACCTTAAAAAGGTGGAAAAGGCAATGGGGATAAAATTTGGTGATTCTGTTAATCCTCTTTTAATTTCTGTACGCTCAGGGGCAAAATTCTCCATGCCTGGCATGATGGATACAGTCCTCAACCTCGGGCTTAACGAAACGACAATGAATGCACTTATAAAAAAGACAGGAAATGAACGGTTTGTATACGATGCATACAGAAGGCTTATTACAATGTTCGGTAATATTGTTATGGGCGTTGAAAGGCAGAAGTTTGAAAAAGCCCTTGAAGAGATGAAGGAAAAGAAAGGAGTTCGTCTTGATACAGACCTTACAGTTAATGATCTGAAAAACCTTGTTGAAGAATTTAAGATTATTTATAAAAAAGGCACTGGAGAGGATTTTCCAACTGACCCGGTTGAACAGCTTGGAAAGGCTATAAGTGCAGTATTTGGTTCATGGTTTGGAGACAGGGCAGTTAAATACAGAAAGCTGAACGATATACCTGATAATCTTGGTACAGCATGTAATGTTCAGTCAATGGTATTTGGAAACCTGGGTGAAAATTCCGGCACAGGAGTCGGCTTTACGAGAGACCCGTCCACAGGTCGGAATAGGTTCTTTGCAGAATGTCTCATCAACGCACAAGGTGAGGATGTGGTTGCAGGCATCAGGACGCCGCTTCATATAGAAGAGCTAAAGAAGCGGCTTCCAGCGGCTTATAGAGAACTTGACAGGATATACAAAAAGCTCGAAAAACATTATAAGGATATGCTGGATATTGAATTCACTGTTCAGGAAGGAAAACTCTATATGCTTCAGACAAGGGTTGGGAAGAGGACGGCAGCATCAGCCCTTAAAATAGCCATTGATATGGTAAAAGAGAGATTGATAGATAAAAAGACAGCAATATTAAGAATTGACCCCCAGCAGCTTGACCAGTTACTTCATCCGATGATAGACCCGAAAGCTCAGGTTAAGGTAATTGCAAAAGGTCTCCCTGCTTCACCTGGTGCTGCAGTTGGAACAGTAGTATTCACAGCAGAGGATGCAGAAAGGGCTGCGGAAAAAGGTAAAAAGGTTATCCTTGTCAGGACTGAAACCTCACCTGAGGATATTGGTGGCATGGATGCTGCCCGGGGTATCCTTACAGCAAGAGGAGGTATGACATCCCATGCAGCAGTTGTTGCGAGAGGAATGGGCAAATGCTGTGTTGCAGGATGCGGTGCAATAAATATAAATGAAATCCAGAGGTATTTTACAGTTAATGACCTTGTTGTTAAGGAAGGCGAATATATAACCCTTAACGGTACAACAGGTGAGGTCGTGCTGGGTGAGGCACCACTTGTAACAGCAGCACTCACAAGCGATTTCGGTACTTTTATGAAATGGGTTGATGAATTCAAGAAGATTGGCGTGAGGACAAATGCCGATACTCCACACGATTCAGAAGTGGCAAGGAATTTTGGTGCTGAGGGGATTGGTCTATGCAGGACAGAGCATATGTTTTTTGCCCCGGAGAGGATAAGTGCTGTAAGAGAGATGATACTCGCTGATGATGTAGAGGGAAGGAAAAAGGCTCTTGCCAAGCTCCTTCCTATGCAAAAAAGTGACTTTATAGGAATATTTAAGGCAATGAAAGGTCTTCCTGTTACCATACGGCTTCTTGATCCGCCACTTCATGAATTCCTTCCGCATACAGATGAAGGATTAAAGGCTTTAGCTGTTACAATGGAAGTTCCTTTTGAGAAACTGAAGGCGAGGAATAGGGTATTACATGAATTTAATCCAATGCTCGGGCACAGGGGCTGCAGACTTGGTATAACATATCCTGAGATTTATGAGATGCAGGTTCAGGCTATAATGGAGGCTGCATGTGAGTTGTCAAAACAGAAGATTAAAGTAATACCTGAAATAATGATACCATTGGTCGGCCATGTAAATGAACTTAAGATGATGAGAGAACTGACTGTTAAATCAGCGGAAGAGGTCCAGAAAAACTATAAAACAAAGGTCAACTATACTGTTGGGACAATGATAGAGCTTCCAAGGGCTGCAATAACAGCTGATGAGATAGCTACGCAGGCAGACTTTTATTCTTTTGGCACAAATGACCTTACACAAACAACCTTTGGACTTTCAAGGGATGATGCGGGTAGGTTCCTTCCATATTATGTTGAAAAGGGGATACTCGATTACGACCCGTTCATAACACTTGACCAGGACGGTACAGGGCTTCTTATGAAGATAGCTGTAGAAAAGGGCAGGAAGATAAAGAAGAACCTGAAAATGGGAATCTGCGGCGAACACGGCGGGGATCCAAAATCTGTTGAGTTCTGCCATAAGATAGGTCTGGACTATGTTAGCTGTTCGCCTTACAGGGTTCCTATTGCAAGACTTGCAGCAGCACAGGCAGCGCTTAAAGAGAAAACTAAAAAAGATTTAAGTAAGTCAACTGTGTAAGACAAACATTGCGAAAACAAATAGGGCGGTATTGTTTGAGAATGTAAAGTCGGAGTATTTCTTGAATGCCTCGTATTAATACAAACGTATTAATAAAAGTTATATAAAATCTCCCCTAACCCCTCTTTGCCAAAGAGGGGGATAAAGAAAATCCCCCTTTGGAAAAGGGGGATGCAGGGGGATTTTTAAATAATTGTGTAGCATCATTTATTGCGTTTGTATCAATACTATTTGAATTTTTTTTTATATACTGGTAAAGTCATTTTATAAGTTATGATATCTATAATCCCCAGGAAAAGAGAGTTAAAATTGAGGCAGACCATTCTCAGAGGTGTTTATGAGGACAATCTGAGAATTATCGGAAAAGAGCATGACGCTATCTTGGGGAAAGTACCTTTCACTTTCAAAAAAATGTTCCTGTTTTTTTCAGTAGCGCTACTGGCTATTTTAGGACAGGGAAATTACCTGAATCTCCCGTTATTTCAGGAAAGGCAGATGACAGCAAGTCTTACAACACAAAAATCTTTTCTTCTGCCTGCTCAAGATCCTGGTAGTCCTTCGGGTTACGGAGCTTTTTTCAAGATCCCTGACCAAGAATCTTTTCTTTTGCCTGCTGAAGACCTTGTCAGTCCTTCAGGCTATAAGGCTTTTCTTAACTTACCCAAATCGTCCCTGAGCCGCGTGTTTGGTTTAGAGGTAAAGACAATTATGATAGATCCAGGGCATGGTGGCTCTGCGTCCGGTTCTATAGGAAAAATGGGGACGAAAGAAAAAGATATTACACTTGATATAGCAAAAAGGCTGAGGGATCGACTTAAAAAGTACGGCAAATACAATATCATGATGACCCGTGAAAACGATATCTCGGTGCCTCTTAACAAACGTGTAGAATTAGCCCGTTCAAGCAAGACAGACCTCTTTGTTTCTGTACATATCAATTACCTGCCATCCAGACCAATAAATATTATCGAGACATATTATTTTGGCCCGTCTTCTGATGATAAGACACTGAGGCTTGCTGAACACGAAAATTCAGGCTCACGATACGGATTGAGTGACTTTAAGGAAATAATTGAGAAGATCGGTGATACATTAAAATATCAGGAATCTAAAGCACTTGCGGCTTCTATACAGAAAAATCTTTTTTTAAATATCAAAAAACAGGATGTAAATGTTCAGAATTTTGGTGTAAAAAGGGCGCCATTTCTTGTGCTGCTGGGTGTTGATGTACCCGCTGTCCTGGCAGAGGTTTCCTGCCTTAGTAACAGAGAGGAAGAGATTGAACTCAACACCGAAAGCTACAGGGAAAATATTGCACATTATCTGGAGGCTGGCATATTAGACTATCTAAATAAAGGAGAGGTAAGCTATGAAGCAAAAAGAAGATAACATTTCATTTGTTGGAATTGACCTCGGGACATCAAGGAGTTCAATATGTGCAAGTAATGGTACAAGAGAATGGTTTGAGAGTTATGTTGGCTGGCCTAAGGACTTTATATCTTTAAAAGTAATGGGCAAGCCTGTCCTTTTTGGTGAAGAAGCCCTTAAAAACAGACTCTCGCTCGACATCTGCAGACCGCTCGAGCATGGAATAATAAAAGAAGGTATTGACAGAAGTGAAGAGGCAGTTAGAGAAATTATCAAACACCTGATTGAACGTGCAAGACCTGCACCTGAACAGAAGATATATGCAGTTGTAGGGGTACCTGCTGACACACTGAAGACAAACAAACTTGCGATCAGAAAGGCTGTATCAGAATTTGTGCATTCATTAATGGTTGTATCAGAACCTTTTGCAGTAGCTTACGGCATGAACTTACTGAACAATGCACTGGTGATAGATATAGGCGCAGGCACAACTGATTTCTGTATTATGCATGGCAGTATCCCCACAGAGGAAGACCAGAAAACTATACTGACTGCCGGAGATTATATTGATGATCAGCTCTATAGCTATCTGAATGAAAAGTATCCTAACTCAAAGTTCAATAAAAATATGGTTCGCCAGTTCAAAGAACAATATAGTTTTGCAGGAAAAATACCAGGTAATATTAGTGTAGAAATTCCTGTTGACGGAAAACCTGTGATGCACGATATTACAAATGAGATTAAACGTGCCTGTGAAAGCATATTACCTGCACTAATAGAAACAACCACTGAGATGATAGCAAGATTTGACCCTGAGTTCCAGGTAAAGATTAAAAACAACGTTGTACTTGCAGGTGGAGGCAGCCTGATCAGAGGCATACGTGAATATTTGCAAGATGCACTGAAAGAGTATGGTCCGTGTACTATAATGCGCGTTGATGACCCTCTGTTCGCGGGTTCAGACGGTGCCCTCAAACTTGCACAGGATATGCCTACAAAATACTGGGAGCCGTTATGAGATTATTTAAAACCGGAAATCTATTATTTAAGAGTGATTCATTATGACAAGCAAGACGATTCTTATAGTTGATACTGATACAGATACAATACAAAAGATTATGTCAACACTTGAATCTGAAGATTATCTTGTTTTTACAGCCTCGGAGAGAGATGTCAGTATTCAGATGGCAAAAAAGGTGAATCCTTCATTAATATTTATAAATATTGGGATGAGTGGAGCAAGCGGCCTTGAGATATGCAAGACGATCCACGATACTGAAACACTAAAAAACGTACCTATTGTTATCATTACACCACATGGTGGAGCAATAGATTCACGGTATACCGCCCTTTATGGTATCGTTGATTCCCTTAAAAAACCTTTTACCTCTGAAGAACTTATTTCGAAAACAAAAAATATGCTTGCTATAGAATTCGTTGAAGCGCAGCCTATCGAGGAAACTGTAGCACAACCTATTGAGGAAGTAACGACACAACCGGTTGAAGAAGAAATTGATGTGAAGCTTTTTGAGGAAGAAGGTATCAGAGCGAAACTTACTGAAGAAGAGATGGAAGTAAGGTCTGTTGAAGATGAGGCTGAAGCACAACTTGTTGAGGAAGGATGGATGGTAGAAGAGCCTGTTAAGGAAAAGATGGAGGCAAAACCTATTAAAGAAGAGACTGAAGTAAAGCCTGCTGAAGATGAGCTTGATGCACTGCTTATGGAAGAAGAAATTGAATCAGGCAAAGGTAAGGAACCCGGAATACCAGAAAAAATTCCAGATGTTCAAAAGGGGGTTCCTGAGGAAATCGTTTCTGATAAAAGTGAATTAGGACAAATGAGGGGGGAGATAAAAGAAGAAACAACCGGACAAATTCCTTCAGAAGAACCCGAAGAAACTTTATCAGGTTCAACTGTTGTCTCTGAAGAAGCCGGTAAGACTAATATATCTAAAAAAAGAATAAGAGAAAGGGGCAAAAGAAGCAGTTTATTAATACCAATTGTTGTTTTAGTATTAATAACAATCGCAGCAGGAGGATATTTTATTTACACAGGCTTATGGCAAGAAGCAAAGGTTCAAATACCATTTTTAGCTAAATCAGTAAAACCAGTTCAACAACAGCCTCCAAAAGTTGAACCATCTAAGGAACAACAGATATCCCCGAAAGCAGTTGAAGAGAGTAAACCTGCACCTATTCCCGCACCTGCGCAAGAAAAAAAGGCAGAAGTTAAACCAGAAGTTAAACCGATTTATTCTGTTCAAATCGGTGTATTTAAAAATGAAGCTAATGCAGCGGCTATTATAAGGAAGTATAAAGAAAAGGGCTACGATGCTTTTACACGCAAAAGCACAGCAAAAGATAAGGGTATACTTTACAGGGTATTAATCGGCAATTTCGCTAATAAGAAAGAAGCTGCTAAATTGGCTAACAGTGTCCGTGAAAAAGAAAATATCAATATAATTATTTTTCACGAGTAAGGATATCTCTAATAATCTCTTCCTTTGACAGGTCATTAAAACATTTTAAGAAAGTCATTCCTGATTTGAAAAGATTCGAGAATCAGAAACTGTTACTTTAAACTATTGTTGAGGAATCGATCCACGCCTCTAAATGTTCTTTTGATAATGCGCCTGTCATTTCACTGAGCTTAGTCCCGTTTCTGAAAATGAAAAACATAGGAGTTGCTGTTACACTAAAGCGCGCTCCCAGTGAAGGCTCATTATCAACGTTGACCTTGACCACCTTTAAGAGCCCTGCTTTCTCGCGTGCTAACCCATCCACTGCCGGAGCTATCATGCGGCAATGACCGCACCACGGAGCCCAAAATTCTACAAGCACAACACCTGGCCATGCTAAAACTTCATGGTCAAAAATTGCCGCTGTTACATCAATTGGTCTCACAGGAATTTCTAAAGAAGCTTTGCATTTCCCGCATTTTGGATTGTCCTTCAATTTATCCACAGGTACTCGATTGACTGTTTCACATTTATTACAGCGTAATAGGACATCGTTTCCCGCCATACAAACTCCTTTTATATTAATCCTTAGCTCTCTACTTGAATTCTAACAAAAATAAATATAAATGCAATTACCTGGCGAAGGTAAATAAAGGTTATCTATCATCTTTATGATAAAATTATCAGAGTCATGCTTGGTAATTTAAAAGAACGATCCAACAATCTTACCTTGGGAAACCTCTGGGTTAACATCTGGCAGCTTTCATGGCCCATGTTTCTAATTATGCTCTTTAATTTCTTTGTAGGTTTTACTGATATCTATGTGGCAGGATTTATCAACCCAGAGGTTCAGGCAGCGGTTGGTTTTGTTGGTCAGATATATTTCCTGATCATTATTATCGCCAATGCTGTCAGTATTGGAACATTGGCGATGGTCTCAAGGGCAATTGGTTCAGGTAACTCACAAAGGGCTATTGAAATTGCCAAACAATCCCTTATCTTCAGTATCATAGTCGCCATAGGGCTGACGATTCCCGGTCTTGTCTTATATAAGGAGATAATCTCTATAGCAGGGTTTCCTTTGAAAATCAGGGAGATATCGGAAAATTTCTTGAAAGTATTTGCCTTGGCACTTGGACCGACTTACATATTAATCATTTCTAATGCCATATTTCGTGCCAGCAGTGAGGTGAAAAAACCCCTTTTGACCATGTTTATAGTCAGTGTCATTAATATTATAGGAGATTTTGTTCTTGTCTTCGGCATTTCCCCATTCCCTAAAATGGGATATATCGGCATTGCCTTCTCTACAGCGGCTTCTGTAACGATTGGAATGCTCATTAATCTTGGTTTTTTCTCTCTTATCCGGTGGAGGTCTATCTATACAAATCCATGGACCATATCTGCGACTATAACAAAAATGATTATAAATCTTAGCTGGCCTGCAGCTTTACTGCAAATCGCATGGAATGCTGGAAGTATTGTCCTGTATAACATACTTGGCCGGCTTGGAAATGCAAGCGTTACAGCACTCGCCTCTATCACGAATGGTCTCAGGATAGAGGCTATAATCTATCTCCCCGCATTTGCCCTGAATATGGCTGCATCGGTTCTCGTAGGGCAGAACTTAGGTGCAGGAAATACAAACAGGGCTGAAAAATTAGGATGGAAGATTGCTTTGTCAGGAGTAATCCTTATGAGTCTAATGGCTGTTGTAACCTTTATCTGGGCCGAAAAATTTGCTGCGATTTTAACGAAAAATCCAGAAGTCCTTGAAGAGACAACACGCTATCTCAGGATTAATATGTTATCAGAGCCTTTTATGGCATTAAGCGTTGTTTTAGCAGGCGGTCTCCAGGGAGCTGGAGATACAAAAGGTACGATGTGGGTTATAATTATTGCTATGTGGGTTATCAGGCTACCACTCGCCTATTTCTTTTCACTTATACTGAATTATGGTGCAACAGGGGTCTGGGTAGCAATGGTTATCTCCATGACCGTTCAGGGCATACTTATGACCTGGAGGTTCCATAAGGGACATTGGAAAGAATTGAAGACGGATTAAAAGTGCAAGGTGTAATCTATGTTGAGATTCTTTAATACATTAGGGAAAAAAAGCGAGACATTTTATCCAGTAAATAAAAAAGTAGTCAACATATTTACATGTGGTCCCTCAGTCTATCAGAGAAGCCATATAGGTAATTTCAGAACATTTTTATTTGAAGATATACTGGTACGATATCTGGAATATTCAGGATATAAAGTTCAGAGAGGCATGAACTTAACTGACATTGAGGATAAGGTGCTTAAGGAGGCTGAAAAGAAAAGGATAAGCGTTAAACGTCTTACAGAGAAAAATATCAAAGAATTCATCAAGGAGATGAACCTTTTAAAAATGAAGCCTCCGGATTATCTACCTAAGGCTTCTGAGAGTGTTGATGAAGCCGTTAGTATTATTGAGCATCTCCTCAACATTAAGACCGCCCACTGGTATAAGGGAAATGTTTATTTCGATCCATTAAAATTTCAAGGATTTGGAAAACTTTATGGCCTCGATATGTCCAAATGGCCCGGAGAGAAGAAGAGATTCCATAAGGATACTTATCCTGGAATGCAGTGGAACCTTGGGGATTTTATCCTCTGGCATGGATATAAAAAGGGAGATAAGTATTATTGGCATACAAGAATTGGAAATGGGAGACCATCCTGGAACGTTCAGGACCCGAGTATGATAAGCAGGCATTTTAATGAGACCCTATCGATTTATTGTGGTGGCATCGACAACCTTTTTCGTCACCATGACTATACACTTGCAATCCTCGAATCTATAAGACCGTATCCTATGGCAAGGTTCTGGCTCCATTGCCATAACTTATATATGAATGGCCGGAAGATGTCTAAAAGTAAAGGGAACATTTACTATATAGATATGCTTCTAAAACAGGGCTACGACACAAATGAAATAAGGTTTTTTCTAATATATGGACATTATCGTGAGAGAATAAATTATTCAAAAAAACAGATACGCTTGACAGTGGATAAACTGAGGGTATTTAAAAGGCTTGTTAAGAAAATTGAAGGAAGGTTAATTCAGAAAACTAACAATGGGGAAAGGGTCGCTTATAGGTTGAAAAAGACCTTTGCAGAGAAAATGGGCAATGATCTGGACGTGAGAGGGGCTTTTGACGGGCTATTTAAAATAATATCCGATATAAAGGTTGATAAACTGAAGCCCTGTGAGACTTCAGAGATCATAAAGGTATTGAAGGAAATAGACGAGGTTCTCAAGGTTATTTTTTAGATTAATTTTCAGGAGGAATAAATGGCTCGGGGATTCGAAGACGCAGCTTCTTGCTGGAAGGCAATAATGTCTGATGTTCATAAAAACAGAGGATTGCTGTCAGTTATAGAAAAATTTGCAAGAGAAAATACAAATCCGGCAAATATAGTATTTGGTACCTCAGGATGGCGTGGGGAAATAGGCTCTGACTTCACATTCAACAATGTACGTATAGTAACCTCAGCCATTATCGAGATGTTCAAAGGCAATGATAGTTCTGTCATGCAGGCGATGGGAGTATCCGGCTTTAAAGAGATAATAAAACGCGGGGTTATTGTCGGTCATGACAATCGGTTCCTCGGCCCGGATTTCGCCGGAGAGGTTATAGGACTTCTTCAAAAAGAAGGAATAAGGACTTGGTATGCAGGCGAGGCAACCACACCGGAATTTTCAGCAGGCATTGAGATGTTAAAAGCTGCATGTTCCATCAACCTTACCCCATCCCACAACCCGGCAAATTTTGCAGGGTTCAAGTTTAATCCTTCAGACGGAGGACCTGCAGGGCCTGAGATTACAACAAAAATAGAAGAAATAGCCAACAGGATGATGTCGGATATCCGCCGGGGCGGAAAGGAATCCCTTGTTCTTCAGCCGGTAAAAGCTGAAAGTATTGAAAAAATAGATCTTACATCCCTTTATATTAAATTCATAACAGAGAGAAAGACATTAGATATCGAAAGAATCCGTGACTTTGTAAACAGGAAAAATTGCATTATCTGTATTGATAATGTACACGGGTCAACAAGGGGACGCATTGAAAGGATTCTCGGCAACAGCAATAAAATAAGATATCTAAGAACTGAGGATGATTTTCTTTTCGGTGGTGTAGCTCCGGAGCCATCTGAAAAAAATATGCAGGGAGTCGAAAAAGTCTTAAAGGAAAGCAATGCTAAATTTAAGCTCGGTGTTATTATGGACCCTGACGGCGACCGTATCAGATACACTGATAGCGTCATGCAGATACCAATGAACTACTTTGGAGCAATGGCATTTCATTTCCTCCATGTTCATAAAGGGATTAACGGTATTGCAGTAAAGTCAGTTGGTACAAGCAATCTTGTAAATGCTATAGCAGAGAAACTCGGGATGCCGGTAAAGGAAACGAAGGTTGGCTTCAAGAACTTCAGACCTTATATGTTAAGTACATCCCGTGAAAGGGCGATAGTTGCTTTCGAAGAGTCAGATGGCATATCTGCATATAACCATACGCTCGAAAAGGATGCTATTTATGGTGCGCTTCTTGCCATAGAGATGATGGCTGTTACAGGCAAAAACCTTAACGAATATCTTAAAGACATAATGGATGAATTCGGATACTACTATCCGGACCGTTCAGGCATATCAGTGGACCCAAACCTTTTTGGAGAGCCCCTATCAAAAAGGCTTTCAGTTATTAAAAAGCATTTTAAAAAAGGGACGGCAGTTAAAATGGGGAAAAATAATAGAATTGTCAAGGATGTGATAACTGTGGATGGAACAAAACTGGTTTTTGATGACGGTTCATGGCTTATGATAAGGCCGTCAGGTACAGAGCCAAAGGTCAGATTTTATATAGAAGCAAGAACAGAAGAAGGGAAAAAGGCTGTCTTTGAGACAGCAAAGAAAATGACCAGAGAAGCTCTCAAGACAGAGTAGGGTGGTTAACCAGTTTTACTGATAGAAAAAAGAGGCTCTTGTATTAATTCACTTCGGCACACAGGACATTTCCCCGGTTTTTTAAGCCTGTCCCTCTTCCTGAATACAAAACTGCATTTCTTACATACAGCAGGCGCAAGAATAAAAATATGTTCACTTTTATTAAGTGTCCTCTGAATATGTTCAAGATGCTCATATATCTCTTTCTCAGAGATTCTAACATCTGCTGATATATCTTTTGCTGAGAGGGTCTGGCCTTCAAGTACAGATATTATTTTTTGACGAATCGTCTCATGCCTTTCAACAGGTATAAATGGCTCTTTAGATTTCTTTTTCATGTAGATTTCCCTTAAAATATTCTATAACATTCTAACTTTTAA
>Ga0299912_10003343_pt1 | contig 13106 bp, 26 predicted proteins | sample RVTome_2_FD_207667 | JGI IMG/M metagenome (GOLD analysis project Ga0299912, IMG submission 207667) | Soil microbial communities from uranium-contaminated site in the Upper Colorado River Basin, Wyoming, United States - RVT95D214 (version 2) ...
TGCTACGGCGTCCTCTGGAAGTTAGCCCGGGGGAAGAAAACGGCGGAAGATAAAAAACTCGAAGAGGGGGAGGGGGCCTAAACAGTTAGGCGTCCAAATTGTTTAGTTTCCCGGGGAAGAAAGCGTAGGGGAAGGCCGCGTTCCAAAAAAGTTTTCTGAATTATTCCGGCCGTCTTATTAGCTGGACATTCCAGTCCTTCATGAAGCCGCTCCCGATTTGAGTTATGATAAAGTCGTAGCGGATGTACTCTTTATCTTTTAAGAAGGGCTGCAACTGGGCGTCCAGCTTCTGGGATAAAATAGAGAAAGTCCGGGCGCAGGGCTGCCCGTTCAGCTCGTCAACCCATAGCACCCGGCTACTCACCTTTTTGGGTTGGCCGGTCTCCCCATCGGCTATAGTACGCTCCACCATATAATCGTCGGTGAAGTGCATCCGGGTGGGGACCCCGGGATCCAGACGGATATAGTTCATGAGGAGACAGACGGCGGTCCTCTGGATGTATAAGCTGGTCGGTTCCATCACTCACCTACATAGTCGTCGGGCTTCATTAGTTCCTCCTCCAGCTCATGGGTCAGTTCCCCTTTCAGTATTTTCACGGCGACCTCATCCGGCACAGAGCGGTAAAGCGGTGGGGCTCCTGGCCCGGTCCTTGCCTCCGTCATCCAGCCAGCCTCAACATCATGCCAGAGGGTTATGCTCCCCGGGGAAAGGCCGGTTAGCTTAATGAGCTGGAGCGTGGTCCTGGGGAACTTGAAGCCTATCTGCCCGAGGAGTTTTCCGCGGACGCCGTAGAGTATCTTATAGGGCTCGGCTAACTCAGGGATGCCGAGCCGTCTCATAGAGCTTAAAGCCCTCTCGACCTCATTCAGCTGCTGGTAGTAAACGCCGCATCCCATGGCCCTCAGTCAACCCCCAGTACCTTTCTTAGCGCCATCTTCTCATTCCGGGCTATTCGGTAGTCAGAGGTAAAGTAGTGCTGCCTCTCCTTGACGTACTCTCCGACCCAGTCTATCCAGAAAACATCGACCTCTACCCCGGCCTCGTTAGCTATCCACTTCACCCACTCCAGATTAAAAGGAATGGCCAGCCGGCAGACCAGGGGCTGGCTATTATAGTAGGGGAGGTCCGGAGTTTTGGCCGCCATGGCCCTGTAGTAAGTGAGATCGCCGATGCCGGCCTTCATATCGCGAAGCTTAGCCTCGATGAGAATGTATTTACCGTCCTCCCATCGGATAGCATCTACCCGGGGCCGGGAAGGGCGGAATAGCGCCGCCGCCTGGCTTAAACCATAGCGGCCGACCATCTCGTCAGGGATAGGACCGAGGCTCACGTTGAGTATCCACTTCATGTCGGGGAAGCGGGCCTTCATGTAGTCAGCGATGTAGCGCCGCTCACGCTCTTGTCTAGGCATGAGTTAACCTGCTTAATTCCTTCATTACGTGGTAAGAGATATAAAATGACCGGGCAAAGTTTCTCATGTCTCCTCTGGGCTTTCGGGGCGGGATTTTATGGAATAGTAACACCATAAGCATTAACCAGCAGAGTTGGAGATACCTAATAATAGTCATTCCCACCCTCCTATACAACCTGTGGTGGTCTTGACAATTCTATTGGTTTATGGTAAGGCTGTCAAGAGGGACCGGACGCCAAGGGCATGAGCCGTGTCACGTCCGGGCTAGTGTCTTTGACATCTGGGTCCCATAATTCACTAAATGGCCTACGGGCCAATGAGAAAAGCTATCTGATTAAGGAGGAAAATCATGGCTCTCAAAGTAAAACCGATCGGGGAGGCGACTACCAAGTGGAGTAACAACGCCTCCCGGGCAGCCACCGAGTTTGCCCTTAACGCCGAGGCTTCGGCCGCGGACTGGAAGGACAAGACCCAGGCTGCCAGAGACAACTACGGCCAGGCTATCTCAGCTCCTGGTATCAAGGACCGCTTTGCCCGCGGTGTGGCTAAAGCCGGCGCCGAGAAGTTCGCCAGGAAGATTAGGGATGTGGCCAAGGACCGCTTCGGCCCCGGGGTGGCTGCCGCCACCGCCGATTACCAGGCTGGAGCCGACCCCTATTACCAGACTATTGCCGGCCTGACTCTCACCTCTCGTAAGCCCCGCGGCGATCCCGCTAACTTCCAGAGGGTTGAGCAGGTAGGCAAGGCGCTCAATGCCAAGAGACTGGCCATGCTTGGCGGCGGCGGGGCATAAGGTAGGCTAGGAAGAGGAGGAAGCAGAAAGATGAAACCAAGAGATGCTGTATTAGTCTACCAGGAGGTCCAGTCCTCGGATAAGTCTACCAAGACCATAGATCTTGACATCGTTGACCCCATCTCCGCTCTAGGCTTCGAGTTCGAGGCCACGAACGGCATGAGCTACAATAAAGTTAACCCCTTTCCCTTCGCTGTCACCAAGCTCGAGGTAGTCGACGGCAGCGATGTTCTGGCAAGCCTGTCCTTCCCCCAGGCCCAGGCTCTTCACTGGTACAAGACCGGTAAGCAGCCGGAGCTAAGGGAGGATGAGGTCGGCTCGAGCGGGCAGGTGATGGGCACCCAGATCCTCTTCGGCCGGCACCTGTTCGACCGGGAATATGCCCTTGACCTCAAGAGCTTTAAGAACCCCCAGCTCAAGATCTCCTGGGACCTGACGAATATCCGCGCCTGCAGCGCTACGACCGCCTTTGCCACCGGCACCATGAAAGTCAGCGCGTGGGCCAAGATAATGCAGGACCAGGGAGCGCCGGGCAAGTACCTCATGGCCAAGGAGATTGATGCCTGGACCGGCGCCACCTCCGGCGACAAGCGCCACGAGCTGCCGGTAGATTATCCCTACCGGTTTATTATGCTCCGGTGCTACGCCCGGGGCTCCGATGTCGACGAGTGTCTCACTAAGCTAAAGCTGACCTGCGACACCGACAAGTTTGTCCCGTTCGAGAGGTATTCCAAGCAGATGCGGGCCGAGATGGCCCAGCTGTTTGGCAGTTGCGTTATCTGGAAGCGTTTTAGCGCTAAGCATGGCGACACAGTGTGGTTCGAGATTAACTGCGAGCCGCAGCTGCGGCCGGTGTGCACGGTCCTAAACCACCTTGTCGGCTACGGCTGGTGCTGGTCAGGTAACGCCTCTATCCTGTTCGGCGATACCGCCGCCGGGAGCGTATCGACCGAGGAGAGGTTTGACGCCCTTATTGAGGGCTACGGCTTGCACCACACCATACCTGTACCCATGGGTGTGATGAACGAGCCCGATACCTGGTTTGACCCGACGCCATATAAAAAGATCGAGCTAATCGGGACCGAGGCGGTGGCTTCGGCAAACTCAATCGTGGTTGAGCAGGTTAGACCCTGCTAGGGGAGTAAGGCCCAGTGGAGAAGGATAGCAAAGAGTTCTCCTGGGAATGGGTCACCGGCTCCCTGTTGTTGCACCGGGGGCCGTGTGAGCTTGTCTGCGCTTACCTGGTGCCGGCCGCGGCTACCACCGATACCGTCCTCTACGACGGCACCGATACCGCGGGCAGGCCGATCGTTACCCTGAAGGCGGCGGCGGTGACCGGGCACCCCTTCAAGCCGCCGGTACCGGCCTACTGCAGGGCCGGGCTCTACGTCTCTCTCAGCTCGAACGCGACAGGGGTGTTCGTCCAATGGCGAGGTTTATAGGCAATAGAGGGCATGGGCTCAGGTCCATGCCCTCTAAATTATTCCCCCGGAGGAGGAACGAGATGCCGCAGGTTGACGCAAAGGCGGAGATAGAGAAGGTGATGCAGGAGTGGAAAAAGGGCCTGCTCTCGACCGAGGCAGCGGTTAGCAGGATCCTGACCCTGGCCGCGGGTAAAAAGTAGGCGGCTGGAAGGCTTATGCTCTTTACCGCTGATGTAGTTGTGCCCGCCGGCACCGAGGCTAACAGCCCCAAGGTCCAGACGCTCAAGATTGCCCGCGGTATTATAAGCTGGGTGTCGGTCCTGTTCCCCCCGGGCTGCAACGGCATGGTCTACTGCACCATAGCCCACCACGAGCACCAGATCGCCCCTTCCACAGAGCAGATGACCATGAGCGGCAACGCCGACCCCATCGAGTGGAACGAATACTACAAGTGCTACCAGCTGCCCCACGAGCTTAAAATAAGGGCCTGGTCCCCGGGGACGACCTACGACCATACCATCAGCGTCCGGGTCGCCATCCTGCCCAGGGAGGGGGTTATCGCTACCTCGGTAGCCGATGCGGTAGAGGGCTTGCTTGGGACGCTGGTGCCTAAGCCAATACCACCCGGAGGAGAAGGAGGATAGTAAAATGGCGGTAACAAATAAGCTCTACTCCAACTTTCCCCTGAAAGCTCTAACTGGCCTTATATCAGACCTCAGCGCGGCCTCCAAGGTTAAATGTATGCTGGTTACCTCGGGCTATTCTTTTAACCAGGAGACCCACACAGTAAAGGCCGATATAACCAACGAGGTGTCCGGTACCGGCTACACCGCCGGGGGGGCTTTCTTGACTTCACCGACAGTGGCCGAAGCGACCAGGGTAACTACTTTCGATGCTGCCGATGTCTCCTGGGCTTCAAGCACCATCACCGCCAGGGGAGCTGTACTTTATGATGATGCCGCCGCCAATGACCCTCTCATCGCCTTTATAGACTTTGGCGCGGATAAGAGCAGCGACAACGGCACCTTTACTGTCCAATGGAGCGCCAGCGGCATCCTTACCCTTACGGTAGCGGCATAGAGGGGAAATGGGAACTGAGACTTTAAGGCCCAACTCTACTGAGACCAATAATAATATCTTTCTCTTTCCCGATGCCGGAGAGAGTTTATACGAGGATATCGACGAGGTAGTCGCTGATGATGATACCACCTATATCCATAACAACTACCTCGGGGGTTATCCTAATTGCCGGGTGGGGCTTACAGCCCATGCCGGAAGCGGGACCATCAATAGTGTTACTGTCTACGCTAGGGCTCGAGCTGCGGCCACCCCCGACCAGACCTCCCTGAATGTCGGTCTTAGGACCTATGGCACAAACTATGAAGGCACCGAGCGGACAGTTACCACCAGCTACGCTAACTACTCGGAAGCCTATAATACTAACCCTAATACTGGTCTTGCCTGGACCTGGGGTGAGGTTGACGCGCTCGAGGCGAGGATAAAACTAAGGAGCGCGAAAGCGGCCGATTATGTAGCTACTAGGTGCACCCAGGTCTGGGTAGTCGTAGATTATAGTATTTCAGTAACCATCGAGGCTCCCTGTGCCGGCGCCGATGCCGCTGGTGTAATGCCCGCCCTGAGCTTAGGAGTTACTGTCTCAGCGGTTCTGGCCACTGCGGCCGCGGAAGGGGTAGTGCCTGAAGTTGGCGCTGGCGTAGCAATCCTGGCGCCGGCGGCATCAATGACCGGCGAGGGGCTTGCTCCTTTAATAAGAACGTACCCTCAACATTCTATCAGAAACTTAGTAGCCCTTAGGGAGCTACCAGCCATAAGAAACTTATCGCCTTTAAGGTGAAGTAAAGAAGATGAGCGACTACCCGGACTTTACTACCCTGATGCAGATATACGGCTCCGACATCATGGTGCCGATAGACCTCCAGGCATCTTATATCATGATGCCGATTGACATTCAGGCTCAGTACGTTACCCTGGAGATAGACATTGTAGCTCAGTCGGTCGGGAACCTGGCTATTGACATCGCCGCCCAGTCGGTGGGAGAGATCTCCATCGACATCGCCGCCCAGTCGGTCGGGAACCTGGCCGTCAGCATCGAGGCTGCCGCGGTAACGCTCGACATCAATATCGCCGCTACCGACATAACCCTTGATATAGATATAATTGCTCAGAGTGTCGGCATCTATTCTCAGCCGGAGTGGGCTGCCAAAGAAGGGATTGATAAGAACTTTATATGTACGGGAGATAATAAAGGTGTCGGAGAATATGCTTATTTTGAGTACGCAGTCCCAACAGGTAAAACTCTATATATCACTGGCTTCTCTTTTCTTACCTTCGTTAACGACCCTGCTAACTATGACCACTTTCTTTATGCTAGGGCTATCCTATTAAACAGCACAGATACTATTTACCTTTGCGAAATGGGTGGTGTAGGTGGTGGTGGTATGTCTTTATCTAAACCTGCTACTCTAGTAGCGGGTAAAACACTTCGAGGGGTAGTGGGGAATAACTCAAATGTAGCCTGCTCTCTCGGTCTTACAGTTTGGGGCTATGAGGTCTAAATGATAGGCTTAGAGAAGCTGAAATCAGGAGACTTTAACGATATGAGCCAAGAGCAGCAGCTTGACGGGTCTGTTATAATCACCCTAACAAGCCGACGCTATCCGGAGGCCTACCGGTTCCGGGTTAAAAATCTCTACCAGCCCGATGAGGAGGAGTTAGATGTCAGAACGGGTCAACCTGTCGCTAAAGGAGATTTATAAGAGGCTCTGCCCGGAGTGCCAGGAGAAGCTTCGGGACATGGTAAAGGAAAAGCTAACCGATGAGGCGGTAAAACAATCGCTGGAGGGCAAAGATGAAAGTTAGAACGGTGCCGGCCCTGGCCCGTTTGAGGGAGAAGTAAAATGGACTATGTTATCGCCGGCTTACTTCTCTTTGCCATCGGCAATCTGATACACCTGGAGAGGGTTGTTAAGGGTAACTCTAAGGATATTGAGTATATCAAAAAACGCCTCTGCGGAGGGAAAGGATGTGAGGGAAAATGAACTTCAGGAATGTCCTGGCGGCGCTTGCTTTCATCGGGGTAATCCCGGCGCTCTGGATAATGGACGGCGCGGGGATTATCAGCCTGAGACCGGAGGTGCTCGGAGCCCTGATACCGGTATTTACCTTGATTGCCCAGTTCTACTTCAGGAAGAAGGACACAACCTAGGATGAAGCTGCTGGATAAAATCTACCACATGCTCCTGTGGTTCTGCGGCTTCAGGGAGGGTGAGCATGTCTCCGACATGCTCACCAGGCAGAAGCAACGGCTGGGCTGGGTGTGGTGGCTATTCCCCATCATCACCATCGGCGGTTTCCTGGGATTTACCGGCTGGCTCTTCTGGCATATTGCCACCTATAAGCTGCCGGGAAGGAGTTAAAAATGGGAGCTGAGTACAAGGTCCTCAAGATTGACGAAATGACCCGGGTGGACGAGGTCAAGGGGATAGTCCACACCTACCGGCACACCATCAAGACCAAGGGCGGCGTTACCCTCACTGTGGAGATAGACGAGAAGGACTTTACCGCGGAGAGGGCGGCACCTATCCTGGCCAAGAAGGCTGCCGAGGCCGATAAGATCATGAGCCTGTGAGCGAGACATGCGGTTCCTGGACCAGATAGTAAGCACTCTCGGGGCCGTCAGCGGCTGGTTTTATTCCCTGTATCGGGACTTCTCCGACGTGCCCCTCATCGGAAGGGTCCTGGCGGCGCCCTTCTACTGGCTCTATGGCGCTTTTTACTACCTGGCGATATACTTCAGCTCCTTTAACGCCTGGGTGGAGGACGCCACCTCCAAGCTGGGGAGAATACTATCCCTGGCCGACATTACCGGCTACCTCAGGGCCTGGCTCGACTACGCCGCCAACGCCTGGGCCTGGGTGTCTACTGCAGTAAACAATGTGTTGCATATAGTAGACGCCTGGTGGCAGTCCGTTAAACCGGTTGTCCTGGCCTGGATCCAGGAGGTCAAGTACTGGGTGTCGGTCCAGCTCCGGGAGCTCAATGCCTGGCTGGATAACCTCCAGATGGCCGTAGACGCCTTCCTGGACAAGCTGCCGGCTCTCAGTGAGATAATAGCCTGGTTCGGGAACTGGTGGGGTAATATCCTGAGCTTGCTTGGCGCCTGGTGGGCCGAGAGGCTGGGGGATATCCGGGACCTCTTTATGAGCTGGGCGAAAGACATGGCGCCCTTCTGGGCGGGCTGGCAGGACATCAGGGACCAGGTGTTCGGCTTCTTTAACGACCCGATCGAGTACCTGTGGTCCAGGTTCACCGACTGGTTCCTGGGGCCGGAGGGATAGCATGACACCCGGAGATAGATTTAAGCAGTGGATAGACCAGGCGGCCGCAGAGTGGAAGGACCGGCTCGCCGGCTGGATGGCATCCTGGGTTGAGAAGGGCGCTATAAGGCTGATCGAGAGCATAGAGCCCGAGGCTATAGATACAATGAGGGATACCATGGCCCGGCTGGCCGCTAATCCCAACCTTCCTCCGGATATAAAAGCCGTAATAGATAAGGCGATTACCCCAGGCAAGCCTATACCCCTCCTGCTCCTGATACCGCTGGCGGTCGTAATGTTCCTCCCCATGCTCACTTCATTGGTGCAGCCGCTGGGCAGGCTAATCGAGTACCAGGAGGACAGGCTCCTCCGCAGCGGCCGGCTCGACCCGGCCACGGCGATCGCCGCCTGGCGCCGCGACCCGGCTAAGTTTACCCAGCTGCTTGAGGACTTTAAGGACCTGGGCTGGAGCGACGAGAGAATAGAGGCCTGGAAGCTCATTACCCAGTTCTTCCCCATGGTCCAGGACCTCATCCGTTTTGCCGTCCGGGAGGTCTATACCCCGGAGATAGCCGCGAAGTTCGGGCAGTTCGAGGACTTCCCCGAGCTGGTGATGCCTGATGCCGAGAAAGTAGGGTTGACGAGAGAGGTATTAGAGAAGTACTGGGCGGCCCACTGGGACCTTCCCTCCCCCATGCAGGGCTTCGAGATGCTCCACCGCGGCCTTATCACCGAGGACGAGCTCAAGATGCTGCTCCGCGCCCTGGACGTGATGCCCTTCTGGAGAGACAAGCTGGTAGCGACCTCCTGGAATACCCCGACCCGGGTTGATATACGGCGCTTCTTTGAGATGGGAGTTATCGACGAGCCCGAGCTGCGCCGGCTCTATACCGCCTTCGGCTACCACGGCGTTGACCTGGACCACTACGTCGAGTTCACCAAGAGATACGTCGCCGGCACCGGCACCACCAAGGAGAAGGAGCTGACCAAGACCGAGATCTATAAAGGGGTAAAAAACGGCAAGATAACCCGGGGCCAGGGAGTGGAGCTCCTTATGGACCTGGGCTACGATGAGGACACCGCGACTTACCTCCTGGACATAAATATCCCCCAGGACGAGACAGAAGAGGCGGCAGCCGCCCGGCAGCTGACGAAAGCCGACATTATTAGCGGGCTGGAGGCCGGGATTATCGACGAGACCGAGGCCCTGAGCCGGCTCCAGGAGCTGCGCTACACCGAGGCCGATGCCGGGTTCCTGCTCAAGATCTACAAGGCAGCCATAACGCCGCCGGAGGAGGCTAAGGGCAAGGAGGCCTCCAAGGCCGATATTATCACCGCGGTAAAGAAGGGGCTCATCACCGCGGAGGAGGGCTACCTGATGCTCCAGGCGATCGGCTTTACACCGGAGGCGGCCCAGTTTATACTTAGCGTGCAGGCCGAGACCTCACCCTTCAGCCCGTTAGACTTCGCCGAGTTCAAGGACCTGACACAGAAGTACCGGAGGTCCCAGGGCATGGAAGCGAAACCGGTAAGCGAGGAGCTAAAGAAGGCAGCCGCGGAGAAAGTGAGACTTGCCGGCGAGGTCAAGTCCCTCCGGGAGTCCCTCGCCGCCGAGGAGAAAACTTTGATCGGGCAGGAGGTCCTGCCATTTCTTGCCACCAGGCGGCGCGAAGAGCTCGGGGTCGCCCTGCGCCGGGCCGAGTCGGAGCTCGAGCTGGCCAGCCGGACCTACGATAACCTGGTGGCTCAGTGGCGCCAGGGGGTCTAAATGCCGCCTGTAGACGTGGAAGAGCTGGAGGAGGAGGAGGGAGAGGAAGTCTGACGCCCTGTGGCTCAAATCTGAGCCGCCTTAGGGCTTGACAAGGCATATTACACCCCGGTATACTGCAGCTGCCTAGGCCCCCCGACTTAGGCTCTTCTCACTCTACCTCCTTTCTTAACCCTCTCTCCTTTTTAAGGAGAGGGGGATTTTCTTACCTATAACGATTATTTTGTGCCCCTTTACAAGCTGTGTAACTTGTGGTATAATTCTATAAAACAGGGAGGGAGGCGCAAAATGTCGGCAGTAAGAACGCTTAAAGAATGTCCGAAGTGTCACAAGATGCTGGAGGAGGGGGAGGACCGCCTGGTCTGCCCGGGCTGTGGCCACACTGAGCCAGATAAGGCCCTAAGGCATAAATACTTCGAGCGCAACAAGCCGTACATCATAAAAGACCTTGATGTTCTGGACTGGACTAATGTCTGTAAAAAGTGGGGGATACCGACGGGTACCCTAGCGGGGCTCCTGAGAAGGTGGAAGTATAAGCCGGCAGCTCACCCCCGGGTCCTGCCGGCAGCCAGGGTTGATGGGCGCCTGCCCTCATTCCCCGAGTTCTCTAACGAGTGGAAGCCTGAGGTTCAGAAAGCCTGGCTAGATAATTACCTGATCCTGAAGGAGATGAAATAATGCCAACTTACAAGTCGCTAAGAGTAGAGAAGCCGGTCTACGATAGCCTGATTGCGCTCCAGCGCCCCCGGGAGACCATCTCCGAGCTGATCCTGAGGCTGGTTGTTTTCTTTAATACTATGAGTGAGGCTGAGAAGCGGCCGCTTCCTATCGCTAAAGAGGAGAAGAAGTAACTAACATGAAATGGTCCGTTAGGAAGATCAGGTTTAGTGAGGGGGAGATAATTACTCTACCCGATCGGGCTCTAATCCTCCACGTTACAGTAAGCACCACTCTCTGCAGTGAGGGAAACTACGATTGTTTTGACATCTACTACCTTGAACCGGTGCCAGCAAAGGATACCAAGGAAGGAGGGCAAAGATGAAAGTTAGAACGGCGCTGGCCCTTATCTGGCTGCTCTACACTAACGGCTGGATGATTTACCAGTTCATCTTCGGGGATGTCGAGTCGAACCTCTTTATAGCTATTATCGAGATCATTCTCTGCGCCTTCTTCTTCTGCCTGGGGATAGAGAGGCTGCTCCGCTTGAGGGAAAAATAGAAAGGAAGGGGGCTAAGCCCTCTTCTGGCGCGGTCAAGGTGGTAGTCTTTACGGAGGGCATTAAGCGGCTCCCAAAGCTGGCTGACTAGCCCGCCCGGGCCCTCAGATATAACGGCGCTCTACAATCAAAATCTAGCCCCCTCGGGCTCAAAAGTCGAGGTATACTATGACCTTCCCCAAAGCTGAGACGCCCCCGCCAAGTATGCTCATTCTGAGGGTACTTGTAGCCGGGACTTAGGTCATAGGACTAAAGAGCTATTGGCAGCATGCTCACCGGGTGAGACAATGAAGGGTGAAAGGGGGTGTGACCATGAAGCGCTACCGAGTGTGGTTTATGGACGGCTCAGCTCTAGAGGTTGAAGCGTCTAATGATGATGAGGCTATTAGCAGAGCTGAGCATATCGCCAAGCGGCAGTCTTTTAGACATTCAACCTCAGCCTGGACTGCTAAACGAGTGGAATACTTGGGCGACAGCGAGCCGATTAGCTAGAGCGAGTTTTCACGGAAAGGGGGTGACTGCCAATATCTAGAGATGCCCAGGTGTGGCTTTGCCTTTTAGGACGAGAGGGTAGATATTGGATTTATCTTGCTCTTGACCTGATAGAGTGGACCAGCGCCCGATACGGCCACCAGAATTAAGAAAGGGGGGCCTATGGCGGTTCCGTTATCACCAGGGGGCAATCCTCTGACTAGGTTTGTTAATCTCTGGCAGACGCCGGGGGAGCGTCGGGAGAAGTACCACCTTCTCTGGTCCGTAGGGCTAAGCATGGCTAAGGCGCAACAAGGGCGGGACTGGCGCCTAAGCACTATAGAGCGAATGTATGCCGCTGAGTTAGGACTCAGCGGCGTTGTTTTGCCACCTCACAGGTCCGTAAAGGTTGAGAGGGGGGGGTGTCCATGAAGCACCCGGCTATCACCGTGATTAGAGGGCTACTCATTACCATAGACCACTCCGGCGACCCCGACACCTGCCTATGGGCAATCAGGGAGATTGTAGAGCAATTAAAGGCGCTAAACAAGGTAGCGCTATCAGATAAGCAACAGAATAAAGCAAGCCCTCAGTCTCCCTAGTGGCTTAGGGAACCCGGCTGAGAGTAGCGGGGCAGACGTAGCTGTACAACATTCGTCAGTTGAGGACTATGCGAACCTGCCTACATTCACCTGCCGAGGCGATAACAAGCTCCCCTTGAAGTAGCTCCAGGCGTGAGCCGGAATGGGTGTCCGGCTAAAGCGGATGGGTACGGTTAACTAGGGCATGGACAATTATTCCGTCCCAACGGGTGGCCGAGTGGGGGGTGGTAGGTTTGCCTATCTGGAAGGGGGAAGAGTCAGGAGGGGGAATTGTAACCCTGCGAAATTTTTCCGCCCCACCGCTCCCGGGCAACACCGCCGCTCCCGCGGGGCTTGACATCCAGATGTCGGGTGGTAGAATACCTCCAAGGCGGTGGTGCTTTTTTGGTAGGGTACCGTCTCCCATTATAACAAAGTAGGCAGAAGGAGAAGAGCATGGAATTACGGAAGGTTGACCCCCGGAGCATCCAGGTCCCCGAGGTAAGAGTGACGGCACAGTTTGACCAGGAGCTCTACGAGGAGTTTAAAAAGTCCTTAAAGGAAATCGGCCCCATCGCGCCGCCTATCGTCTACGAGGTAGAGGGGCAGCTCATCCTCTGCGACGGGCTCCACCGGCTCCAGGAGACGATGACCAACGGCATGCCCGAGGTCGAGGTAGTGGTTATCCCCGGAGATATGGCAGACGTCCTCACTAAAAACATCTTCCTGGACCACCTCCGCGGCAAAACCCCGGTCTCCCAGATGGTGAAGGTGATCGGAACCCTTTACCAGGAATATCATCTTGACCCGGACAAGATCGCGGCAAGGACCGGTCTTACCCGCCGCTACATCGAGGACCTGATCAAGATCTCAGAGGCCTCACCCGAGCTTTTGGTCCAGCTCGACGCCGGGGTGATTACCAAGGGTCATGCCACTGAGATAGCCCGCTTGCCCTTGAGGATCCAACAGGAGGAGATACTGGCCAAGCAGCAGATCTGGCGCTACCCGGTTCTAGAGCTGAAGGGACTTATCGACGAGACGCTGCGGCTGATGCGGACGCCGCTGCCGGAGGGTGAGGAGACTAACCCGCCGCTGACTAAGAAG
>Ga0299912_10003344_pt1 | contig 13105 bp, 9 predicted proteins | sample RVTome_2_FD_207667 | JGI IMG/M metagenome (GOLD analysis project Ga0299912, IMG submission 207667) | Soil microbial communities from uranium-contaminated site in the Upper Colorado River Basin, Wyoming, United States - RVT95D214 (version 2) ...
TAGCTGCGGCCATAGCCGCCGGTCGCCAGCACCACGGCATGGCTGCGGAAGCGATGAATCGTGCCGTCGTCCAGGCACAGCGCAATCACGCCGCGGCAGACCGGAACACCATCGGGGCCGTTTTCCATGATCAGGTCGATGGCGAAATATTCGATGAAGAAGTCCGCGTCATATTTCAGGCTCTGCTGGTAGAGCGTGTGAAGCATGGCGTGGCCGGTGCGGTCAGCCGCCGCGCAGGTGCGCTGCGCCGGGGGGCCTTCGCCCATGTTCTGCATCATGCCGCCGAAGGGGCGCTGGTAGATCTTGCCCTCGGCGGTGCGGCTGAAAGGCACGCCGGCATGTTCCAGCTCATAGACCGCTTGCGGCGCCTCGCGCACCAGATATTCGATGGCGTCCTGATCGCCCAGCCAGTCCGACCCCTTGACGGTGTCGAACATATGCCAGGTCCAGTGATCCGGGCCCATGTTGCCGAGGCTGGCGGCAATGCCGCCCTGCGCCGCGACGGTGTGGGAGCGGGTCGGGAACACCTTGGTGATGCAGGCCGTCTTCAGGCCGGCCTCGGCGCTGCCCATGGTCGCGCGCAGGCCGGAACCGCCGGCACCGACAACCACGGTGTCATAGGTGTGATCGATGATCTTGTAGGCAGGGGCGGACATCAAGCGGCTCCAAGCGCGAGGCGGATAACGCAGAAGAGGCCGAAAGCGGCCCCGGCGAAGGCAACCAGGTTCAGCGCGGTGATCGCGGCGAACTTGTTGGCGTGTTCATGCACATAGTCTTCCACCACGACCTGCATGCCCAGGCGCGCATGCCAGAAGGTGGAAATGACGAGCAGCGCCATGGCGGTGGCAGGCACCGGCGCGGCGATCCACTCGGTTACTGTCGCATGGCTCAGATTCGGCAGCAGCAGCAGCGAAGCGCCGAACCACGGCACCAGCACCAGATTGCCGATGGCGGTGAAGCGCTGGACAAGCCAGTGGTGAGTGCCGTTATGCGCGGAGCCGAGGCCCCGCACGCGTCCGATAGAAGTTCCGTTGCCCATGGGTGCAAATTCCTCAGCGCAGCAGCAGCGCCGCCCAGAAGGCGGCGGTCAGCAGAATGGCGATAATCGGCGTCAGCACCGACCAGCGGGCGTTGCTGACCAGCTCGAAGCCGGCACCGATGTCGAGAACGAAGTGGCGGATGCCCGAGGCCATGTGGTTGAAGAAGGCCCAGCTGATGCCGACCAGGACCACCATGCCGTACCAGGAAGATGCGTGCTTGCTGAAAGTCGCATAGCTTTCCTCTCCGCCGGCAAGCGCGCCAAGCCACCACAGCAGCACGGCAAGCCCGGCAACGGCAAGTCCGCTGCCCGAAACGCGGTGCAGGATGGACACGAACATCGCCGGTCCCCAGCGCCAGATCTGCAAATGCGGCGAAAGCGGACGGTTCCTGGAGGCTGAGTTGCCTTGGGCCATGCCTGTGAGTCCCCTTAAGATGGCTGTTCCGGCGCGAAATGCGCCCATGCGTCCCCCCATAATCAAAATGCGGCCCTGTGCAAGCGGTCGGCAGCATGTTCTTGGCCTTCGCGCTTCACTTGCCTATGGAACCGGCATGTCGCAAAGCTGGAAAATTACCGCCCTGGGCGAGCGTACCGTGATCGAAGCGGCGCTTCTCGCGCATGAGGATGCCTTCGACTGGGATCCGGAAATCGTGCTGTCCGGCAGCGAAATCGCCGAGGATCGGCCCGATGACTGGCGGCTGGAAGCCTGGCTTCCGCGCAAACCAGGCAAGGCCGACAAGGCGGCCATTGCGGCGCTGTTCGCGGATGGCGCTCCGCAATTCCAGATCGAGCAATTGCCCAAGATCGACTGGGTGACAGAAAGCCAGCAGGGACTCGAGCCGATCCGCGCCGGGCATTTTTACGTGCATACGCCCGAACACCCGCCGCTGGATGAGGCGGGATTGAGGAATTTCACGATTCCCGCCAGCCAGGCCTTCGGCACCGGCCAACATGAGACCACAGCGGGCTGCCTTGCCATGCTCACGGAAATGAGGCGGCGCGGCGTGGTTGTGCGCAATTGCGCCGACATCGGCACCGGCACCGGCCTGTTGGCCTTCGCCGCGCTCGATCTGTGGCCGCGCGCACTGGCGACCGCGAGCGACATCGATGCCGTCTGTGTGGGCGTGGTCGAGGAAAATGCCCGGCTGAACAATGTGACGATGGGCGCGCGCGGCGGCGAACTCACCATGCTGGTGGCGGATGGCATGGACCACCCGCTGTTGCAGGCACGCGGCCCATATGACCTTGTCATCGCCAATATCCTGGCCGGGCCGCTGATCACGCTCGCCCCCCATTTCGCCAGCGCGCTGCTGCCGGGCGGCAGCCTGCTGCTGGCCGGGCTGCTTGCCACGCAGGAACCGCAGGTCCGCGCCGCCTGCCGCCATGCGGGGCTGCGACTTGCCGCGCGCATGACCAATGGCGACTGGTCGATCCTGTGGCTGAGAAAGCGGCCCCGGGCCAGTGTGCGGTCAAGCCGCCCGGGCAGGTTGCCGGACTGGGCGAGGAGTTGGTGAAAACAGGCTGGGTAATACCAAGGTTCGATGAGCCTGTCTCATCGAGTATTGGTCAAGCCCGTGCGGCGCTTGAGCATTTCCAAAGTGTGATGCGTCAGCATCTCGGCACTTTGGTATAACAAAGCCCCCCGCCATTCCAAAAACTCCCATTTAAATAATAAAAACAAATATTTATAATAAAGTGTTGCAAGTACGCATTTTCCGAAAATTCACGTTTCAAAGATACCGGGAGCGCGCTAATGCAAAACAGCGTGGGAATTCCGACAACTTCGATCGATGAAGGAAAAGGAAATTGGCGGCTTCTGCCCAAACCGGGCGTTGAACATCTCGTCTCGACCATCAGTTTTGAAAGTTTGCTCGATAATGGCTGGCGCGGATGGCGCGCCATAATAAATATCTCGAGGATTGAGAATGATAGCTGGCCGCAGTCATGAACGCAGGGACTCAAAATCCACCGATTTAAATCTGCGGCTATCCTTCCTGTTTCACGTTCCCGAGCATATTGCCTGGGTCATCGTCACGCTGGGTCTGACGGTCACCGCCACTGCGGAAATCCTGATGGATAAAGAGATCTGGTTTGGCCCAGCCTATCTCCTGGTTATCACATTCACAGCCTGGACGATCAGCAGCCGCATCGCGATTGCGCTTGGGTTCCTGGTCATCGCGATCCACTGGGCTGCAAGGGACTTCGCCTTCTATCCCTATCCCTATGGCCAGAATTACATGGCCTGGAATTTCGCGATGCGTTTCGTTGTCGTGCTGATCGTCGTCGGCATGCTGGCTATCGCTCGAGAATCCCTGGAACGGGAGTGGCGGCTCGCCCGAACCGACCTGCTGACCGGCGCCCTGAACCGGCAGGCATTTTTCGAAACGATCCAGAATCAGGTCGATGAGGAAGGATGGTATGTCCTTACCTATGCCGATCTCGACGGATTGAAGCGACTGAATGACGAGAAAGGGCACGACCTGGGGGACCAGAGCCTGAAGGGATTCTCCAAATGCGTGAAAAAGTGCATCCGCAAGGGGGATCTCTTCGCCAGGATCGGCGGCGATGAATTTGTCATCTTCATGAAAGTCAGGGATGAAGAAGCCGGCAACGTGGTCGCCCAACGCTTGGACCAGGCCATCAACCTCCAGGATTCAGACGATGACAATCGCTTGAGGTGCAGTCTGGGCGTCCTGATCCTGCCGCCTGGCCCACGTTCGATCGATGTTGAATTGAAGCTTGCCGACAAGCTGATGTACGCCGCGAAACAGGCCGGCGGCGGATTATCCCTGGCGACGGCGCAGTATCAATCCGGTGGAATTCAGTTGGCAGGGCCTCTTGGGCAGGAAACCGTAACCGAGCGATCGCAAGTCCTGCGAGGCGCGGACAGGCAGGCTTTAGCATGACGATCCGCGAAGGGGCGGAAGATTCCGGAAGGAAACTGCCCTAACCCGCCGCCTTCACGATTGCCGCCCAGGCCGCTTCGTCGATCACCGGAATGCCAAGCTTCTCTGCCTGCTTGAGCTTCGAGCCAGCGCTCGGCCCCGCCACCACCAGGTCCGTCCTGGCGGACACCGATCCTGCCGCCCGCGCCCCAAGCGCCTCGGCCTGCGCCTTGGCCTCGTCGCGGCTCATGGTTTCGAGCTTGCCGGTGAAGACCACGGTCTTGCCGGCAACCTCGCTGTCCCTGGTCTCGACGATATAGGGCGGCGGCGAAACTTCCGAAAGGATGTCTTCCCACACTTCCACATTGTGCTGCTCGTGGAAGAAATCGCCCAGCGCCTCGACCACGGCGGGGCCGATGCCGTCGATGGACGTCAGTTCGGCCACGGCCTCCCCGTCCCCCGCCCGCGCCTTTTCCGCCACCGCGCGCAGCTCCGGCAGAGTGGCAAAGCGCTTCATCAGATCGCGTGCGGTCACCGCGCCGACATGGCGGATGCCGAGTCCGAACAGCAGCCGCGCGGCATCGGGAGAGCGATTCGCCTCGATGGCTGTCAACAGGTTGTCCACAGACTTGTCCTTCCAGCCTTCGCGCTGGAGGATGTCGTGCCGCCGCCGGTGCAGGCGATAAATGTCGGCCGGGCTTTCCAGCCAGCCTTCGCCAAAGAACTCGTCGATGGTCTTTTCGCCCAGCCCTTCGATATCGAGCGCGGCGCGGCTGACGAAATGGCGCAGGCGCTCGGTGCGCTGCGCCGGGCAGATCAGCCCCCCGGTGCAGCGCACATCCACTTCGCCTTCCTCGGCCACGGCCTCGCTGCCGCATTCGGGGCAGTGATCGGGGAAATGATAGGGTGGCCGTTTCACGTCGCGCGTCAGGTTTTCCACCACTTGCGGGATCACATCGCCGGCGCGCTGGATCCGCACACGGTCCTGTTCGCGCAAGCCCAGCCGCGCGATCTCGTCGCGGTTGTGCAGCGTGACATTGGTGACGGTGACGCCGCCCACCGTGACCGGCTTCAGCCGCCCCACCGGCGTGAGCTTGCCCGTGCGGCCAACCTGAATGTCGATCGTCTCCAGCGTGGTTTCCGCCTTTTCCGCCGGGAACTTGTGCGCCATCCCCCAGCGCGGGGCCTTGGCGACGAAACCCAGCCTTTCCTGCCAGTCGATCCGGTCCACCTTATAAACCACGCCATCGATGTCATAGGGCATGTCCGCGCGGGCGCGCTCAATCTCGCGGTAATGGGCCAGCATGTCTTCCAGCGAGCGGCATCGCACCAGCAGATGCGAGACCGGCACGCCCCAGCGAGCGATCTGTCGCATCACTTCATGCTGCGTCTGTCCCGGCACCTCGCTCGCAGCGCCCCAGCCATGGGCCAGGAAACGCAAGGAGCGCCGCGCTGTGACGGCAGGGTCCTTCTGCCGCAGCGATCCAGCCGCAGCATTGCGCGGATTGGCGAAGATCTTGCCGCCGGATTCTTCCTGCGTGGCATTCAGCGCGGCGAAGTCAGCCTTGGACATATAGACCTCACCGCGAATTTCGAACACGGCGGGAGCATCGCCCGAAAGCTGCTGGGGAATATCGGCGATGGTGGCGACATTGGCGGTCACATCCTCGCCCACTTCGCCGTCGCCGCGCGTGGCGGCGCGCACCAGCCGCCCATCCTCATAGCGCAGCGAGCAGGACAGGCCGTCGATCTTGTCTTCCGCCGTCATGGCAACGGCCGTGTCTTCCGACAGGTTCAGGAAGCGCCGCACACGGGCGAGGAAATCCGCCACTTCCTCATCGGAAAAGGCGTTGTCGAGGCTGAACATCCGCACTTCGTGGCGGACCTTGGAAAGCGGCGAGGCGGCGATGGAATGGCCGATCACCCGGCTGGGGCTGTCTTCCCGCACCAGATGCGGGAAAGCCGCTTCCAGCTCGGCATTGCGGCGCACCAGCGCATCGAATTCGGCATCGGAAATCTCCGGCGAATCCTCTGTGTGATAGAGCTTGTTGTGAAGCGCGATCTGCTTCGCCAGCCGCATCAGCTCATTGGCGGCCTCGGCTTCTGAAATATTCTTCACACCCCCTCCAGCAGCCGGTCCGCCTGCGCCCGTGCCTCTGACGTTATCTCCGCGCCGGAGAGCATGCGGGCGATTTCCTCCTGCCGGCCGGCCGCGTCCAGCAGCGTGACCGAAGTGCGCGTGACCGTGCCCTGGCTCGATTTGTGGATCACATAATGCCGCATGCCGCGCGCCGCGACTTGCGGGCTGTGTGTCACGGCCAGCAATTGCCCTTTGGCAGCCAGCCGCGCCAGCCGTTCGCCGATGGCGCTGGCCACCGCCCCGCCGACGCCGCGATCGATCTCGTCGAAAATCACGGTGGCCGCCCCGCCCTCTTCGGCCAGCGCCACTTTCAGAGCAAGGATGAAGCGTGAAAGCTCGCCGCCCGAGGCGATCTTCGCCAGCGGCGCGAAATCCGCGCCGGGATTGGTGCTGATCAGGAATTCCACCGAATCGACGCCGCTTGGCCCCCAGCGGTCTTCCGGCAGGCGCAGCACACTGGTGCGGAATTGCGCGGCATCGAGCTTGAGCGGCGCGAGTTCGCCCGCCACCGCCCTGTCGAGCCGCCTTGCTGCTTCCGCGCGCGTCACCGAAAGCGCTTCGGCCTTCGCCCCATAATCGAGACCGGCCATGTGCACCGCCTGCTTCAGTTCCGCGATCTCTGCCTCGCCACTTTCGATGGCATCAAGCGCCGCGCGGAATTCGTGCATCTTTGCCGGAAGGTCGTCGACGCTGCAGCCGTGCTTGCGTGCCGCCGCGCGCAGATCGAACAGCCGCGTCTCGATCCGGTCCAGCGCGGCGGGATCGTGCGTCAGCGCTTCCGCCGCGCGGGCCAGCCGGTCTTCCGCCTCGCCCGTCTCGATCACCGCGCGGTCCAGCGCTTCCAATGCCTCGGCCAGCAGCGGATGTTCGCCGGCGATGCGGTCCAGCCGCCGCGCCGCGCTCCGCAAACTGGCCAGCGCCGAATCCGAACCGGCCCACAAGTGCTGCAATTCGGCCAGATCGCCTGACAGCCGCTCACCCTTCTGCATGGCGGCCCGCGCTTCGGCGAGTTGCGCCTCTTCACCTTCCACCGGCTCCAGCGCGGTCAGTTCCGCCAGATAGGCCAGCAGCAGATCCTGATCGGCGGCGGCCTGAGCCACTCTCGCCCGGGCCGCTTCCAGCGCATCGCGCGCCGCGCGCCATTGCCGCCAAGCCGCTTCCACGCCAGCTGCATCGGCCCCGGCATAACGATCGAGCAAGGCGCGATGGCCGCGCGCGTTCACCAGCCCCCGATCGTCATGCTGGCCATGCAGTTCGACAAGATAGCCACCCAGTTCGCGCAGCAGGGCGACGCCCACCGGCTGATCGTTGATAAAGGCCTTGCTGCCAGCCCCCGAATCATCATTGGCGCTCTTGAGCTGGCGCTTCACGATCAGCGGTTCGCCGGGCTCGATCTCTATCTCCGCATTGTCCAGCAGAGTGCGGATGCTGTCCGGCAAGGCGGCGAATTCGAAACTGGCGGTAACGCTGGCCTTGTCCTCGCCGGCACGCACCAGCCCGCTATCGGCGCGGTTCCCCAGAATCAGACCCAGCGCATCGAGCAGAATCGATTTGCCCGCCCCCGTCTCGCCCGTCAGCACGCCAAGCCCGCCGGAGAATTCAAGCTCCAGCGCATCGATCAGCACGATGTTACGAATGGAAAGCCGGGTCAGCATGTTCGCGCCGCGTTCTAGCCGATTGCAGCAGGCGCGTCACCGGTTCCGCCGCAGTTCTCCCCTTTTTGATAAAAGGGAAAGGAGCGAAAACCGGACAAGGGAAACGGTCAGCTCGTCACTGTTCCCGGGGCATGTTTACCCATCAGGTCGAAGGCTTTCCGATACCATTCGCTGCCCGGATAGTTTTGACCGAGTACCGCTGCCGCCTTCTGCGCCTCTTCCGGAATGCCGAGTGCCAGATAGCTTTCCACCAGGCGATACAACGCTTCGGGCGTGTGGCTGGTGGTCTGGTAATCGTCGATCACCGTGCGGAAGCGAAGAATTGCCGCCAGCCACTTGCCGCTGCGCTGATAGAAGCGTCCGATCGTCATTTCCTTGCCGGCAAGGTGATCGTTGACGAGATCGAGCTTCAGCCTGGCATCCGCGGCATAACGCGTATCGGGATAGCGGCGGGTGACTTCCGTCAGCGCCTGCTTCGCCTGCTGGGTGATCTTCTGGTCACGCGTGACATCGCTGATCTGCTCGTAATAGCAAAGCGCCACCAGATAGGAGGCATAGGCCGCATCCTTGTTGCCGGGATGGATCGACAGGAAACGCTGCGCCGACTGGACGGCCTTGGTATAATCACGGGCGACGTAATAGCTGAAAGCGCTCATCAGCTGGGCACGGCGCGCCCAGGGCGAATAGGGATGCTGGCGCTCCACTTCGTCGAAAAGGGCTGCTGCCTGGCGCGCATCGCCCCGATCAAGCCGGTCTTTCGCTGCGGAATAAAGCGTATCGACATCGCGAGCGACATAGGCCGTATCGCGATTCTTACCCCCTTTCCCGGCACAACCCGATGTCAGGACAAGCGCCCCGGTTGCGGCGGCGAGAACGGCGAGCTTCAGCGGCGATCTGTCGAACATGGCGGTGCTATAGCCAGCGCTGACGTGAACGCCAAGTGAAGTTGCAGCACAGCCAACAGTCTTCGCTCTCGCTTTGCCGGAAAGGAGGTATCCCCCTGTTTCGCTTGCGGCCCGAGGCAAGACGCAAACGCCCTGAATTCGCGGAGACGCACCCAGTCCCCCTGTTAAATCTTCATCAATCATAAACGGGTAGATTTTCTAAACACGGCAAGTAACTGCAGGCACAGGAAAGAAAATTGGTGCGATTGGGCAAGGCGGGTCTGGAACGCGTCAGCGGCCTGTTTGGCGGCAAGTCAGGCAGCGTGAAGTCGCATGCCGCCCTGACTCCCGTCGAGGAATCGCATCACGCCCTGCTTTTGCTGCGCGACTATGAACGATCCGGCCTTGGCTGGTTCTGGTCAACCGATTCCGCTGGCACCGTCGTCTACATTTCCGAATACGTGGCGGAAAATCTGGGCATGCCGCGCGACGAGATCATCGGCCAGTCCTTTCACAAACTCTTCCGCCAGGATGGCGACGGCACCAGCGAAATAACCGGGCGGTCCCTGCCGCTCGTACTCAGCGGCCACAAGACTTTCTCCGAAGTGGAAGTGCGCGCGGCCACGCCGGGTTCCGCGATCTGGTGGGCTATCTCCGGACGACCGCAATTCAACGAAACGGGCGCATTCATCGGCTATCACGGCAATGGCATAGACATCACCGCCAAGCGCCAGAACGAAAAAGACGCCTCCCGACTGGCCATGTACGATTCCCTGACCGGCCTTGCCAACCGGCACAACATCGGCAAGCGGCTGGACAGCACGCTCACCGCCTACAAGGCCGCGAAGCGCAGCTGCGCGCTGATGATGATCGACCTCGACCGGTTCAAGCAGGTCAATGACACGCTGGGACATCCCGCCGGCGACGAACTGCTGAAGCAGGTTGCACAACGCTTGCGGCAAATCGTTCCCGATGGATGCGAAATAGGCCGACTGGGCGGTGATGAGTTCCAGGTCCTGTTTCCCGACATCGACGATCGCGGCAAACTTGGCGAGATCGGCAAGAAGATCATCACCATCGTCTCGCAGCCTTATTCGATCGATGGCAGCCGCTGCGTGATCGGCGCTTCCGTCGGCATTGCCATTGCCCCCTACGACGGCATCACCAGCGAAGAACTGGTGCGCAGCGCGGACCTTGCGCTCTACGCTTCCAAAGGCGGCGGACGCGGGCAGTTCCGTTTCTATTCCAGCGAATTGCATGCCGAGGCGGAGCGACGCCGGCAAATCGAGGAAGAACTGCGGGACGCACTGGCGAAAGAGCAGATCTACCTTGCCTATCAACCCATGGTGGAAACCGCCACCAACAAGGTCGTCGGCTTCGAATCCGTCATGCGCTGGCGCCATCCGGACCTTGGCGAGGTTTCGCCCGGCGTTTTCATCCCGATTGCGGAAGAGATCAAGCTGATCGGGGCGCTTGGCAACTGGGCCTTGCGGCAGGCTTGCGAAGATGCCGTCAAACTGCCGGGCAATGTGCGCATCGCGGTCAATGTATCGCCGGCGCAATTCGGCAATCTCAACTTCCCCGAACTGGTCGCGCAGGCCCTGGCCCAAACCGAACTCGCGCCGGAAAGGCTCGAACTCGAACTGACGGAATCCATCTTCCTCGATCACGACAGCGAGGTCGACAATATGTTCACGACGCTCAAGATGCTGGGCGTCCGTCTTGCACTGGACGATTTCGGAACCGGCTATTCCTCGCTCAGCTATCTGCAGCACGCGCCTTTCGACAAGATCAAGATCGACCAGAGCTTCATTCGCTGCGTGACGGAGCCCGGAAGCCGCAACGCCGCGATCATCACGGCCATTGTCAGCCTGGCGGAATCCCTTGGCATGGATACGACGGCCGAAGGTATCGAGGCGCATGACGAACTGGAATTGATGCGCAAGCTCAAGGTCAAACAGATCCAGGGCTATATCTACGCCGAACCGCTGACATTCGACGAAGTCCAGGAAGCGATGAACAGCGGCCAATGGATCATCGATCCCGATGGCCCCAACAAGTACCGCACTGAACGCCGCACCATGCTGCGCAAGATCGGCCTGATCCACGAGGATTATCGCTACGAAGTCACCATGCGCAATATCTCACGCACGGGCTGCATGATCGAAGGCCTGATCGACGTGCCGAACGGCACGCAGTTCGTCGTCGATTTCGGCGAAGGGCAACTGGCGGTTGCATCCGTGAAACGTTCTTCCAGAACGATGCAGGGACTGGAATTCGAAACGCCGCTGGTCGACGATGGCGCCGGCGGCCTGTGTACCCGAAACCGCGTTTCGCCCTATATGCTGGCGGCGGCAGGCATGCCGCTGGCCTCTCTTCCTTCAGGCAATTACCCGCTGATCGGCCCCGGCTCCAGCATGGGGCCGGCAACCCTGAGCATCCCCAAATTCGCCGAAGTCCAGGATAGTGTGATCAAGACAACGCGGGTTGCCGCCAACTGATTGCTGACAGAAGGTGTGGCTGAGGCTAAGGGCCGCAACATGACTGACCTTGCCCAGATCCGCAACTTCTCGATCATTGCCCACATCGACCACGGGAAGAGCACGCTCGCCGACCGCCTGATCCAGTTCACCGGCGGCCTCTCCGAACGCGAGATGAGCGCGCAAGTGCTTGATAGCATGGATATCGAACGCGAGCGCGGCATCACTATCAAGGCGCAGACCGTGCGCCTGAACTACACCGCGAAAAACGGGCAGAGCTATGAGCTGAACCTCATGGACACCCCCGGCCATGTCGACTTCGCCTATGAAGTCTCGCGCAGCCTTGCCGCCTGCGAGGGCGCGCTGCTGGTGGTGGACGCGGCGCAGGGCGTGGAAGCGCAGACACTCGCCAACGTCTATCAGTCGATCGAGCACAATCACGAGATCGTCCCCGTCATCAACAAGATCGACCTTCCCGCCGCCGAACCGGAAAAGGTGAAGAACGAGATCGAGGAGATCATCGGCCTGGATGCCAGCGACGCCGTTCTCACCTCGGCCAAATCGGGCATCGGCATCGAGGAGGTGCTGGAAGCCGTCGTCAACCGCATTCCCCCGCCCAAGGGCGATCGCGATGCGCCGCTGAAAGCCATGCTGGTGGATAGCTGGTACGACCCCTACCTGGGCGTCGTCATCCTCGTCCGCGTGATCGACGGGGTCATCCGGAAGGGCCTACAGGTCAAGTTCATGGCCGGCGGCACCGAACACCTGATCGACCGCGTCGGCTGCTTCACCCCCAAGATCGAGCAGCTACAAGAGCTTGGCCCCGGCGAGATCGGCTTCATCACCGCCCAGATCAAGGAAGTGGCGCAGGCCCGCGTGGGTGACACGATCACCACGGTCAAGCAGGGCGCCACCCAGGCATTGCCCGGCTTCAAGGAAGTGCAGCCGGTGGTGTTCTGCGGCCTCTTCCCGGTCGACGCGGCGGATTTCGAGAAGCTGCGCGAGAGCATCGCCAGGCTGCGGCTGAACGACGCCAGCTTCTCCTTCGAGATGGAAAGCAGCGCCGCATTGGGCTTCGGCTTCCGCTGCGGCTTCCTGGGCTTGCTGCACCTGGAAATCATCCAGGAACGCCTGACCCGCGAATACGACCTCGACCTGATCACCACTGCGCCCTCGGTGGTCTACCGTATCCAGCTGCGCAAGTCGAAGACCGACGACGCGCGCGAGATCATGCTCCACAACCCGGCAGACTACCCCGATCCCAGCCGCATCGAGCAGATCGACGAGCCGTGGATCAAGGCGGTGATCTACACCCCCGATGAATACCTTGGCTCGATCCTCAAGCTCTGCCAGGACCGGCGCGGCATCCAGACCGGCCTCACCTATGTCGGCGGCCGCGCGCAGGTGAGCTACGAGCTGCCGCTCAACGAAGTGGTGTTCGACTTTTACGACCGTCTGAAAAGCATCAGCCGCGGCTATGCTTCCTTTGACTATGAACAGATCGGCCTGCGCGAAGGCGACCTCGTCAAGATGAGCATTCTCGTCAACAACGAGCCGGTCGACGCGCTCTCGATGATCGTCCATCGCGGCGTCGCCGAGGAGCGCGGCCGCCACATGTGCGAACGCCTGAAGGACCTGATCCCCCGCCACCTGTTCAAGATTCCGGTCCAGGCCGCGATCGGCGGCAAGGTCATCGCCCGCGAAACCATCGCCGCGATGCGCAAGGACGTTACCGCGAAGTGCTATGGCGGCGACATCAGCCGCAAGAAGAAGCTGCTGGAAAAGCAGAAGAAGGGCAAGGCGCGGATGCGGGAATACGGCAACGTCCAGATTCCGCAGGAGGCCTTCATCGCGGCGCTGCGGATGGGCGAGGAATAAAAGCCCCCCTCACCCCCACCCTCTCCCCACAGGGAGAGGGAGAAAAGTCCTCTCCCATGAGGGAGAGGATTTAGGTGAGGGTGATCCAACCGTCGCAAGGGTGAGCCACCATGCCCGAAAAACACCTCACCCCCATCGCCCGCA
>Ga0299912_10003345_pt1 | contig 13101 bp, 11 predicted proteins | sample RVTome_2_FD_207667 | JGI IMG/M metagenome (GOLD analysis project Ga0299912, IMG submission 207667) | Soil microbial communities from uranium-contaminated site in the Upper Colorado River Basin, Wyoming, United States - RVT95D214 (version 2) ...
GGATCGGGCTTTCAGCATATTCAAGAACTTCCATGATCTTGCCACTTCCCCCTTTCATCACACAACCCAACGATTTTTCTTCCAGTGTGGTTATTCCCCCTTTATAGTTCCCAGGTGATGGATTTGCTTTTGCGATGTCTAATCCCAAACTGAGAGCTCGCCTCTCGGTCCGTTTTACGATTTCTAAGATCTTCTTCGCTGTCGCCAGATTGATGGCCCTCTTTGCCAGGATATGTTCAGCTCCGATGCTTTCGGTCGTTTCTGAAAGAATAACGGTCGCACCCTCCTTGATCAGAAGGTCACTTGCAAAACCGAGAGCTGGGTTAGCCGACAAACCTGAACAGGCATCTGAACCTCCGCATTCAACCCCCAGGGTCAAAGAATCTATATTCACCTTTTCTCTTTTAAAGCGAGAAGCATATGCCAGCATCAGCCGGACAATTCTAATCCCTTCCTTTATTGTTTTCGAGGTCCCTCCAACTTCTTGAATGATGAGGCTTTTAACCAACTTTCCTGACTCCCTGATTTTGGAGGCGACCATCAAAGGATCTACTATCTCGCAACCCAGTCCAATAATTAAGACAGCGGCCACATTTGGATTCTTACCGATTCCAATTAAGGTTTTTGCTGTCTGCTCTGCATCATGAGGTAATTGGCCGCAACCGTGGGGATGAGGGAGGGAGATAACACCTTTCGCTTTATTAGCAATGGCCTGACACACCTCGCTTGAACAAACCACGGATGGGAGAATGATAACGTGGTTTCTGACGCCCACCTTCCCATCCGGCCGTTTAAACCCAAGATATTTCAATCTTATTTTCTCCTCTTTCCGCATTCACCCTCTACATTGTGAATGTGAACCAATTCTCCGGGCCTAATGGTTCGCACCGCTTTGCCAATGCGCTCTCCATATTTGATCACAGGTCCCCCCTTGGAAATTTTCCGAAGGGCAATTTTGTGGCCAAAAGGTATTTCTTCTGTTGCTTTAACCTTCTTCCCTTTTGCAAACAGGAGAAGTGTTCCAGGCTTGATTGGAGATTTCGCTGTAGCCACATTATCCTTCTGATGGCTAAGAATTGTTTTTTCCATAGGTTCAGATTTCATCCGGAGCCTTGTCAAATCCTTATTCTAAAATAGATGGGATCACTATTTTTTTGGCAATTTGTCCCCTATGGTGCAGTCGTTAAAAGAGGTGCAGTAGCCCCAGAAATGTTAATTCATAGAGGTCCAACGTAGGTTTTCAACTCCAAGCATGAAGCCACAACGGCAATTATGAAACAACCATTTAAGCCAAGCGATGCTATCCTTATCCGCTATGAGGAACCTTGGGGTAGTCCAGGAATGGTGGAAATGTTGCGGTCCGTTGGATTGCTTTGCGGCATGGGTATGGACAAAGAAATAGTAAAACAAATATTCTGAAACCCATAGATGGCGAGTCCTAAGACAGGAAACTCCGGACCCAGAACTTTAATTCCAGCCAGGGCTATACCAGCAAATATTTTTTCCTCACTTCCTCATTCTCTTTCAATTCCTCAATGCTTCCATGATAACGGATCTGTCCATTATCGATGATATAGCCACGGTCGCTCAACTTTAGGGTTGACCTCACATTTTGCTCAGCCAACAACACAGTTAACCCAGCCTCTCTCAGCTTTTTAATTTGCTCCTCCAGAACATGGACGAGCACAGGCGCCAGCCCTTCAGTAGGCTCATCGAGAAGCAAGAACTCCGGATTACCCATCAATGCCCGGGCAATGGCCAACATCTTCTGTTCCCCTCCGCTAAGACAGCCACCCCTGCGGGATTCTATATCTTTAAGAGCTGGGAACAATTCATAAACCCTCTCTTTGTTCCATCCCTCCCCTCCCTTTGCCTTCCTAATCGCTATCTCTAAATTCTCCCCTACCGTGAGGTCGGCAAAGATCCTTCTATCGTCGGGCACATAGCCTATCCCCTTTCGAGTGAGCAAATATGGCTCCTTGCCAGTAATCTCCTCTCCTTTAAACCTGATGCTTCCTTGCTTTGGTGGCGTTAAGCCCATGATGCTCTTCATGGTAGTCGTTTTCCCCGCTCCGTTTCTTCCCAGAAGACAGACCACTTCTCCCGGCTCAACCCTTAAAGAGACGCCAAAGAGGATATGGCTCAAGCCATAAAAGGTATGGATTTCCTCTACCTCAAGCATCACTCACCTCCGAGATATGCCTCCTGGACTTCTTTGTTGCTTCTCACTTCTTCCGGGCTTCCCTGAATGATGGTCCGGCCCTGGCGCATCACCATGATGCTTTGGGCAATAGAGAAAACGATGTCCATGTCATGCTCGCAGAATAAAATGGTTAAACCTCGTATCTGTGCCAACCGTGTGATAAGTTCCATCGTTGCCAACGTTTCCTCAGGAGACATGCCAGCAGTCGGTTCATCCAAAATCAAAAGCTCTGGCTCATTTCCCAAAGCAATGGCCATCTCCAATATTTTCTGGTCACCATGGGAGAGCGAGCCAGCAATGTTTTTCTCTTTATCTAATAGACCAACGGTTTCCAAAATCCTTTTCGTTTCCTCAATAGCGATGTTCTGAGCTGGGCGAAAAAGGTTGGAACTTCTCCTCTGATGGGATAGCACAGCGACCTGAACGTTCCCGAAAACGGTATGCCGGGGGAAGATGTTCACAATCTGAAAGGATCGTGAAATTCCTTTCTTACAGATCTGATAAGGGGGTAGTTCACTAATATCTTCACCATTAAAGATGATCTTCCCACTGTCTCGCTTTAGCTGACCAGTGATAAGGTTAAATAAGGTGGTCTTACCAGCGCCGTTGGGGCCGATCACTGCCACAATCTCTCGCTTTCTTATGGTGAGGTTAGCTCCATTCACTGCTTTGAAGTCATCGAATGATTTTATGACTGCATCCACTTGCAGCATCGATCAGTTGCCCCCCCTTTCCACTTCTTTAATCCGAGGCTTAAATATCTCTTGGAAATAGCCCATGACGCCTTCGGGTAGAAAGAAAATCAGAAGGATGAGTATAATCCCAAGAATCAATGTCCAGTACTCGGTATATCTGCCGACAAAGGTTCGCAAAGCGATGATGAAGGCTGCCCCTAATATAGGGCCAGAAAAAGTGAACATTCCTCCTAAAAGGCACATGATGAATATCTCAAGGGACAAAGTCCAAAACAGTAGGTGAGCAAAAACCGTGCGCTCCAGCACCACAAAAAGAACGCCTGCAACTCCTGCAAAGAAAGTGGCAATCACAATCCCGAGAAGTTGATAGCGCCTTACATTAATGCCAACGGCTTCACATCGCTGAGGATTGTCCCGAATCGCTTGAATGGTTGTCCCGAAGGGAGATTTCAAAATCAGGTACATTATGATCAGGGAGATGACAAAAGTAATGAGGATAAAGTAGTAAGAACTGTTTAAAGAAGAAAGAAGCGCAGGCATTCGGATGCCATGGATGCCATCATCTCCCCCCGTAAACCTATACCACCGAAAAACAATCACCCAAATCAATGACCCCAAAGAAATCTGGAGCATGCCAAAGTATAGCTTCGTCAGCCTGACACAAAACCAGCCAATGAGCACGCCTATGATTGCTGCCATAATAGGCCCAGCAATAAAACCAATCCACATGGGCAGTGAGGTTTTAGTGAGCATCAGGGCGACGGTATAGGCCCCCACTCCGTAAAAGGCAGCATGATGAAACTGGAACATTCCACCATGGCCAACAACCATATTGAGGCTCATGGCCAGTAGAGAAGTGACATAAATCAAGGTAAGAATGTAAATGTAGAACCTCGGAGCGAATAGAGGTAACATGAGCAGAAAGATAAAAAGACCTGCTGTAGGCCCAAACCATTTTGGATGAATAATTCTTTTGATCAAACTTGAACTCCCTTTACCATGTTAGAAAACCCCACCATTTATGGCGGAGAGGATCAAAATAAATAATCTTAGGAAGCATGTGGTTTAAAGCCCCATCCTTTTTAAACGGGGTTTACCAGACTGATTTAAGCAGACCTTTAGGCCTCAGAAGCAGAACAATTACTACTGCAGCATATGGGAAAACAATAGCAAATTGAGGCCAGAACAGTACGCCAAAGGAGTGAGTCACACCAAAGATAAGGGAGCCAACAAGAGCCCCCCACATGTTCCCTAATCCCCCAATCGTTACAATAAGGAAGGCTTCGATGATGAGGGTGTGATCCATTCCCAAAGTGATGCTCACTGTAGGGGCGATTAAGGCCCCACCCACCCCCGCGAGATAACAGCCGACCACGAAGGCCATGGCAAATACCCAGCTCACATTGATACCCAACACCCCTACCATCTCCCTATCCACTGCTGCGGCACGGGATATCTTGCCTATCTTGGTTCTATTGGTAAAGAGCCAGAGAGCGATGGCCACCAGAGGGCCGATGAGGATAAGAAACAAATTATAACGCGGGAATGATGCGCCCATTATTGAGACAGAACCTTTAAGCAAAGCAGGCGCTGAAACCGACCCATACTCTCCGCCCCAAACGATCTTTACCAAATCTCCAAGGATAAGGGATATGGCAAAGGTAAATAAAAGCAACATTAGGTGTTCTCTCTGATAGAGATGGCAGAACAGGGCCCTTTCCGCGATTAAACTGATTAGTGCCACTAACAAAGGGGCCAAAATTAAAGCAATCCAAAAACCAGCAGATCCAGCGAACATTTTTGTAATGCTAAAAGTGACGAAAGCTCCGACCATGTAAAGCGAGCCATGGGCAACGTTTGGAACCCGGAGCACTCCGAGAACGAAGCTCAACCCGGCGCAAACGACGAACAAGATCATCGACCTGCTAATCCCAACCAGGAACTGACAAATTAGCTCTGCTGGACTAAAAGTCATCCCAAATCCCACCTATTAAAATTTACCAAAGATATTTGAAATTTTTCCAATATATCCCCTCCCGCCAGGGGAGGGGATATTTTTTTGGAGATCTTTTCTGGATGTTAGAAGAAAATTTACAGACTTAAACATATTAGAACCTAAACTCGAAACACGAAATTTAAAATTTCGTGAGAGCGTAAGGTGTAAAGCGTAAGTGTTAAAAGCATTCAGGAGTTTTACTTCTTACACCTAACACCTTACTCCTCACAGAGATAGAGAACATTTCGAAACCGTTCTAAAGGGAAAGCCTTATTGACCTCGAGCTTTCTTAACTTCCTCGATACTTGGCATCAGATCCTTAGCAGGAATCGTCACAATATCACTCGCAATAAGGAATGGATATTGTGGCACCTTCTTGGTCACCCCCATGAACATCGGCAACATCGCCTGATGATCAAAGGCTCGCATCTCTATCTCGCCAATCGGGCTATCTACCTTCATCCCACTTAAGGCGTCAATGAACTTCTCCTTATCCATCTTACCTGCTTTCTGCAGTGCCTTGGTAATGAACTGCCCAGCGAGGTAACCGTAGAGAGCGCCCACCTTGGGATCCCTGCCATAAGCATCTTTAAAAGTCTTAGCGAATGCCTTATTCTTCGGAGTATCCGGATAGTAAAAATGGTAGTTTGAAGTGCCAAACACTCCCTCCGGAGCATCTGCACCAAGAGGCGCCAGGTTACTATGCTCTGTGCCAGTGTGTAAGCATATCGGAAACTTCTCTGCAAATCCAATAGTCTTGGAGACCTTCATGAGATTTGTAATAGTTCCGCCACCCGGAGAAAAAATGACAGCGTCGGGCTTCTTTGCCGCAATTGCAGTCAGGTAAGGCGTTAACTCAGGCTCTCCGACCTTCCACCATGACTCCCCCATCAGCTCTACCGTTGGCTTTATTTTCTTGAGAGTGTTCCAGGTAGCATCAGCACAGGCATGCCCATACTCATAATCATCACCAGCGATCCAGTATTTGACATAGGGTTTCTTAGCTAAACCAGATGCAGCAGCTTTACCGATCATCACTGTATTTTCAGCGACGGAGAACACATAACGATGGCCTTTCTCTCCGGTGATCTTTTCACTCTTGGAAAATGTGACGAGGAAGGGTATCTTCTCGGTTTTACAATATTCAGATACCGCTAAAGAAGCAGCGCTATTAATCGTACCCATCAGGATGTCTACCTTCTCCATCATTATCAGTTCTTTGGCCATACTTAGAGCAAGATCAACCTTAAACTGGTCATCTCTTGTAGTAAATTCTATTTTTCTTTTCAGGACACCCCCTTTCGCATTAACTTCATCGATAGCCAATTTAAAGGCATCACGGACATCATACGTAAAGGTTGTGGGGGGGCCGGAATAAGAATCTATAATCCCTATCTTAATTGGGGCCTCGGCTTTAACACTGGCAGGATGGAGAAAAAACAATATGGCAAAAAGGGCTGTGAACAATACAATACTTCTCTTACTAACGATTCGTTCCATTTTATTCTACCTCCTTGGTTTATTGTTGTGGCTTGGGTAGCGAGGGCCAGACTGCCCGTCCCTCGTTACTTTCCGAAAATGATGATCCTCCTTTCTTCATACCCTTCAGAGCATTAATATATTTCTCTATTAAGGTCACGTGCCTTATTAAATTTCTTAGCAATGAGATAGTCTGCAATATAGGTATGGAAAACAGGAACCGCCTCTATTTTATTGCTTGAACCCTTGCCTCTCCCCCGTTCAGGATGCCTTATCCTCTCAAACTCCTTATGGCTTGTCAAGTAAAAAAACAGTAAAAAAATAAACAGTAAAAAAATTAATTCAAGGTAATGCCTCACTGAAGCGTGGGGATTTCCATTATAGGATCTGCGCTCGATTCGACCTCGCCACAGGCGGGGCTGAGAAAAACTTTAGAGCGGCAACCGCTGATTGACCCAAATCGAGAAGAGTGGCTTTGGAAAGACGATTCTGTGAGACGGCACATGACCCATAAGAATCTCAATAAAACCGCTTTCTAAAGTTTTTGGAAGCCCTGTCTGTGGCGGGGTCAGACCAAGTGGTTTCGGCACACGCTTCAGTGAGGCATTACAATTCAAGGTTTGGAAGATTTTTTCTTTATCATCTCAGTAATCAAATCAATGAATTCCCCCGAATGATACCCCGCCATTCCTAAGCTATTCTTCATAGAAAAAACAAATCTCAGGTTCCATACGGTGAAAGATTTCGATCTGGACCCTTTCAGCGTCAGGGGTTGTATCAAGGAGTCTCATAGGGTAACGATTCTAATCATCCTCAGTGCTTACTGGATGAATGAAGTCATGGAGCCCACGGACGGATTTGAACCGCCGACCCGCTGATTACAAATCAGCAGCTCTACCACTGAGCTACGTGGGCGGGAATAAGAAGCATGCAATATTGCGTGCTTCCGATTACAATATTATCTATCACTCTATTACCACATTTTCACTAATGGATCAATCTGCCACTACTTAAATGCCTATCGCTTCTAGCCTCAACCTTAACCTTCCCCCCTTATTATACCCCTTCCCTCTCCCCGTTGAGACTGTGTCGTAAGTCCGTTCATGGTTCGACAAGCTCACCCCGAACGGACCACGGCACATTAAAAATCAATTACTTAGCCGTTCGTCCTGAGCGTATCGAAGGGCGAACGGTGAATTGTAACACAGTCTCGTTGGGGAGAGGCAGGGGGTGAGGTTATTTTGGTCCGGCCAACAAGATGACAATGGTCCAACTAAAGAGGATGACCAGAAAGAGGATAAATTGTTTGATTAATTTAGATTCCATATGCTCTTTCTCCTTTAAAGCAATAGATAGATTGCCTTTTTCTTCAATATAGTGTATTGAAATACAGTTCTTGACCTAAGGGTCATTATGGAGAATATTAAGAAATATTTCAAGAAAAGAAAATGGGCACTGGATATGGATTGAGAGAGGGATGGCCCTGGTTAGTCGTTGCCCTTGGAATTGGAGGCCTTTTCCGAAACATGAGAAGCTTGGCCGCCGAGATCACAACGATCCTCGGGATCTTCATCTTAGGTTCAAGATACTACTCCCATCCACCTTTCGATCCCTTCCATCATCAAGATATACTTTCTGCCAGTCCTGTTGATCGTCATCGGCCTCCTCTGGCTTTGGAGATTTAAAAAGGATTGAGTGCAGCCCGCTGGCAGAAAAGGTATAATTGAAAAGGAGAAAGATCTGATGGAGAGAAAAGAATGCTATGGTTCGCTACAAGAGATTACCGATAAAAATGGGTTTATCACAACCGAGTCAAGACCTGAGTGCCGAGACTGCGAAGAGTTACGGGACTGCTTGCGTTTTTCCAAACAAGTGGCAGAAGAGAAGGGGAAAGAGGATGAGCTAACGAAGCAAAATATAATCACTCAAATTATCGACCTTTCTCAAATCACTTCGAATGAACTCGGAGAATGTCTATTAGAGTTTCTGAATAGAATCTACAACTCACCTATCGGGACAGTTCTCTTCAAAAATCTCCTCCTGTTCTTAGAAATACCACAAGGCAAATTATCTTCCATTATCACCGTTCCGATCTCGCCATCCACGGTGGATTTGATTCATGACGAAGTTAGAGGAAACCGTGCTATCGATCAAACAGAAACCGGGAAAAAGAGGGCCGACGGAGAATTCTCCCTCCAAATTGTTTTGATTCAAGGATATTTCCCGCATAATAAAAAAGCAAATATGGGATTGATTGCCTACGAGGTTGCTCACCTCTTTTCCTCCGACAACAACGGAATTCGTCAGGTTCTTCAGAAGCTCACCCATTCTGAAAGCTATCTATTCAAAAGGATGGATGAAAAACACCGAATCGGATGGCTTATGGAGAAGTGGGGATTTAGGGACGAACTTGAAGCGTTTCAAAATGAAGTAGGGAGTGTCAAGGGTTTGGAATGAGACCAGCGACTACCAGTAGGGTAAGCTCTTCCTCGCCTATATTCGTAAGCTCATGGAAATGCCCCATCGGTATATGTATAGCATCCCCAGGCTTGACCTCATGAGTCTCTTCATCCACCTGCATTAGACCGCGGCCACTCTGGATGATGTAGATCTCTTCCATAGGATCTACATGCCCTATCAGTGTTTTCCCAGGGGCCAATGAGGCATGGGCGAGAAACATTAGGGTTTGTAGATGGCGGTTGTCAAGAATAAAGTGAGCAATGCCTTCACCGTGGGCCTGATAACGGGTTGCCTTTACCTCTAAGTGTTTCAGGTTGCGTTTTATCATTTTTTCTTCCTTTCTTAACCTACGCCTCAGCCTTAACCTTGAATTTTTAATTTTTGGAGGATGTTCTGAGCACCTTGAACAATTTCCTCCATGACCTCCCTTACGCTTTTTATTTCATGGATCAGTCCAACACATTGGCCGCAAGCAATAAATGCCCCTTCTAAATCTCCTTCCTGAAAGGCCTCTTGCCCTCTATGATCCCCTACGATTTTTAAAAGTTCCTCCAATGAGGCTCCTTTCTCTTCCATGGAAAGTGTTGTTTCAGCTGCCTTATTTTTAATCACTCTGGCCGCATTCCGAATAGAACGCTGAATCACTATGGTATCGGTTTCCCTTGCCTTAACAAACCAATCCTTGATCCGTGGATGGGCAGGGCATTCGTGGGTTGCAACAAAACGTGTTCCCATGAGCACACCTTCTGCGCCTAGGGCGAGCGCAGCTAAAAAACCTCGGGCGTCGGCAATGCCGCCTCCAGCAATAACAGGAATATGGACAGAGTCTGCAACACTCGGAATGAGAACCAGTGAAGTCACTTCATCCATTCCAGGACGGCCACCGCATTCGAATCCGACAATGGTCACGGCATCAGCCCCAATCGACTCGGCTTTCTGAGCAAATCTCAACGAGGGAACTTTGTGGATAAGTTTGATTCCAGCCCTTTTCAATGTTTGAACGAAGGGTTCAGGGCTCCTTCCCGAGGTTTCCACCACAGGAACCTCTTCCTCTACAATAACCTGCAAGATTTCCTCTATTCTATCATCCTTCATCAAATCCGGAAGCATGGAGATGTTTACCCCAAAGGGTTTTTTGGTCATCTTCCTTATCTCTCGGATTTCCTTTCTCAACCGGTTCTGATCAGGAAAGGTAAGGCTGGAGATGATTCCCAATCCACCCGCTTCTGATACTGCAGAGGCAAGCTGAGCGGTAGCAAGCCATTGAAGCGCACCTTGGATGATGGGATATTTGATACCCAGAAGTTGCGTCAATCGAGTTTCAAACATAGAGATCTCCTTCCCGGAATGTTTATCCGCCTACGCAGAAGACCACGGGCTTTGCCCGTGGATGAATGCGTAAACCGTGCCTTAACTGCTGTGGGTTGAAATCCGTTGCTTCGGCGGATTTCGCCACAGGCGGATAACCCTCCGAAGCCTTGGTAGCTGCACACCGAAGTGCTTTAGCGTCCAGGGGCGTAGGAGGGTATTTCAATGGAGGTACCACGGGCTTTGCCAGTGGGGCTCCATCGCTGTGACATGACTTCCAATTATACATAAATATGGTAGTTTTGTCGAAAACCCTTTCCTCCAAACATTCCACCTCCTTTGGCGGGAGGGAAAGAAGGGGCTTAATGGCTCCTCAGAGGGAAGAGAAAATATTCTTGTGGTTTTTGGCCAAATATGGTAACTATCATCAAATCGTTATTAGCACTGGTTTCGGTAACTGGGATGCCCATTTTAGTGGGGCCAAAGGAAACAAGTATTAGATAAGATAGTCATTTGCGTGAAATCCGCACTCTTTTGTTATAAAGGGCGGTGGTATTCGATCTTTCGGAAAAAGGAGGTAGAGAGGTGGGTCTCTATAAGGTGATCTTCTTGGGTATGGCAGTGGCTGGGCCAGAGGAGGAGGCCCGGTTAATCGGTGGCCTTCAGAAGAAGTTTAATCTCTCTCCAGAAAAGGCTGAACGTTTACTCCAGAAGGTCCCAGTTGTTGTGAAAAAGGGGCTTTCGAAAGAGGAAATGGAGAGGTATGTAAAAGCCTTTGAAGGAATTGGGGGAAAAGTCAAGGTTGAGGAGGAAATGACAATTGAACCGGAAATAGGATTAGCCCCCAAGCTCGACAGGGAGCCATACAGAGAAAGAGAGTCATATGGAGAAAGGGATCCCTCGGAAGAAAGAGAGCCTTACAAAGAACAAGAAACGTATAGAGAAAGGGAGCCTTATAAAGAGAGAGAACTCCATAAAGAAGGCATGGTTACTTGCCCTCAATGCGGCGCTGAACAGCCTGAGACCGACGAATGCAAAAAATGCGGTATCATTCTCTCCAAGTATAAACAGTATGAAGATATGGCACGCTCGTTCGAAAGCCAGGTTCACGAAATCTCGTCGGAAGAATCATCACCGTGGGAGAGCAGGGAGGGTTTTGTAGGGGCTTTTTTTAAAACAACACAAGAGGTTCTTTTTTCCCCGATTAAATTTTTTAGAAAGGTTGCTACAGGGAAAGGATATTGGTCTCCCTTTATCTTTGCTGTGATTTCGGGGACCATTGGGTTTGGAGTGGTCATGCTTTGGCAATGGCTTTTCTTTTCTAGAATGGTTCCACCTCAAATCCATTCATTGATTCCCTTTGGTTTTTTCCTTACCATCGTTGTTATTTCAATACCTTTTATGATTGCTTTCTCAATTTTGATAGGAAGTGGAGTAACACACCTTTGTCTTATGATTGTAGGAGGGAACCGGAAAGGGTTTGAAGCAACCTTTCGTGCGATCTCCTATTCCTATAGCGCTCAACTCTTCTATATTGTTCCATTTATAGGGAACTTGATAGGAGGTATTTATCTACTCATCCTGACTATTATTGGGGTGAGGGAGGGGCACGGGATCACGACCGGAAAGGCTGTCCTTGCTGTCCTGCTTCCTATCATTGTGGCGGTTGGCCTTGGTATCCTGATAGCGATTTCCCTTCCCATTCTCATCGGAACACTGGGGTTCTCACGCGGAGTGGGAGTGTAATGGATCTAAAAATGCAAGGTTAAGGTTGAGGTTAAGATCTTTGCTATTTACAAAAATGGGGCGTTGAGTGCCCCTTTTTTTGTAAAAATAGTTCTGAGTTCAGAGTTATACATGACGACATAAGTCTAATACGGTTTGTCATTCCGGGCTCGACTAAGCCTGCCCCGTACTTGATACGGGGGAATATAGTGTTTCTAAAACCCAAATTGAGCGATTTTTCATTTATTATTGTTGAAAATCATAATGTAGGGGTTCGATTTATCGAACCCGAAAGGTGAAAACGATCAATTATGTAAGGGCTTGATAAATCAAGCCCCTACAATGAAATTTGAAAATAAATCGCTCAATTTAGGTAAAATAATGGTTCCCTGCCTTCGCAGGGACGGCGTCTGGATTCCTGCTGGAGTTTACCCCGTACTTTGATACGGGGCAAGAATGACGGCCTTTGCTATGATTAATGTCGCTGTGTATAAAATGAAGTATTGAGAACTAAAAGTCATTCGCTATTGGCTATCAGCCATAAGCTACCAGGTTTAGGGAGATGATGGGTAAAAAACGAATAAAAATCAAGAGGAAAAAAGAGAGGGAAGAGGTGCGTCTTGATCTTTCCAAAGACCAAATCCTCCAATTGATGGCAGAAGAGGATCGGCCCCTTCTATTCAGAGAAGTCCTCCGTCGCTTGAATCTCCAGAAGGAGAATAGACAGAGAGCAAAGGAGTTGTTTAGAGATCTGGCTGAAGAAGGAAAGATCGTTAGGATCCGTGGCAACCGTTACGGTCTTCCTTCAAAGATGAATCTGGTTGTGGGGAGGGTCAAGTGTCACCCGGATGGGTATGGATTTGTCATTCCGGAAAAAGAGGGGGAAGAAGATATCTTTATCAGCCTGAGGAACCTCCAAGAGGCGATGAACGGGGATCGGGTAGTGGCCAGAGTGGAGTCGGTCCGGAAGAAAGGGAAAGAAGGAAAGGTCATCCGCATTCTGGAAAGAGGATTCCACAAGGTCGTTGGCAAGTTTATGAAGGCCACACATTATTCTTACGTCATCCCGGAGGATGAACGAATCCTTCAAGAGATCTATATTCCCGAAGGAGAGACCAAGAGGGCTCGCCCCAATCAAATCGTGGTTGCCGAGATTATTCAATACCCCTCTGAAAGGGCAAGGCCTCAAGGCCGAATCACTCACATCTTGGGGTATCCCGATGATCCTGAGGTAG
>Ga0299912_10003346_pt1 | contig 13097 bp, 14 predicted proteins | sample RVTome_2_FD_207667 | JGI IMG/M metagenome (GOLD analysis project Ga0299912, IMG submission 207667) | Soil microbial communities from uranium-contaminated site in the Upper Colorado River Basin, Wyoming, United States - RVT95D214 (version 2) ...
CAGGTCCCTGGCCCTCCCCCCACAAAACAATCTACCATACCTCAAAAAACCAACGCGCCGAAGGTCCGGGTCAGCAGCCCCAACATCAGGGCCAGGCCCAGGGAAATAACCACGGCCAGGCCAGCCTGCTTCCAGCCTAATTCCCGGCTCAGCGTGGCGATGGTGGAGGCGCAGGGTACGTAAAACAACACAAAAATGGTGAAGGTGAGCAACTGGGCGTGGCTGAGCACTGCGGTGATGTTGGTGGTGCCCAGGGCCTCGTTGAGCATGATCAGGGACAATTCCTTCCGCATGATGCCGAATATCAGGGTGGTGCCCACCTCCAGGGGCAGGCCCAAAAGCGCGGTGAGGGGCATGAGGGCTTGATTGATGGAGCCGTCAAAGCCGTAAAACTTGAGGAGGCTCAGGACCACGCTGCCGACGATGAGGATGGGCCAGGCCACCACGATGAAGTCCTTCAGACTGTACCAGGATTTTCGTAATACGTTGTGCCAGGTGGGCAGGCGGTATTCGGGAATCTCCATCAAGAGCCCGGGGGAGACTTCCGGGAGCAGCCAGGTGGAGATGCGGCCCAGGACGCCGATGATCAGCAGGTTCAGGAGATAGACAGCCAGGGCCCAATAAGGCCCCAGCGCGTAGGCCACCAAGGCGAAGATAATCACCGAGCGGGCCGAGCAGGGGATGAGGACGGCCAGGAGCGAGACCACCAGGCGGTCCCGGGGGCTTTCCAGGATGCGGGTGGAAATCACCGCGGGCACGCTGCAGCCAAAGCCCAGGATGAAGGGGATGATGGATTTGCCGTGCAATCCCAACAGGTGCATGAGGTTATCCATCAAGAAAGCCACCCGGGGGAGATAACCGCTGTCCTCCAGGAGGGACAGGCCCAGCAGGAAAGGCACCAGGTAGGGGAAGACGATGGCCACGCCCCCGAAGATGCCCATGAAGAGACCTTCCACCAGGAGATAATAGATCAGGGTGTCTTTGCCCAGCCAGAGTGCGCCCAGTTTCTGGACTTCGTCCAGGTAGCCCACCAGAAAACTTTCGGTGGTTTGGCCGAAACGGAAGACCACCTGGAAGAAGAGGCTGAGGACCACCACCAGCAGGACGTAGCCCCAGACCTTGTGGGTGGCCACCCGGTCAAGGCGGTCCCGCCAGGAGGGTTTTTGGGAAGGCGTGACTTTGGCCACCGCCTCGAAGATATTGACAGTGAGCGCGTGGCGCTCCGAAGAGATGACGATTTCCGGGGACCGCCCGTGGCTTTCCGCCAGAATTTTCTGGTGATTGCGGACCATGGCCAGGCAGTGGGGATGCTGGCGGCCCACCTCCTCCATGAGGCGGAGGTCGTCCTCCAACAGTTTGACTAGCAGAAACCGCCAGGGCAGACCTAACTCCCGGGCGTGATCCGGGTCCAGGTGGTCGCTCAATTCTGCAATTTCTTCCTCGATATCCCGGCTGAACATGATCTGCGCGGGCCTAATTCCGGTGTGGCCGGCCCGGACCGCGGTCTCCAGCAGATCGGTGAGCCTCCGGCCGGCCGCGGCCACCGTGGGGACCACCGGCACTCCCAGCATTTCCGAGAGTTTGGCGGTGTCGATGCGGATGCCTTTGCGGTCCGCTTCGTCCATCATGTTCAGGGCCACCACCAGGGGGCGCTCCAGGCTCATCAATTCCAGGGTGAGTTCCAGGCTGCGGCCCAGGAGGGAGGCGTCAATGACGTTGATGATCACGTCCGCTTCCCCGGCCAGGAGATAGTTCCGGGACTCCAGTTCGGCGGGGTCAGTGGAGGTAAGGGAGTAAACCCCGGGGAGATCCACGCAGGTGATCTCTTCCCCTTGAAACACCACCCGGCTCACCGTAAACTTCACCGTGGTGCCCGGGAAATTGGAAACCATGGCCTTGTAGCCGCTGAAGTAATTGAAAATAGTGCTCTTGCCGCAATTGGGCTGGCCGATGAGGGCAACAATCATGGTTAATCGCCGGGCGCGAGGCGTCTCCTGGAGAATTCAACGAATTTTGAGATAAGGGCTTTTATCATTATTGATATTCAATTGCAATAGCGTGGCGTTATTTTTTACCCAAGGGAGACAGAAGACTCCTTTTGGGGTTATGGTTACCCGGCGCCGGCCGGAGCTGCTTTTGGTCGCCGAACTTGCCTGGATACCTTGACACTGGGCGAGATTTTTATATATTAATTTATTTCGGGTTTGTGGGCACTTATTACCTTCCAATGAAAGACAAAATCTTACAGGTCGCCATCAAGGCCATCGGCGAAAGCGGCCTGGAGCGCACCATCGATTTGGGGCCGGAGTGGTTCTCCCGGTGGCGGGAGGAAGACCCCCAACTGGAGTTCGCCAACGGGGCTATAAACGGCTCGGTGCGCCTGGAAAAGCACGGCCGGGATATTCTGGTCCGGGGGAGGGTGCAAGGCCGCCTCCATTTAGCTTGCAGCCGCTGCCTGGAGGACTTCGACGCGCCGGTGGAAGGAGACTTCGATCTTCTCCTGGTCCCCGGCCCCCAGCCGGTGCGCGGGGAAATCGAGGAATTGTCCGCCCCGGACCTGGACGTAGATTATTATTCCGGGGAGGTCCTGGACCTGGAGGCCATCCTCCGGGAACAAATTATCCTCCTGGTGCCGTTAAAGCCTTTGTGCACGGAGGACTGCCAAGGCATCTGCCCCCGCTGCGGCGCGGTCCTCAACCTGGAGGCGTGTAGCTGCTAGTAGGCTTGTGGGGGACTGGGGAAAAAGATTAACCACAAAGACACCAAGAATCACAAAGAAATGATTTTTAATTTGGCGCTTTAGCGCCAAAGTAAAATTTTCCTTAGTGCATCTTTGTGCCCTTTGTGCCTTTGTGGTTAAATTAAGGACCCTGACGCTTCCTCAAGCGAATTTCCCATAGGAGTCGGATTATGCCTTTACCAAAAAGAAAGAAATCCATTTCCAAGAAGGGGATGCGGCGCGCCCACGATCACCTCACCCTGCCGCAGCTCTCCCAGTGCCCCAAGTGCAACGAACTGCGCCTGCCCCACCACGCCTGCCCCCATTGCGGCTTCTACAAAGGGAAGCTGGTGGTCCCCCAGGCCGCGGAGTAAGCCCCCGTGGATTACCTGCTCACCGAAGAGCAGCGGATGCTCCAGGACCTGGCCCGCCAGATCAGCGAGGAGCGCATCAAACCCATCCGGGCTAAGCTCGACGAAGAGGAGATCTTCCCCTGGGAGATCATCAAGGACCTGGCCCGCTCGGACCTCTGCGGCACCATCATCCCTGAGGAATACGGGGGCTTAGGGATGGGCACCCTGGAAAACTGCCTGGTCCTGGAGGCCCTGGCCATGGGCTGCGTGGGCGTGGCCACCACCTACGCGGCCAGCTTCCTGGGGGCCTACCCCTTGCTGATGCACGGCACCGAAGAGCAAAAAAACCGCTACCTCCCTGCCCTGGCTAAAGGGGAGGCCCTGGCCGCGTTCGCTTTGACCGAACCCCAGGCGGGCAGCGACGCGGGCGCGATTGCCGCCACCGCGGTGAAAGACGGGGATTATTATGTCTTAAACGGCGCCAAGCAGTGGATCACCAACGCCGGGGAGGCGGAGTTCTACACGGTCATCGCGCTCACCGATCGGACCAAGGGAGTGCGGGGGGCCAGCGCCCTCATGGTGGAGAAAGGCGACCCCGGCATTTCTTTCGGCAAGAAAGAGCAGAAAATGGGCATCCGGGCCTCCGTCACCCGGGAGGTGATCCTGAAAGATTGTCGTATTCCCAAGGACCGGCTCCTGGGCAAAGAGGGCCTGGGCTTCATCATCACCATGAAGACCCTGGACCTGGCCCGGCCCGGCGCGGGCGCGCTGGCCGTGGGCCTGGCCCAGGAATCTTTGGATGAAGCCGCGGCCTTTGCCAAGGAACGCCACCAGTTTGGCGTGCCCATCTTCTCCTTCCAGGCGGTGCAACACATGCTGGCGAATATGGCCACCAAGGTGGAGGCCGCCAGGGCCTTGGTCTATTCGGTAGCCCGCTTCATCGACTCCAAACCCAGGGACTACAGCAAGGCCGCGGCCATGGCCAAACTCTTCCCCACGGACATGGCCATGGAAGTGACCGTGGACGCGGTGCAGGTCATGGGCGGCCACGGCTACATGCGGGAATACCCGGTGGAAAAGATGATGCGGGACGCCAAGATCCTGCAGATTTTCGAAGGCACCAATCAGATTATGAGGAATATTATTGGGTTGTCGCTGAATAAAGAGTATTCCAGGAAGAAATAGCTGGGGAAAAAGTGGTCAGTGGTCAGGGGTCAGTGGCCAGTTTGACTCTGCTTTCATCCTGGTTCCTATGCTGTGCTTGGGAACCCCTATATTTTCAAAGCTTCGCTTTGAAGGCCAAGCGCAGCTTGGCCCCCAACCCCATTCCCAAGCTCAGCTTGGCAACGAGTTATTAAAACTGACCACTGGCCACTGACCACTGTATGAAAATCATCGTCTGCATCAAGCAAGTCCCCGAAACCCAGGACGTGCGCCTGGACCCGGTGACCCATACCCTGAAGCGGGAAGGGATTAAGTCCATTATCAATCCCTTTGATCTTTATGCGTTGGAAGAGGGGTTGCGGGTGAAGGAATCTCAGGGGGGCACGGTAACGGTCCTCAGCATGGGTCCGCCCCAGGCCGAAGACGCCTTGCGGGAGGCGTTGGGCTTCGGCGGGGACGGCGCGGTGCTCCTGTCGGATCGGGCCTTCGCGGGCGCGGACACCTGGGCCACGGCTTTGACTCTGGCCAAAGCTATTGAGAAATTGGGGGGCGCGGACCTGATCTTCACCGGCAAGCAGGCCATTGACGGGGACACCGCGCAGGTGGGGCCCATGCTGGCCGCGATTATGGACATTTCTCTCGCGTCCTGGGCCCGGAAGGTGAGTTTTAACCCTGGGGGAAAAGTTGAGGTGGAGCGCCTTCTGGACCACGGCTACGACGCGGTGGAGGTGGAGCTTCCGGCCCTGATCACGGTGGTCAAGGAGATCAACGAACCCCGGCTGCCGTCCTTTAAGGCCAAGCTTAAGGCCAAGAAGGAGCCCATTCCGGTGTGGGGCCTTACGGACCTGGGCCTGGACGCCGAAGATGTGGGCCTGGCCGGGTCCTTCACCCAGGTGGTGAAGGTCTTCCCGCCCCCGGCCCGGGGGCAATCGGAGACCTGGGAAGGCGCGGCGCCAGAACTGGCCGCCCGGCTCTGGCAGCGCCTGCAGAAGATGGCCTAAGACACGTTTTATCTCACGCAAAGACGCCAAGAATTTAGGGATTCATGGCCCTCAGAGAGGACTTCCGAAAATCCGGGGAGTGGCTGTTCCGCAGGCGCAGCTATCTCCCCCTATTGTTGAGTGGCCTGTTTCTGTTGGCCTTCCTCGATTTCCGTTATCCCTATGGCAACCATTTATTGGATAGGTTATGGGAGCTTTTCTGTTTAAGCGTCTCCTTTGCCGGACTGGGGGTGCGTATCCTGACCATAGGCTATGCCCCCTGGGGCACCTCGGGCCGCAACACCAAGGGGCAGGTCGCGGAGGTTATGAATACCACGGGAGTCTATTCCATCGTCAGACACCCCCTTTACCTGGGGAACTTTCTCATCTGGGTAGGCATCTCTCTATATGCCCGGGTATGGTGGTTCAGCTTAATCATCGTCCTGATCTGGTGGATTTATTACGAAAGGATCATGTTCGCGGAAGAGGAATTTTTGCAGGAGAAATTCGGCGAGGCCTTTACGGAGTGGGCCGATAAAACCCCGGCCTTTTTCCCGAGATTCAGAAATTGGACCACCTCGGACCTGTCTTTCTCTCTAAAAACCGTGATCCGCAAAGAGTACGGCACTTTTTTCGCCGTCATTGCGGTTTTTACGGTCATGGAAATAATCGGAGAAATCGTTGTCCATGGCTCTCTCGGCATCGACCCGATGTGGGGCATCATCTTCAGCATCGGCCTGGTTATTTACCTGAGCATTAGAATCATCCAGAAACGCACCACCTGGCTGCAAGTGGCCGGAAGATGATCGATAAATTCGCTACTGCGGATTGCTGACTAACTGATGAGCCTTATTCTTGATACCCATCGCTGCACGGCCTGTGGGGCCTGCGTGGACGTCTGCCCCTTTGGGGTGCTTTCGCTAAAAGGCGAAACCCTGGTCATTGATGAGGGTTGCAACCTCTGCGGGGCCTGCTTGGATGTCTGCGAAGCGGAAGCCCTGTCCCTGCCGGTGACGGAAGCCCCCGCGCCCCGGCCCGGGGTGCCCCCGGACGGCGTCTGGGTCTTTGCGGAGCAGCGCCATGGGGAGTTGGCCCCGGTGGTCCGGGAATTGCTGGGGGAAGCCCGCCGTCTGGCGAAGACCTTGCAAGTTCAGGTGGCCGCGGTGCTCTTGGGCGGGCAGGTGGAGCGCCTGGTTCCGGAACTCCAGGCCGCGGGGGCGCAGATGGTCTACCTCCTGGAGCACCCCCTGCTTAAAGAATTTCTGGAAGAGCCCTATGCCGCGGCCCTGACGGCTCTGGCGCAGCAATATCAGCCGGAGATCATCCTGGCCGGGGCCACCTACGCGGGCCGGGCCTTCATCCCCCAGGTGGCGGCAAGATTGAAGACCGGCCTCACCGCGGACTGCACCGCGTTTGCCATTGACCCGGAAAAGCGGCTGCTGCTCCAGACCCGCCCCGCGTTCGGGGGCAACATCATGGCCACCATCATCACCCCCCGGACCTATCCCCAGATGGCCACGGCCCGGCCCGGGACCTTTAAACCTTTGCCTGCGGGAGACCCGGGCCACGGCCAGGTGGTGCGGGTGGAATTTGACCCCGGGAAGGTTTCGACCCGGAGCCGTTTCTTAAGCACGGTGGCGGAAATTAAAGACCGGGTTCCCCTGGCCGCGGCGGAGGTCATCGTCGCCGGGGGCCGGGGTCTGAAAGAGGCCAAGAACTTCAAGCTGTTGGAAGAGCTGGCGGACCTGCTGGGCGGCGCGGTGGGGGCCACCCGGGCCGCGGTCGACGCGGGCTGGATTGCCTACCCCCACCAGATCGGGCAGACGGGCAAGACCGTCTCCCCCAAGCTCTATATCGCCTGCGGCATCAGCGGCGCGGCGCAACATCTGGTGGGCATGCAGTCCACGGACTTCATCGTGGCCATCAACAAGGACCCGGCCGCGCCCATCTTCCAGGTGGCGGACCTGGGCCTGGTGGGAGACGTCCTGGAAATCGTGCCGGCGTTGATTCAGGAGATCAAGAAGTCCAGGAGTAGTTAAGACTGGTTTGGGAGGGGAGGGTCAGGGACTGAGCCGCGGGTTTAAAACCCGCGCCTACAAGATCTCCCCCCACATGGGATGCTGGTTTGAAAAAAGTGCAACAAACCCCTTTCAATTTCCGGCAAATCGTTCTATTTAATTTATCCAGCTAAAGGGGAGAAGCCTGCCCCGGGGCGGGTTGTTACCATCAAGGAAATTATCCGGCCAAGTTGATGACCGAAATTGCACGCGTAGCTCTGGTAACCGGCGCGGCCCGGGGCATCGGCCGGGCCATCGCCCTGGCCTTGGCCCAGCCGGGCCTGAGCCTGTACCTCAACGACGTGGTCATAGTCGAGGAAGCCGGGAAGACCCGAAAAGAGGTGGAGGACCGGGGAGCCAGTGCCCGTTTGTTGGAATTCAACGTGGCCGACCAGGCCGCGGTGCAGCAAGGCATCGATAAGATCATCCAGGAGAGCGGCCGCCTGGATATTCTGGTGAACAACGCCGGCATCACCCGGGACAACCTGGTGGTGCGTATGAAAGAATCGGAGTGGGACCAGGTCCTGGAGGTCAATCTCAAGGGCGCCTACAACTGCATCCGGGCCGCGGCCAAGCCCATGATCAAGCAGCGTTACGGCCGCATCATCAACATCTCCTCGGTGGTGGGGGTGATGGGCAATGCCGGCCAGGCCAATTACGTGGCTTCCAAGGCGGGCCTCATCGGGCTCACCAAAGCGGTGGCCCGGGAGCTGGCCTCCCGCAATATTACCGTGAACGCAGTGGCCCCGGGGTTCATTGAAACGGAGATGACCGCGTCCCTGCCGGAGAAAGTCAGGGCCGAAATGCAGGCCCAGATACCTTTGAACCGCTTCGGCGCCCCGGCAGAGGTGGCCCAGGCGGTGGTCTTCCTGGCCGGAGACGCCGCGGCTTATATAACCGGCCAGGTGTTGCAGGTGAACGGCGGCATGCTGATGGTTTAAGCCAATAAGGAGGTTCTTGCCCATGAGCGCAATGGAAGACAAAGTGATTGACATCATCATGGATAAATTGGGGGTGGAACGCGCCGAGGTGACCCCCGAAGCGGTGTTCGTGGACGACCTGGGGGCCGATTCCCTGGACCTGGTGGAGTTGATAATGGCCATGGAGGAAGAATTCGGCTTTGAAATTGCGGACGAGGAAGCGGAAAAATTGAGGACCGTCCAGGATGTCATCAGTTTCATCAAAGCCCGGGCCGGCTGATTCGGAAGTCATCGCGGTCGCCTGCGATCACGCCGGTCACAGCCTCAAAACCGAAATTCTCAAACTTTTGCGGGAACTTAAGGTGCCGGTGGCGGACCTGGGCTGCGCCTCCGCGGAGGAGTCGGTGCACTATCCCCTCTACGGCAAGCGGGTGGTGGACGCGCTCCTGTCCCGGCCGAAGTCCCGGGGTATCCTGATCTGCGGCACCGGGTTGGGGATGAGCATCGTGGCCAACCGCTTTTCCGGCATCCGGGCCGCGCTCTGCCACGACATCTACACCGCCATTTTGAGCCGCCGCCACAACGACTCCAATCTTCTGGTCATGGGCGGGCGGATTATCGGCCCGGACCTGGGTAAAGAGATTGTCCGGGCCTGGCTGCAAACCCCCTTCGACGGCGGCCGTCACCAGGAACGGCTGGACCTCCTGGAACAATTGGTCCGGGAGGCCCGTGCTCCGGTGGGAAACACATGATGGACGAATTGGCTAAAATTGACCCCGAAATTTTTGCGGTTATCGAGGAGGAGCGGCAGCGCCAACTCCATAAACTGGAGATGATCGCGTCCGAAAACTTCGTCAGCGCCGCGGTGCTGGAGGCCCAGGGGTCCATTCTGACCCACAAATACGCGGAAGGCTACCCGGGCCGCCGTTATTACGGCGGTTGTGAATACGTGGATTCCGTGGAAGACCTGGCCCTGAGCCGGGTGAAAAAGCTCTTTGGGGCCCCATACGCCAACGTGCAGCCCCATTCCGGCACCCAGGCCAACATGGCCGTCTATTTTACCTATCTCCAGGTGGGAGACACCATCATGGGCCTGAACCTGGCCCATGGGGGGCATCTGAGCCACGGCGCGGCGGTGAACTTTTCCGGCCGCTTCTTCAAAGCCGTGGCTTATGGGGTGGACCGCCAAAGCGAAGAGATCGACTTTGATGAAGTGGGAGAGCTGGCCCGGCGCCACCGCCCCAAAATGATTATCGCCGGGGCCAGCGCCTATCCCAAGTCCATGGATTTTGCCCGCTTCGGGGAGATCGCCCGGGAAGTGGGGGCTTACCTATTGGTGGACATGGCCCACATCGCCGGGCTCATCGCCGTGGGCCTACACCCCGACCCGGTGCCGGTGGCGGATTTTGTCACTTCCACCACCCACAAAACCCTCCGGGGGCCCCGGGGCGGCCTGATTTTGGCCCAGGAAAAATACGGCAAGGCCCTGGACAGCCAGATCTTCCCCGGTATGCAAGGCGGGCCCCTGATGCACATTATCGCGGCCAAGGCCGTGGCCTTCAAAGAGGCCCTGGCCCCCAGCTTCAAGCGCTACCAGGAGCAGGTCATCAGCAACGCCCGGGCCCTGGGCCGGGAGTTCCAGCAGCGGGGCTACCGCCTGGTGGCCGGGGGCACCGACACCCACCTCATCCTGGTGGACCTGACGGAAACCGGACTCACCGGCCAGGAGGCCGAGCAGGCCCTGGACCTGGCCGGCATCACGGTGAACAAGAACACCATTCCCTTTGACCCCCGGTCTCCCAAGGTCACCAGCGGCATCCGGGTGGGGACCCCGGCTCTGACCACCCGGGGCATGAAAGAAAAGGAGATGGCCGTCATCGCCGATTTCATGCACCAGGCCTTAAGCAACTCCAAGGATGCCGCCCTCCTCAACCGGCTGGAAGCCCAGGTCCGGGACTTCTGCGAACTGTTCCTTCTTTTTGCGGAAGAATGGCAGATAGAATAGCGGTCAGCTTTCAGCTTTCAGCTATCAGCTTTTAATTGAATGGTAGGCGCAGGCTTTAAGCCTGCGTTTTTTTATTAGCAGGCGCCGGCGTAGGCGCGTCCATAAAGAAGGTGGCACAGGCGTCTCGCCTGTGCCGACGCAGGCTAAAGCCTGCGGCTACATTTTTTCCGGTTCCCAAACTCAGCCTGGGAACCAGAAAGAAATGCTTTATATTCTAAGCTGGCCGCTGAAAGCTGAAAGCTGATAGCTATTTACCATTTCCCCGCCTTCGTTCTTGGTATAATATAAACCCATGCGCTGCCCCTACTGCCACAGCACCAACAATAAGGTCATCGACTCCCGCCCTTCCCGTGAGGCCAACGCCATCCGCCGGCGCCGGGAATGCCTTAACTGTAAGCGCCGGTTCACCACCTATGAGCAGGTGCAAGAAACCATGCCCCTCATTATCAAAAAAGACGGCCGCCGGGAAAGTTTCCAGCGCCCCAAGATCTATGAGGGCATTAAAAAGGCCTGCGAGAAGCGGCCGGTCTCCATCGACGCCATCGAAAACTTCCTGGACCAACTGGAACGGGAGATGCTGGAAAGCGGCCAGCGGGAAATTCCCTCCACCTGGATCGGTGAAAAAATAATGAACCAACTGCGCCTCTGGGACGAAGTGGCCTTCGTGCGCTTTGCGTCCGTGTACCGCCACTTCACCGACGCCACCGACTTTATGAACGAAATCCGGCAACTCCTGGAATCCCGGAAAGAGGAGGGAAAATGATTTACCACAAAGGCACGAAGACACAAAGAATCACCAAGGAAAAGCATATTTTTTAGGCGGGGAACCCGCCTAAAAATAATCTCTGTGATTCTTTGTGTTCTTTGTGTCTTTGTGGTTAGATTTTTTTTATGAATGACGCAACCTACATGAAGCTGGCTCTGCGCCTTGCGGCCAAGGGCGCGGGTTGGGTCTCCCCCAACCCCATGGTGGGCGCGGTGGTGGTCCGGGGCGGTGAGATCGTGGGCCGGGGCTATCACCGCGCTTACGGGCTGCCCCACGGGGAGGTGGAGGCCATGCGCCGGGCCGGGGACGGAGCCAGGGGGGCCACTCTTTACGTTACCCTGGAGCCCTGCAACCACCAGGGCCGCACCCCGCCTTGCACCCAGGCCGTTATTAACGCGGGCATCCGCCGGGTGGTCATCGCCACCCGGGACCCCAACCCCCGGGTGAACGGCGGCGGCGCTGAATTTTTGCAGTCAAAGGGCTTGCAGGTGGAAACGGGCCTGCTGGCAGACCAGGCCCGGCGGCTGAACGAGGCCTGGTTTAAATGGGTGGAAACCGGCCTCCCCTTGGTCATCGCCAAGGCCGCGTGCTCCCTGGACGGCAAAATCGCCACCGCGGGGGGCGAAAGCCAGTGGCTTACCGGGGAAAAGGCCCGGGCCTACGGCCACCAACTGCGCCACCAGGCGGACGCCATCCTGGTGGGCGTAGGCACGGTGCTATCAGATGATCCGCAGCTAACCACACGCCTTACTCGCCAAAAAACCGAAAACCGAAAACCGAAAACCGAAAACCGTTCTAAAGATCCCATCCGCATCGTCCTGGACAGCCGCCTGCGGCTACCTATGAATGCGAAGCTGCTGCATTTGGATTCGGCCGCGCCCACCTGGATCGCCTGCACGGCCGCGGCCCCCAAAGAGAAGATCAAGGCCCTCAAGGATTTGGGCGCGGAGGTGTTGGTAATGCCCACTATGGTGCGTGAAACGCACCCTACAGAAGAAATTCCTGCCTCAGTAACCTCGGAATCGAGGGGCCTTGTGGCCTTAAAACCCCTGCTGGAAGAACTGGGCCGCCGCCAGGTCCAGAGCCTCCTGGTGGAAGGGGGTGGGGAGACCCTGGGTTCCTTCTTCGACCAGCGGCTGGTGGACAAGTTCTATTTTTTCTATGCCCCCAAAATTTTGGGAGGAAAGAGCGCGCCGGGGATGCTGGCCGGGGTGGGGGTGCAGCGCCTGGGGGAGGCATTGCAGGCCAGGGAATTGCGCGTGAGAAAATTGGAGCCGGATTTGCTGGTGATGGGGTATTTATGAAAAGAGAGAATTAGAGTGCTATGACCGAATTCAGGGCAGATATAAGTCAGTATTATGCGCTCAAGCAGGCGCTGGAGGAAATCTTCGGCAAGGATGCGTGGTACGAGCTTAAAGAATGCACAAGCCTTTCAAAGTGGAAGAAACATCTTTCCAAACTACTTGCCGCTATTCGAATTTCTATTCATGAGACAGTGCGCTTGGCCGACGCAGAATGGTTTGAAGAAGCCGATGCATTAATTGAAAGAAGTAACTCCGCAATCAAGGGAGCAAAGTCCGCCGATGAGTTGTTCTCGACTTTGTCCGCATATTTGATACGGATAGTTTTCCATCAGATAGGCTTTCGTCCTATGCGAATAACTATGAAAAAGGTAACATTGGCAAAAGATTACTGGCGACTGGACCTATATAGATCTGTACAGTATGTACAAACCTTGGAGCAAATTCGGGCTGCAGAGCAGCATCGCAAGCGAAAACTTGAAGGTGCCGAGCAAAGGAGTAATCTAGACTGATAAATCAACCGGGTACACAAATATAGTTCTGCTTAAAATCCCCCTCGTTCCCAAGTTGTCACTGGGAACGAGAACATGATCTAAGCTTCAATTGGCAAATTAATTAATAATGGCGCTTATTGACTAACATGTAGATTTCATTAGCAAAGCAAACTTACCAATCAATTGGGTTGGTTCCCAAGCACAGCTTGGGAACCAGAAATAATATGCGGGTTGGGGAGGGGGGTGTGGGGGGGGGGGGGGGGGGGCGCCCGGCCCGGAGCCCCCCCCCCCCCAAAAAAAAAAAAAAAAAAAAAAAAGAGGGGGGTGGGGGCCCGCCC
>Ga0299912_10003348_pt1 | contig 13097 bp, 10 predicted proteins | sample RVTome_2_FD_207667 | JGI IMG/M metagenome (GOLD analysis project Ga0299912, IMG submission 207667) | Soil microbial communities from uranium-contaminated site in the Upper Colorado River Basin, Wyoming, United States - RVT95D214 (version 2) ...
CCTGCCAACAAGCCTGCGGCTGCCTGACCCGCCAAAAACCATGATTTCGTCTGGCTGCATCGTCTCCGCCTTTGGGTTTCTCTTGCTCTGCGCCGCGTGAACTTCGGTTAACCTGCGATAGAGTCTAGCATCGGCCAGCTTCCCAGCGCGGCGCATCCGGCAAAGCGGGCGGCTTCGGGAGGCTTTGACCTATCCTTGGCCGACGCTATCATCGGCCAAGGTGAGAAGCGAGATTCCTATCGGTGATCTGGACGATGGCTGACGCCGCCGCTCGCCGCGACATCCGCCGTTCCACTGCTCGCGTGATGATATTGATCGTGCTGGTTGGGGCCGGTCTCCGCCTTGCGTACGTCGTCCGCCCGCTCGACCACCGCATGCGCGCCCCGTGGCGCCAGTCGGACTACACCCAGCTTGCACGCAACTACTGGCGCGAGGACCCAAACCTCTTCCATCCGCGTATCGACTGGCGCCGCGACGGCCCGGGCCTGGTCGAGATGGAATTCCCCCTGGTCCCCTGGACAGCCGGGATGCTGTACCGCTTGCTGGGCTACCACGAGGAAGTCCTTCGCGCCCTCTCGGCGCTCCTCGAGATCGGAGGCCTTCTCCTCTTCGCCGGGCTCGCGCGTCGACTGCTGCCGGAACCGGGCGCTCTCGCCGCGATTGCCTTCTACGCCTTCAACCCGCTCCTCGTCTATCTGTCGACGGCGATGCAGCCGGAGCCGCTAATGCTCTTCTTCTCCCTCCTGGCCGTTGTCCTGATCGCGCGGTGGGACCGGATGGGGTCCAACGCTGCGATTCTCCTCGCCGGGGTGGCCCTCGGCGTGGCAATCCTGGCGAAGATGCCGGCCGCCTGCCTCGGGCTCGTGTTTGCGTTCGTGATCCTGCGCCGGTCGGGCTTCGCCGCCCTTAAGGACGCTCGCGTGTGGGTCGCAGCCGTCCTTGCCATCGCGCCGCCGGCCGCCTGGTACCTCTGGGCCAGGCGTTTCTGGATCCTGTACGGCAACTCGCTCGGCCTGTCGAACCAGAGCCCCTTCCTCGGCCTCGACATGCTCCAGCGCCCGGAATGGGTCCTCGGCCTCCTGCAGTGGGAGACCCTGGGCGTGCTCACGCCGCTCGGCTGGATCCTGCTCCTGGCGGCGCGCCGCGCCCCACGCTCCACCATGACGCTAGCGTTCGCCTGGCTAGGGTCGGTGTGGATCCTGCTCATCGTCTCGGCGCGGACGACGAGCGCCGACTGGGCGTTCTACTACCACTCCCTTGCCGTTGCCCCCGCCTGTTTGCTGATGGGCGCCGGCGTCGCGACCCTGCGCGACCCGGGGCTCGCCCGCGTGCTGAGATTCGGCCCGGGGCGTCTGCGGCAGGGTGTCGGGGCGGCGCTCGCAGCCGGGACCATCGTCCTTCTTGCGGCCGCCACGGTGGTCTTGATCCGGGCGCGTGACGCTCGCGAGGATCTGCGGGCCATGCGCGCGTGCGGCCTGCGCTTCCTGACGCAGATCCCGCCCGAGGGCCAGATCGTAGCGCGAGGCGGCGCCATGCGCGGGCGCTACGGCAACCCGGTGGCCCACGACCAGTCGATGCTATTCGCATGGCTCGATCGGAAGGGATTCACCTACGGAAACGAGGAGTTGTCAATCCCCATGCTCGCCGGGATCGTGGCCCGTGGCGGCCGTTACTGGATCGCCGAGGCCGACGAGATCAAGGGCCCCCTGCGAGAGGAGGTCGCATCACGCTTCCCTCTCCTTGCCCAGTGCGAGCCCGGATACTACCTCTACGATCTGCAGTTCCCGCCGATGGGCTCCCCGGCCTCAGCAAGCCCGGGAATGGGCGCCAAATGAGAAAAGGGTTGCTAGAGGTGATCTGGCTGCTGATGGGATTGACCCTCGTGTGCGTCATGCCCAGTAACCAGAGTCTCTGGATCGACGAGGGATTTACCGTTCCGTACGCCCAGGAAGATAGCTTTGCGCAGTTCATCTCCAGGCTGGAACGCGAGAAAGGGTCGGAAGCCCTGATGCCGCTGGGGATGTTCTCGTCATGGGCAGGGGCAAAGATTTTTGGGCGGTCTGAGCTCGGGCTTCGCGCGATCAGCGCGCTGTGGGCCGGAGTCGCCGTCCTCCTGTTCTGGCGGACCGGCGTGCTCGTCGGGTTTGCTTGGCTCCCGGCGCTCCTCGCCTGCCATCCCTTTCTCTGGTACTACGGTGGTGAGGTGCGGCCGTATGCCATGGCCATCGCGATGGGCTCAGGGTTACTGTACGCATTCGCCACGATCATATCTTTTGAAGGCGAAACGAAGCGGGGGCTTCACGCGCTCTTGCTCTTCGGGCCGCTTCTGTGCGCTACCCAGGTTTTGGGGGTCGTGCCTTTCGCTGTAGTTGCCGGAGTAGTCGGCTCAGTGCTCCTCCGACGGAGATGGAGGCCGCAACCGCGGGATCTTCTGGCCATCGCGGTCTCTGGCGGGGTTCTCATTTTCCTCGGCCTGTACTACGCCAGGGTGATTTCGAGAGGCGCTGACATCAACTGGGTGGGGCCATGGAAGGTCGGGCTCAGCAATCTTCTGTTTTCCGGCTATGAACTCCTTGGTTTCATGGGATTTGGCCCAGGCCGATACGGACTGCGACAGAGTGCCCTCGAGGGTGGGATCGGTGGTGCGCTTCACGGCATTGCCCAACCGGCGAAGATTGGTGTGGCGATCCTTGCTTTCCTATACGTCCTGATACTTCTGCGATTCTGGAAGCGGTTTCGATCGGCGCGATCTGCAGCAGATCGGCTCGTGTTCGTGTCCGGATCCGTGATCACGGTTAGCGTGGGTTTCATGTTCGTTCTCTGCCTTACCGTGGGTTCCCCGTTCTGGGGACGTCACCTGGCTTCGTTGTTGCCATTCGTGGTTCTTTCCGTTGGCACCGCGGCGAGCACCCCGAGGGTAACGAGTCAAACGCCGGTTCATCTGTTGATGTTGCTCATTGGGGCGACGCTGCTGACCTCCAGTCTCCTGGTGCGGTTCCATCCCGACCACCGTCGCGATGACTACCGCAGTGCAGCGAGCATCGCTCGTGCCGCCGCTCAGGAGGGGAAGACAGTCTGGTGGGCCGCCGCACCCGAAACCGCGGAATATTACGCTGTGGTTTTCTGTGAGGGACACGCGCTTGAGCAACGAGCTTGTGTGGTTCGCACCGGAAACCGAGACAACGAAGCACTAGGCGCTTTGCCGGAGCCAGATGTCATTCTGATCAGCAAGCCGGAGCTTCATGACACAACGGGTGCGTTGCGAAAATACATTGAGAACCATGGGTTTCAACTGAAGCGGCGCCTGATGGCTTTCGAGGAATTCGAGTCGCGTTGAGCGTCTTATAGAGCGTTCAGGGCCCCGCAGAAGGGGTTACGATGAGGACGAGCGCCTTCTCGAGGGCTTGAGGCCCAATTCCTCGGGCGAGCGAACACGCAAAGACTCGCTTCGCTGTAGTTTCCTTGCCTGCTCACCCATCGACACAACAGCGTACCGAGCCTGAAGCGTTTCAAGGAATCGGTTCAGCAGATTGAGCTTGCGGCTGCTTTCGAGCGCCATTGCCGGGAAGAAGGCCAGTTCCGGGACGTCCTCGACCCCGAGAAAATCCAACGGATGTAGCAGCAGGGAAGGTTCGGTTCCAGTCATTTGGCACATTCTGAGCGCCATCTTGAAGTAAAGCACGGCGAGCGTGGCCGAGAAGGTGCTGATGTAGAGCAGGTAGCTGAAGTGGAACGGCAACTTCAGTACGGGCATGGTGGTTACGGGAATTTCGAGCAGCTGACCATCCTCCAGCTGCCAGCGGTAGGGGCGGACCGGGCGCAATCCGTCCCTCAAGTGACCGAACAGGGCTTTGCGCTGTGCCTTCTCTTCGCGAACGAGACGGGACGCCAAGAAATAGTACGCACGGGCGAGCGGCCCGAGAAACGTGGGCAGAGTCGACGCATCGTAGAGGTAGCCCCTCTGCTCCAGGATCCTCAAGGTGGACTGCGAAAGGCTGTAGCCGGGGCCCCGGAACCCTTGAGTCCTCTGCCCTGTTGCTGCCTCGATAGCCTCTTCCGCTCGAGCGATCTCCTGCTCGATCTCCGACTCGGCATAGAGGTGGAGCCAGGGCTCGTGGCGGAAAGAGTGATTGCCAAACTCGTGTCCCGCTGCGCTCAACGCCCTGAGCGCCTCACGGTTGGGCTCGAGGGCAGCATCCTGGCCCACCACGAACACTGTGATGGTCCAGCCCCATCGGCCCAGGACGTCGAGGACCCGAGGCACCACGACATCGAGGTACGAGGGAAACGTTTCCCAACCGGGGTCGCCATGTGTCTTCATGTACGACCACTTGTTGTCGAGATCGAGCGACAGAGCACCCACCGGTTTGGCCATGTCAGGATCCCTGGGTTGTTCCGCGGTCTGGCTTTGGCCCGCCCTCCGCGGCAAGGAGGTCGGACAGCGCCTCCTCAGCGAGCCTGACCGTCTCGTTGACGTTGAGGGTTCCATTCACGATGTGCGCCGAATTCAGAAGGTGGACCCCAGGAATGGAGGTGTGTCGAGGAGGGCAATACTCCGAATAATCAATGACCGGCAACGCATGGACGTACCTTTCGCGCGACACCCTAAAGGACAAAACGTCCTGAGGAGCCAACAAGGGGTACATTCGAAACAGCGCGCCGAGGAACTCCACTTCCACATCTTGATCCGGGACCGCAAACATCTCATCGTCACTCCCGACGTACTTTGGCAGATAAACGAGGCTGTTGCCGCCGAACTGCCCGCGGCCAACCAGGCTCGACATCTCGATCACCGCGGTAAACGGAACCCAGGAGTCGGTGATGTTGGTGACGTAGAAGCCCGCGAGGGGCTTCTTCAGCAATACCGATGCGCAGACGATCCCCTGGTACTGGACCCCCTTGAGGCGGGCGAGCTCGTTGTCCGAAAGACCCGAACAGATACGCGCTGCGATGGGGGCGGCCACGGTCACCACAACCTGATCCGCTGCAATCTGACCTCCCCCTCCTAACTCAACGGCCACACCACCGGAGGTTGCGGGAGCAATGCCCGTTACGTCTTTTCCGAGCCTCACCCCGACGCCTTCGCCGATCAGGCGCTTTCGAAGAACATCCAGAATCCGCCCGTAGCCCCCTGGAACGTATCCGAACATTTCCTGTTTCAGTCCCGTGCGCCGGGCCGCGTACATCCTGGCGATGGTTGCCCAGATGAAGGCGGCCGAGGTCTTCGTGTAGTTCTCCCCCAGCTTTGCCCGGAGTAGGGGGAGCCAGATCTTGTCGAAGGTAGCCTTGCCCGACCATCTGCGGAGCCACGTCGCAACCGGAATCTTCTCTAGCCTTCTCCAGTCCTTGACCTTGGAGGCATAGAGGATCGTCGCCGCCAGGCGAAGCTTGCCGACCATCCCGAGCGGTGGGAACCGGAGGAACTCGAGCGAGTCCGACATCGAGTAAAGCGCGCCGTCGGTGTAGAAGCCGGTGCGCGTCCGGACCCACCTGATCTCCTTCTCCAGCCCGAGCTCGGCGAGCAGACTTCGCAGATACCGATCGGACAGGAGAGTGACGTGGTAGTGCCGGTCCCAGACCACGTCTCCCAGGCGCCAGGCGGTCGCGAGCCCGCCCAGATGGTCGGCCCTTTCGATCAGGGTGACCTGCCGGCCCTGCTGGGCCAGGCGGTGGGCGAGGGTCATCCCCAGCAGACCGCCGCCCACGACCGCCCAATGCCGGCCGTTAGAGGAACTCACCGGGAATCACCCTTCCCAGGAGCAGCCGCTGGTACGCCAATGGCTGGACCCGGCTACGGATGCCTCACGCGGGAGAATCAAGCTCCTCGACTTTCTGGCCTGACACGCGATAGGGCAGTCCGCACACTTGACAGCGCACCTCGGTCACGGGTTCGCTCATTTCCTTGAAGCGCAGGAGAAGCTGACCACAGCGACACACACACCCCACCGGCCTGGCAGGGTGACCCATGACCAGGTGGAAATCCTCGACGGACTTGGTCACCAACGAGCCCATCCCGACCATGGCGAAACGGCCGATCGAGAGATCGTTCCCGATGATGCAGCCGGCCCCCGTCGTCGCACCTTGCTTGACAAGCGTCGGCAACGTGTGCTCGTCGGGCTCCGACGGTTTGAGGTGTTTCAGGTCCGAGGTCGCGGCACGCGGGAAACGGTCGTTCGTGAAGGTTGTGCCGGCGCTGAGCATGACGCCATCCTCGATGGTGACGGCGTTGCATATGTAGACCATGGCATTGATCTTGACCCGGCTCCCGATCGTCACGTCGTAGGCGATGTAGGTCTTTTCGCCCACGATGCAGTCATCGCCGATTCTGCTCCCGTGCCGGATGTGCACGTTGTCCCAGATCGATGTCCCCTGGCCGATCGTCACGTTGTCCTCGATGAGGGCGGTGGGGTGAACAAACTTGGGCATTTCCAGGTATCTCCTCTCTCCGGTCACGCCGAGGCAGGCAAGTCGCCGTTCACCGAGGTCCAGTGGCTCTTTCGCAACGACTCGTATGCGGCCTCGATGACTCTCGCGGACCCGAGGATGTCCTCCGCACCGACGAGCGGCGCCTCCTCGCCCTTGATGGCGCGCGCGAAGTTGGTCAACTGGGCCCGGAATGCGCCGATCTTGTCGTACCCCGTACCGAAAGCGGTCCAGTCAGCAGATTGCATCTGCCGATACCTCGACTGCTTCCACCCCACCAGCACTGCTCCGCGCGTGCCGAAGAGGCTCACGTAGCGGTCCAGCTCCTTGTTGATGGCCCACGAGAGATCAATCGTACCGATGACCCCTTTCTTGCTGTGGACGAAGACGCTGACTGTATCTTCCACCTGGAGACCGGGCCTGCGTGGCCCCTCGATGGCGAGGACTTCGGCCAGGGGGCCGAGGAAGTACCTGGCGAGGTCGAGCGAGTGGGTCCCGTTGTCGATGAGCACCCCGCCGCCGCTCATGGCGGGATCGGAGTTCCATCGGTTTGACATGTCCACGCGCGCGGCAAAGGCGTTCTCGAAGAGGACGATGTCGCCGATGGCTCCGGAGTCCACGATCCGTTTTGCCTCGACGACATCCGCGACATACCGGAACTTGGAGGCCATGGTGATCGTGACCCGGGGTTTCCGCGCGGCCTCCAGCACGCGGATCGTCTCCGCGACGCTCACAGCGAACGGCTTCTCGCAAAGCACAGGCACCTTCCGCTCTATGAAGTGCAGGCAGATTTCGGGGTGACTCGCCGGGGGGGTGCAGATCAGAACGGCCTCGGGTTTGCCCCGTTCGGCCAACTCGTGGTGTGACGCGAATGAGAGGCACCCAAAAGGCTCGGCGAGCGCGGCAGCTGCATCCCCGCGCACATCCGCAACGGCGACGACCTCCGCCTCTTCGCAGGCCTGAAACGCTCGTGCGTACCCCTGGGCAATTGCACCCGCACCAATGATTCCAAAACGAATCTTCTTCATCGGGCTCACCTCGCTAGGCGCTTCACCGCGTTCTTGATCGCGGTGCCGATGTGACGAACGTGCTCGTCCGTGTAGTTCTCGTTCCAGGGGAGGACCAGTATCCGTTCGAGCCCCGAGTACACACCCGGGAACCTGGCGCGGTCATAGTCGACCGCGTCGGGACGAGCGAGCGTGAACGGGAAACGGCTGTTGCCGAAGGTCCGCTGCTTCTGGAAGATCTCGCACTCGAAGGCGGGCTTCTGGATGTACCGCGGTGCGGATGGGATACCCAGTTCCTTGAGTTCCTTGCCCAGGCCTGGTGAGCCGCCTTCCACCACACCGGGGTCCACGCGCAGACAGTACTTCCAGTACGAGTGCAGGTCGCCATCATCAACCGGCGGCGTCATGATCCCCGGCAGGCCCTTCAGTATCCCGGTCAACTTCTTGGCGGTGCGTACGCGCCGGCGTACGACCTCCGGCAGCTTCGGCAACTGCCCAACGGCAACGGCACCCTGGAGCTCGCTCATTCGATAGTTGAGAGCGAGGAAGTAGTGATCAGGATTCTTGTCGCCATAGCCCCAGGCCTTGTTGATGTACAAGAACGCTCGCCGCGCCAGCGCAGGGTCACTGGTGACGACCAGACCTCCTTCGCCCGTCGTGATGTGCTTCCCCTGTTGAAGGCTGAAGCAGCCGATAGCTCCGATCGTGCCCACCACCTGACTGCGGTGCTCCGCCAATAGGGCCTGGGCAGCATCCTCGATGACCGGGATGGACCTCGAGTTCGCGAGGCTCATGATCTCGGTCATGTTGCAGGGGTTGCCAAAGAGGTGGGTGACGATGATCGCCTTGGTCTTCGGGCTGAGGCGCGCTGCAATTGTCTCCGCCGTCACGTTGCACGTTGTAGGGTCCACGTCGGCGAAGACGGGGATGGCACACTGGTAGAGAATGGGTGCCAGGGCCCCCATATCGGTGATGGGGGTCGTGATGATTTCGTCGCCGGGCTCGGGATCGACGGCGGCAACCGCGACGTGAACCGCGGCGGTGCCGGAAGAACACGCGAACGCGTGGCGGGCTCCCAGGATTTCGGCGAAGCGAGCCTCCAACTCCTTGACGAACCGACCCTTTGGGCTAAAGAGCATGGCGCTCTTGATGGCTTCGGCGAGCAACGCGAGTTCCTCCGGACCCAGGGTCCTCCCTGATGGATCCTGATCGGATGGCAAGGGGACGGTTAACTCGTGACCCAAGTCCTTCTCAGCCATCAATCCACTCCCTTGCCCGGAGGAACACATCGGAACGTTTGGAACGGCCCAAAACCTCTAGCTCCATTTGGCAAACCCCGTTCCATCCCTCTGGCATGACATCGAATGCCTTTCATACGCAAAACGACCGTTTGCAGCGAACCAGGCTGTCTCAACTCGCGTCGACTGTCAACCCGGGTGGCTGCGGCAGCCGATCCGCTGTATCCTGAAACGTAGCCTATGCAAGCTTTGGATGACATCAACCCGGACGAAAGACCATGACACCCGGTTGGGAAAGGAGGGCGAGTGGCTTCCGTCAACCTGGTGGGTCGGTCGAAGGCCTTGCCAGATCGACGTCCCGCAGCCACCTTCTCACCGTCGTGCTGGAAGACTACTACCACGTCGCTCCGCTCAAGAGTGTCGTCAAGACCGACCAGCTTTACCGTTTCGAGCGGCGAGTCGAGTCGAACACCTGCAAAGCGCTCGATCTCATGGACGAGTTCAACATTTCGGCGACCTTTTTCGTGCTGGGTTTGATCGCCGACGAGATGCCAGAGCTCGTGCGCAAAGTGGCCGACCGAGGACACGAGGTGGCCAGCAAGGGATACCTGCACCGGAGTATCCGCGAGTTCGACCGCCATGAGTTCAGGGATGACGTGGCACGCTCGCGCGAGGCGCTGGAGCGAGCATCGGGAGCCAAGGTCCACGGCTATCGTATCGGCCACCGCTGGTTCGGTCCGCGGGACCTCTGGGCGCTCGATGTCCTAGCCGCCGAGGGGTTCGCGTACGACTCGAGTGTGCGACCGCTGTTCCGGAGGTATGCGCAGGAACCCTGGCGCCGGCTGCCGCACCGACATTCCTGCAGCGACGGGGAGCTCTGGGAGTTTCCCCTTTCGACATGGTCCCTCGGCAACTGGTGGTTCCCGATCTCGGGGGGCAACTGGTTCAGGCAATTTCCTCACTGGCTGATGCGACGTGGCGTTGCGGCGTGGGAAAGAAACACACTGGCGCCGTTCCTGATGTACTTCCACGTGTGGGAGCTCGACCCCGATCAGCCCCATATCCAGGGCGCCCCGTTGGCACAGAGAATCCGGCAGTACCGCAACCTGGAAAAGATGGCGGGAATCATCCGCTACTACCTCGACCGCTACCGGTTCATCGGGATCGCCGATTACCTGGGCCTGCCGCACCAAGGCACAGCGTCCGAGAGATCGAAGCGGCGTCCGGAGGTATTCGGAGATGAGCGTGAGACCCCGGCCGAGCGGCGCCCGGTGATGCTGGCGGCGCCGAAGACGCCCGTCTCAATCGTTGTTCCCTGCTTCAACGAGGCGCTGATCCTCCGGTACCTCGCGAACACGCTGAAGAGCGTCGAAACAGCGCTCAGTCCCCGCTACGATTTGCGTTACATCTTCGTCGACGACGGCAGCCGCGACACCACGTGGTCATCCCTGCAGACGCTGTTCGGATCCCGGTCCGATTGCCTGCTCCTGCAGCACCCGACAAACCGAGGGGTGGCGGCCGCAATCCTCACGGGGATTGGTCGTGCAGAAACCGAGATCGTCTGCTCAATCGATTGCGACTGCACGTACGACCCCCACCAGCTTCGGTCGCTGATCCCAATGCTAACCGAGGGTGTCGATATGGTCACCGCTTCGCCGTACCACGCCGAAGGGCTTGTCCGGAACGTGCCGCGCTGGAGGCTGTTCCTGTCAAAATCCCTCTCCTCCATGTACCGCCTTGTCCTGCATCATCGACTCGCCACCTACACGAGTTGTTTCCGCGTCTATCGTCGCAAAGCAATGGTGGGGCTCCAGCTCCGGGAAGCCGGATTCCTCGGAGTTGCCGAGATGATCGGTCGGCTCGACCTGCAGGGGGGGCGCATCGTTGAGTGTCCGGCGGTGCTGGAAGCTCGACTGCTCGGTCGCTCCAAGATGAGAACCGCGCGCACCGTTTTCGGGCACCTCCGTCTGCTCATCCGCTTGGGATTCGCTCGCATCACACTAACCGGTGGCCGATCGGCCAGGATTTGAGCAAGGCCCAAAAAGTCGTTGTGCCTGTTGTGTGCCGATTGGTTCTCCGCTGGAGTTTCGTTCCAGGCGGGCGGAAGGTGCGCGTGGCGTGCCCCCGCCTCACGTCACTTCTTCGTACCAGAAGGGGTCACATGCGCGCCCACGCATGCTGCCGGCCGAGCCGAACCCACAGGATCCCGCTAACTGTTCAGACCTGGCGCTTCCGCTTCGCTTCGCCCCGAGACCACAGGCTTAGCGCGAACCGGCTGCTCACATGTGTCTTCGAAAAGATATTGTTGAGATGACTTTTGACCGTCCTCTCGCTGATCCCCAGTGAGTGCGCGATCTCCCGGTTCCGCAAACCCCTGCCCACGCCCTCAACAACTTCCCGCTCCCTCTTGGTAAGCTGCGGTGGCAGCTTCTGTCTCTGAAAGGGCTTTGAAACCAGCTGATCAATCGCCTGCGCCGCGACGCGCCGGTGGGCCCACAGTTCCCCGGCTGCCACGGCACGGAGCGCCGCAAGAAGCGCAGGGTAGCCGAGCTGCTTGGCCACGAGCCCCAAAGCTCCGGCTCGCAGCACCGCGATCGTCGTCTCGTCAGTGGATCCCGTCGCGAAGACCAGGGTGCGCGTGTTGGGCGCAGCCCGGCGCAGCCCGGTAATGATAGCTTCGCTGTTTGGTCCGAGTGCCTCGTAATCGAACAGAACCACGTGCGGGTTGTGGGTGGAGACCGCTTCGCGGAGCTGGTCCTCGCTGTGCGCCCGACCGACCACGTGCAGGTCCCGCTCCCGTTCGAGCAACCGCGCGAGAACCTCCGACCAGAGAGCCGGCAGCGTTGCAACAAGGACCCGTATCGGCCGGTCGCTTACGGCCCGGCCTTTGCCAATCTGTGGCGCCGTGCGTTGGCTCACAACAACCCCCGCTGTCGCTTGGCTCTTCCCGGCCACTGTGGTCCTCCTCTTCCAGCCTTCGCCAATTAATCTGGGGCTCCGCAGAGGTTGTGGTCTTCACGCACACGGTAACATCCCCCGAAGGCCTGTCAAGATGACGGCGGTCCGGGCCAGCGCGTCCTGTCTCGCCTTCCGTTTCTTGCGCTTCCGGCTCCCCTGCGCCGGTAGCGGGCGACAGGCGCCTACCCATCCCCCGGGGCCTCGTTCCCGGCAGTCATCGCCCAAAGCCGACCAACTACTTGGACTGTAAGGGGGACCGAAAACGTCAACTCGGCGATGCGGCCATTCGTTCCTACCAAATCACGGGCCGCAAGCTAAATGCGTGAAGCGGCGCTTTGAAGGTTTCCTGGCTCAAGGCTCGCCCGGCACTCAAGCGAAGGTGGGTCCGAAGGAACGGCTGTTGGGCCTACGCCTTGGGTTGCACCCCGCCTTGAGCCCACAGCGCCAGGGTGAACCGGCTTTCGACGTGGAGCTTGGAGAAGATGTGGTTGAGGTGCGTCTTGACCGTCTTCTCGCTGATGCCGAGAGCGCGAGCGATCTCGCGGTTCCGCAGGCCGCGCCCAACCCCCTCGATCACCTCCCACTCGCGCCGCGTAAGCATTACCCGGCCGTCAGGCTCGGCCGGAACCGGTGCGGCAAGCTGCTCGATGGCCTGGGCGGCAACCTTGCGTTCGGCCCACACCTCGCCGGACGCGACGGCGCGCACCGCGCTCAGAAGGGTGCTGAGATTGTCGCTCTTGCCGACCAAACCCGCCGCCCCGGCGCGCAGCAACGAGACGACCGTCTCCTCGCCCGAGCGCCGGGCCAGAACGAGCACACGCACCCTGGGGGCGAGGCGGCGCAGGCGGGACACGAGCCCCTCCGCGTTCGGGCCGAGTCCCTCGTAGTCGAGCAGGATCACACCGGGTTCCTGTTCGGCGGTCAACTGTCGCAGCTCCTCTTCGGTGGCGGCTCGGCCGACGACATGAATCCAATCTTCCCGGCCGAGTATTTGGGCGAGCAACTCCCCCCACAGCGGCGGGTAAACAGCAACTGCAAGGCGCACCGGCTGGGCGCTGGGAAACCGGCTTGCAACGGCGGTCGGCCCCACCTTGCGGATCAAGACGGCACCTCCAACGCCCCCGACCAGGGGGCGTCACCGGTATCAACCCTTGTACCTACAACCATCGTTGTGCCCCGTTCATCGGCCCTTTCCTCGTAAACGCCCTCTGTCTGCTGCTAACTATAACACGGGTCATATCTTGTCAAACCACAATGCTGATTTTGTGACACGGCCCTAGCACACATCTCCACCGAAGGGCCTAAGTATCTAGGGCTTCAGGAGATGGAACCCTGGGGCTTATTCGGCCGGACCCAACGAGCAAACGAGCGGTCACGGGCTGCGGGCTGGGTGACGGACGGCCAGGTGGGACGGTGTAGCCAGCGAACACGCAGGCGGCACGCCGACTCGGGCTCACACTTGGACATCCGT
>Ga0299912_10003349_pt1 | contig 13097 bp, 7 predicted proteins | sample RVTome_2_FD_207667 | JGI IMG/M metagenome (GOLD analysis project Ga0299912, IMG submission 207667) | Soil microbial communities from uranium-contaminated site in the Upper Colorado River Basin, Wyoming, United States - RVT95D214 (version 2) ...
TCCTAAGAGTCCTTTTCTCAGATAATAAGGTGCGCATTGGTCGGTGAACGGAAGGGACACCCCTCTCCTTCCTGTTATAGGACTAAAGACATTCATGAACGGCATCACTAAAGATAATCGGCCGCCCACGATTGAAACGAAATAGACAGGAGCGTATCCGTAGCTTTCTTTAAGGACCGTCGCCCAAAATGAAGAATGGAAAAAAGAAAAGTCTCCATTCCGTAAAAGTAGGGAATCCCAGTCTGCGTATTCAATTGGATTGAGGATTTCCAGGTTCATGAAAATTAAGTTTCAGCCGAGGAATTCAAGTTACCGAAAGTGATCAAGCCAGGAAGATGAGTATATGCTGCTGCCATCTGCGGCCTATACTTTTTTCAGCCAGATTTTTCTCCACATCAAGTAACAGTGACGGTTGCAGCCGAAATGTGGTTGTCCATCACAATTTGCTCCGTTTAGGATCACCGTATGGAAGAGTCTCCGCGTTTCACCAGTTCCCTCAACAATGATCTTATCAATGGGCTTGAGCATGGAGAATTTCTGGCCACAGAATTTTTTCATTTCCTTGGTGAATCCCAAACCGCGGTTCTTACCTGAACAATCCAAAGTGGCTCTGATTTCATTCAAGCTCTTGATTTCTACCCACTCTCCGGGTTCTAAGCGGAAGTTAACGGAAGGCGTCTTATCTAGATGACTACTTAGCCTATTGGGAAGCCGCAATCCAAGCAAATTCTTTATGTGCCGGGTCAATGATACTGCAAGAAGAATAATCCTTTCTAGAAGTGGCAAAGTATTATCGGAGATGTCCCAGATATATTGCTTGAGGTTCCAGATCGGCATGGGGTAAGTAGCCTTCAGCATCGCCATGGATTGGCAATGGCAGAGCGATGGCCGTGGAGTCTGATGAGGGGACGGAAGTCTGGTCCTATTAAAATCGATTGGCGGATCGGCCAAATGGTTATGATGGCGCAACTTTTTCAGCCAAGCTTCTTTCCATAGAAAGTAGCAATACCTAGTGCAGCCATGATGAAACTGCCCATCACAATTGACGGAATCTAAGATAACCGTGTTTCTGATTCCTCTTGGCCCTGTTTTGGTGTTTTCGATGATCAGTTTCTTAACAGGCCGAATCACTCCGAATGTGCCCCCGCAATATTTCTGCATCTCAGGCTGGAAAGGCAATCCCGCCAGAGTGCCGTTATCCTCCAAAGTAGAAGCAATTTCTTCAAAGCTCCTGACCTCCACGTAATCTCCAGGCCTGAGCTTTAACCTGGAGAGTTCAATTTTTTTCTTCATGCTGGCTGACTGTTTTGGGAGAGGCGAGGCCTGTGAAACTGAGATCAAGAAATATTAATTGTCCTAAATTTTCTGTCATCTGGAATACAATAGTAGACTACTGGTTTTAGATAGGTGCCTTTGAGTTATGAATTAATCTGGATACTAGGTAAGTGCCGAAGATAAAAGCTCCGACAGATATGACCACGGAGAGGGTGTCCGAGAATCCGATAAAGTAAAGAAGTCCCTTAATTGGCCTAGTGTATGTATGCAATATAAATATCGCCAGCGTACTCAAGCCAATCGTGCTGAGTATGCTACGTCCTTTTTTTGCTGTCCAACATGTGATCCTTCCCTTCATCTTTTCTGTCTGCAAAAATAATAGTACGATTAATACTGACAATCCGCCAAAAGATGCAGCCTGCCAAACTCCAATTCTATATTCTCCCGTGGGTGATATTACACTAAATCCGCCCATAAATATCCCCGCCGCCGCAAGCATAATACCCACAAGCAGCGTTCGTTTTACAGCGCCACGCTTTTCACCATTCACAGCAACGCCCTGCAACCAAATCCCAAACGCAAGGCCTGCCGTGACGCAGGCTGTAAGATTAAAATATCCGTAATATCCCTGCAGATTGTCTTTGAGCAGGAGTAGCCAACCCTGGTCAAAGGCTGATCCGAGCTTTAGACTATGAGCCAACATGGCTAACAATTCGTTTCCTGCTGCCATCATTAAGCAAGCCAACACAGGCTTCTTACTTTTGGCTACTATCCAAAACCACAGAGGAGAACTCAATACAGCAAGAAAATAAAAAAATAAAATATCGGACGTCACCACGGCCCAGTCGGTTGATGTCGTTTTGCCATTGACAAGATTGCCAATGTAATTTGGCAGAGAGAATAGAAAGAACGCCACTATAATGATTGGAATACGGCTTCGCAACAACTTCATGGCCTGCTTGTCTTTCCCGCTTACAAAAAGACTCCAATACCCATATCCCAACGCTATTCCAAATGAAAAAGCAAAGAAAACAGTCCCTGGCAGATTTTGGCTCGCTATTTTATAAAACCGTTCGTGCCATCCTCCAAGAATTCTCATTGAGAATCCCTCGACCCAATGATTGAAGAGTAACAATAAAACCGCTATTCCTCGCAACGCATTTACACTCTCACGGATACTGATGATCTTGCTGATCTTCTTGGTTTCCGCTAAACCTTTGCTTATCTTCGCCTCCGCTACTCCCTTTCCGGAGGCCATCTCCCCCGCCATTTCTGCAATCGTCTTCCCTGAAAAAATGCCTTTCAGCACATCCCCCTTCATGCCTAGAGATCTTAGTTTGAAGGTGGCACGAATCGCGATTAAAGAATCCCCTCCCAGCTGGAAAAAATTGTCGTGAACACTAACTTTTTCAACCTTTAATATCCCTTTCCACACATCACATAACATCTTCTCTTCAGGAGTTCTCGGCGCAACATATCCATCCTCAATATCTTGGCTCAGGCTCTCCGGTTCAGGAAGCGATTTGCGGTCTATTTTGCCGTTCGGCGTAAGCGGTATCTTGTCCAGAAAAACATAACGAGAAGGCGCCATGTATTCAGGGAGTTTACCGCGAATGTATTCATTTAAATGGACCGCCTTCATCTCCTGCGATTTGTCTTTGGGCACAATGTATGCAACGATAGCGCTGCCAAGACCATTTTCTTTTTGCTTCGCTAACAAGACAGCGTCTCTGACATTTTCATGTTTCAGTAGATAGCTCTGGATCTCGCCCAATTCTATCCTGAATCCTCGCACTTTGACCTGGTCATCTGCTCTTCCAAAAAATTCTATATTTCCATCTGCCAACCATCTGACCAAGTCCCCAGTTCTATAAAGACGAGTTCCTTCTCCATCCGAAAAAGGGTTTGGGACGAATCGTTCAGCTGTCTGATCAGGCCTGTTCAAGTATCCCCTGGCCAGGCAATCTCCGCCTATAAAAAGCTCTCCTTTGACTCCCACCGGAACAGGGGCTAAGTCAGAATCCAATACATAAAACTGCGTATTGGAGAGGGGTTTCCCTATAGGCACGGTAGGCAAGAAATGCTCTTCCGGCTGTTGTGAGACGTCATAAGTAGATACTCCTACCGTTGTTTCCGTTGGCCCATAGTGGTTAATGATCTTGCACTTCCCCATCTTCTTGATCTTAGTAACCCAATCGTACTGTAGCGCTTCACCGCCCAAAACCAGCGTTTTCTTCGGCAGAATATGTTTACATCGTTTATCCTCGTTGAGGAGCGCCATTAAGTGCGACGGCACAATTTTCAAATAATCAATTCGATGCCGTCTGAAATAGTCGCTGATCATTATCGAATCTGTCGCCGCTTCCTTCGGAATCACATGCAAACATCCTCCAACACAAAGCGAGGGAAAAATCATGGTGTTGCCTAAATCGGCGGTAAGAGTTGAGACTAAGGCAAATGTCCCCCCTTCTTCGAAATGTATTCTCTCTACAATGCTTAACACATAATTCAGAAGCCCCCGGTGTTTTACCAGCACGCCTTTCGGGACGCCCGTTGATCCGGAAGTATAGATACAATACACTGTGTCGTCCAGGCTATTGCGAATTAAGAGGTTTTCTCTGGACTCCTTTAAAAGTTCTTCTTTCAGCTCATCTAAAATAACTTTCTTCACCTGACTATCCGAAATGTGTTCTTTGTAATCAGATAGTGTGATTGCCGCCTGGGCGTTCATATCTTTCAACAGGAAATCCATACGGCTCGTTGGATAGTCCGGGTCAAGCACTGCATAAGCTCCGCCCGCTTTCAGCACGCCCAGCATAGAAACTATTGCGTTCAGGGATCGTTCCATCAAAATGGCGACGATGCTATTTTCTCTTATCCCCTGCTTTCTAAGGTAATGCGCAAGCTGGTTAGCCTTCTCATTCAATTGATGATAGCGAAACTTTTCGTCGTCAAAAACGACTGCCAGGCTGTCTGGATTCTTCTCAGCCTGTTCTTCAAATAATTGTGTTACGGTTTTATCGTTCGGGTAAGACACATCTGTATCATTAAATTTGATGAGTATCTTTTCCTTTTCATCCGCAGACAGAATTTCAAGATTTTTTATTGTTTTTGCCCCGTTCACAACCTGCGCCGAGATAAATGCGATTTTCTCAGGTAAATCGGCTAGGACAAACTCATTCTCGCTTGCGAACACGTTCAGTTGCACTTCATAGCGCTTTTTCGTTTCCACAATTGTTACTGCGGGTTTATTTTCTGTGGCGAATCTTAATAAATCCATCCTAATTTCCGTTAAATCTCCCAAAAACGAAATCTCAGTCAAGCGCGCCGGAAAATAGTTAAAATTGAAAAGAATTTCATTTCCGGCTAACAATTTAAGAATCTTTATGGCCGATACACGAAATTGGCTTATTGTTTTCTTCAACTCAACCGCGCTCAATCTAATGCCCTCTGTGATAGCCGTCTTTTCATCGAATACTTTCGCCTTCATTATTATCGGCAATAACTTTATAAAGTAGCCTTGACTTGTGTATTCTGTTTTCATGCGGCCGTGATAATCGCTCGAAATGCAAAAATTGGATACTGTCTGACAGTATCGTCTAATTATGAAAGCGTAAATAGTGAGAAAAAAGGCGGCAACCGAAAAACGGTTTCCTGAACAGTAGGCTCTAATCTTTCCAGAGAGAGTTTCGTCCAATATTTTTTTGTAACACAATTCTTTGTCCACATCCTGGCGGCCGATTCTGAAATCTAAAGGTTCTATTTCTCTACAATACTCGCTCCAGAAATTGATCGTTTCTATCGAATTTGTGCTCTCTTGATATTTTCCCAAATATGCAAGAAATCCATTATCTTTATTTCTCTCCACTTCTTGTCCTTTTTGCAGCCTCTCATACACATATAAAAATCTCTGAAAATAATTCTTCGCTGAGGTCGTATCGGAAATCAAATGGTGCATCGCGACCAAGAAGCAATATTCGTCAGCTCCTCTCTTTATCAGAAGCGTTCTAACTAGCGGGCCTGTGAACAGGTCATACTTCCTATAGACCTCGTTCTCCATATATTCTTTCACATCTTTTTCCGAAATGTTCCTATCGGAAAAATCGACAAACAAGAAATCCGGTTCCAAATCATCTTTGACGATCTGAAAATATTCACCCTTATCCTCATAAATTGCCATGCGCAGCACTTTTTCTTCCGACGACAAATGTCGAAGTGCCCTTTGGAAAACTGTGAGGTCTATTTCCGCTTTAAAAAAGATATAAAATCCGATGTTATATTTATTTGTATTCGGCTTTTTCAAAATATCAAAATAGATGGCTAATTGATCTTCGTTGAGCGCATACTTCTCCATATTCTTTACACCCTGTTAGTCACAAACTGTCATCCATTGCCTGAATATCATTGAGCCGCCATTCTCTTATTCAAGGGAGGAAAAGATCGAAAGGTTTTCATCAGACATTGCTCTCTAAGATCAACGTTTTCTAAAGTAGTCTACAGCCTTCGATATGCTCGATTGTCTTGCGATGCGTCGTTGGAGTCCGTAATAAAGCCATCTATAAACTGGTTTATAAACGATATCATAGGCTTCTGGATAAAGGACTATCTTCCCGCCAAAGCCATACTTTAATTTATCTGGTGAATGACTTATCAATTTTGTTACGGGCTTTCCTTGCAAAGCATTTCTCGCGCCCTCAGGGTCGACTCCCTCTAAATCCAAATATCGGTAGCCGTGTTCTTTTGCCCATTGTATTGAGCCCCAATATAACGCTACGTTAGGTCTTCGCTCACGATGCAAACCCGACCAACCTATAATTTTGGCAATTACCGTATCTTTAAAGGGAACGATCAGGAGCCCAGAAACTGCCCGACCTTCATATTTTGCGATGAGGATTTGAAAATGGCCGTGCGGTCCCAGCACGCGTCTCATTGTTTTGTAATAGCTTTTCGGATAGGGCATAAACTTTTGTCGTTTACTCGTTTCCAGATGAAGGCTGTAAAATATGTCAAAGTCATCTACAGTTCCTTCATGGATCGTGATTCCCTCGCGCTTGCTCCGATTGATATATTGCCGTGTCTTCGGTTTAAGCCGGGCAAAGATTTGATCTATGTTGGGAGACAAATCGATAAGAATTGATGCAACGGGCGCAAGCTTTAAGGTACTGCGCCGGAAACCCTGTTCCGCTAAAAGACTCGACATATATTGGCCGTTATTTGGCGGCTGAATAGTAACCAATTGGCAATGATGATCCTGGCTAACACAGCGTATTTGTTTGATTAAATACTTTATTAGTTCAGGATTACCATTGCGACATAATGGTCCTTTAGTTACATAACCTATTGATCCGACAAGCGGGTAACTGTGAATAAGTATTTGAGAGCCAGCGACCATGTGCCCATTTTCAGTTGCCAAAATGCGGACCGATCTCCAACCTTGAGAGGCTTTCACTAAGGCCCACAGGCTAGTTTGAACATGGTGTCCACCTGGAGTATCAACGACGAATCTATCCCATTCTGCATCCTCAAGAGCTTCAGAGACTCGGATACTCAGTCCAAAATTGGTCAGTTCTCCCGAACCCGGCATGGTAAGCTCCCTGATTTCAGAACTACCGCACATACCGCATGGATTATCGAATTCCCACCTGGTCCATCCACAAAACTGACAGCTTTAAACCTGTGTCGACATCGACAACCGGCTCGAAATCCAATAATCTGTGGATCTTTTTGGCCGAATAATAGGCCTTCCGATTATATAAGTCTAGTTCGTTTTTTCGCGGAATCAATCTAATTGTTCGTTCCATATCCCCTAAAAAATTCTTAATTGGTTCAAAACGCCCGGCAATTTTTTTTATGGAACCTTCAAAACGCTTTCTTGAATATAGTGCCGCTGCCCGAATAGGTGCTATCAGACTTGATCGCAGCCGGGTTCGTCCTGGATCAATTTCTCTTAACGCTGGTAAGCCGAGAGTTGAATTAAATTTAGAAAAATATTCGTTCCAGGTGGGAATTTCAGGACCATTCAGGTTGAATATTTCGCCTATAGCATGTTCGTCGCGGGCCGAAAGCAAGGATGCATTAACTAGGTCAGAAATATAAATCAGATTGCATGTTCCCTCACCGATTCCTTTAAATAATCCCCAAGTTCCCGATAGAATCTTAAACGCAATATTGAGAATCCAAACTTTACAGAATGGGCCATAAACGATGGAAGGGCGCAGGATTGTGACCGGTAAACCCTTGGCCTGATAGGCCAAGCATATTTTCTCTGCCTCCTGTTTGCAATCTGCGTAATCCCAACCCGTTTTTGAGAAATGGCAATTTTCATCCACCAAGCCAGCCAAATCCCCATAGACCGCGGCGGTGCTCATGTGAACAAATCGCTGGACTTTATTTTGCAGCGCTGCTTCAAGCATATTTTCTGTTCCCTTGATAATGCTCTCGGCCGAAGCACCTTTGGCGCAATGAATGACATGGGTGACATCTTTCATTGCCTTACGGATCTCTTCTGGATTCATGATATTGCAGGATACAATCTCCATCGGAAATCTCGCCAACCGAGGCGCTCCAGACCACCGATGGATACCGGCCCGAACGTCCGCTTTGCCCGTCAAATGCAGAGTTTCAGCTATCCAGCCACCGATGAATCCGCCTGCGCCAGTGATCAAATATTTTTCTTTATTATTCACAACGACTCCTTAGTTCCGTATACCAGGGCATTTCAAATCTGGTTGCACTGGCGTAACATTCATCGATAAAGTCCATAGAATCAAGCACCTCACTGCCACTAATAAGCGGCTTTGTTTGGTTGCGTACGACTTCAGTGAAGTTTTTCACAATCTTACGGGCGATCGCCAGTTTGCTACCATCTCGCGAACGGATATGAATCCTTCGCTTTTCCCCAGATTCAGACTTAATGACAACATTCCGGTAATCAAAGACATTCCCTTCGATGGTGCCATTTTCACAAATGACCTCAAAGGTGCAGGGAAAACTCGCCAACCAGCTCAGCTTTAGTTCACCTCGGCAGTTGCCGGATTCAAATATAATATGGGCGACGGCTTCACTTCCTCCGCAGGCATCGTTCAGCGAACTAACCAGCCGGGGCTTGGTTCCCAGCCACCAGCAAATATGGTCAATGGCATGAACTCCACGGTCACGCAGAATGCCCCGGGAGGACAAAGGCGCATTGAAATAAAAACCGGAGACGGTTGGCCATTCAAAATATTCCCCGACGTAATATTTTATAGAAAGAGGTTCTCCGAGAGCCTTTTTACTGAGGACTTCTTTGACCTTGGCGAAGGATGGAATCAAACGCCCCAAGTAGTTGACAGCAAGAGGCAAGTTCTTTTGTCGAGCCAGCTGAGTAAGCTCCCTGGCATGAACGGCTGTATCGGCAAGAGGTTTTTCGCAAAGTACCGGCACGCCTGATAAAATAGCATCTTTTGCGATCTGGTAATGGAGATGTGTAGGAACCGCGATGATGACAGCATCAACCCGACCGAATATCTCATGATAATCCTCAATATATTGAGCCACCTTATATTTCATGGCAAGTTCTTGAGCCCTGTTTTTATTTCTATCTACGACAACGAGCTGGGAAAGGATTGAAGGGTGGTCTGCCAGTGCTGGAAGGTAATAGGATTCCGCAATGGCTCCACATCCAACAAGCGCGAGTCTGAGATTGCTTTTTGTGCTTGAAGCATCACGGGCAAATTGCATTTCGAATTCTCCTGCTATTCTTAAGCAAAAAATTAAAGGTAGATTTCTTCAGGATGTATGCTGGCGGAGCCAATTATAAATCCGAAGCCAATTTCCTGTCATATGCAATTCACATAAAATTAGGCTAAACCGCCTGACAGCACGCAACAAATGGAACATCCATTTGGGCTGATCAAATAAAATCATAAAAAATGCCGCGTACCCGAATAGTACGATCATGGCCGCCACGTCAAAATAGGTACGCAGCAATGAATCCCAACATTTGCGTTTGTATAATAAAAAATCAAACAAACCATCTGTTATGCCTTGCCAATAGGCTCTCTGAATCATCCAGGATCGTGATCTAGGCGCCATCTGATGATGGACAATTGCCGTTGGCACATATGCGATCTTAGCACCATTTTTCTTTGCCTGAAAAAGACAATATACAAGCTCTCCCGAAGCCATGTTTCGGCTTCCGAATTGCTCCATTCCCAAAAATCCGCCGAAAGACTGCAACTTTTCCTTTTTTATCGATAAATTTCCCTCCCTGGTTCCATGCCTATTTGCCAATATTCTCGAAGAATCGCCCAGAAAACTGTTATTTCCAAGCCATGCCTCGGTAGCGGGCATCATCCAGTGAGGCTTAATCTGCTCTCCCCAATCATTTATTATCTGGCCAAACACCGAAAAAACAGCATCATCCAAATTATAACCATTCATTAAAGAGCGCAGCCACTCTGGTCCCACTGTACAATCATCGTCGATATAAGCAAGGTAAGGATAAAGGGCCTCTTCTGATCCTCGACTACGAGCATATGTCACCCCACGCCTGGATTCGAGGACATAACGAATCCTCACGCCAGGTTGTCTCATCAGACTTTCCACTATGCTCTTTGTATCATCTGTTGATCCATTATCGACGACGACGATTTCATAATTATCCTTCGAGTAGTTCTGATTCCGGAGTAATTCTATGATCTTTGATAATTGTTGCGCGCGGTTATGGGTACAGACTATAACGCTGACGCGAAAATCCTCCAACATAGACTCGGCTCCCGATTTCAATACGGTCTGTTTTTCATAGTGAAAGGATTAAGAAAAAATGATTATTCATAATAATGATGATAATGCTTCATGAAATAGTAATCGTGCTCTCTTAGGTCAGCGCCATTGATGATAACGCCGAGGCATTTGATTTTGTGGCTGTCAAGCTTTTCCCTAGATTGCCTGAGTGCTTCCTGTGAGGTCTTTCCTCCCCAGACGACGAGAATCGTTGCATCGACTTTCGAACCCAGGACAATGCCATCGGAGACCAACAAAAGGGGTGGAGTATCAATCAGTATACATTCAAAATGCTTTTTCATGGAATCAACAAGCTGGGTCATTTTCTCAGATCCAAGAAGTTCCATGGGATTCGCTGGCACGGGGCCTGAACTAATCAAATAGAGTTTGGGAAACTGTGTTTCCTTTACTATATTTCCATCAAAGCCTCCGATTAAATAATTTGTCAACCCGGTTTGATTTTTGATTTTAAAAATCTTATGTTGGGTGGGTTTTCTAAGATCGGCGTCAATGACAAGGACTGTTTTGCCAGTTTGGGCAAAGGTAACAGCCAGGTTCGCGATCGTGATGCTTTTTCCTTCTTGGGGAAGGGGGCTTGTAACGGAAAAAGCTTTAGGCTTCGTATCCGTCGATGAAAGAAGGAGAGTTGTGCGAATCGAACGATAGTTTTCAGAAAAATTCGACTTCGGGAAGAAATGTGTAATCAGCTCGATTGATTCTATTCTGGGGGGTTCTTCTTTTTCTCCAATTGATTCTAAGATTCCCGGTTTTTTGATTTTTTTCTTTTTTTCACCATGAGCTCTGGGAAAAAACTTGCTGTATCCCTTCGGGTTGAGTGCCGGGATAATTCCCAACGCGGGAAGCCGGGAATATTTCTCCACATCCTGAATATTTTTTACTGACTTATCGATGTTCTCAAAGATAAACGCCAGCCCTAACCCTCCCAACAGGCCAACCATAAAAGCCAAGATGACATTGCGCTTCTTTTTCGGACTCGAAGGGTAAAGCGGCACAGTCGCTCTGTCCAGAATTGATACATTGCTGGCACCGAACCCTTTAAGCCGTAAGGACACGTCCGTTTCACCTTGCCTAGTCAAAAGTGCTCTTAACACTGTCTTTTTGTTTTCTATCTCTGCCTGTAAGCTGTTATAGAGAATAGCGCTGCTATTGACCTTATTAGCCTCCAACTTTTGTCTGTTAAAAGCCTCTCTGAGAGATTTTTCCTTGTTTAGCGCGGCCTGGTAATCCGCATAGGCAGCCTTGACCAAAGTCTGGGTTTCGTTGAGCAGCGACTCCCTTACAGAGTCCAATTCGGCCCTCAGTTTTAACATTTCGGGAAAATCGGCTTTATATATCTCAGATCTCTGGATATATTCCCTGTTCAGCCTGGCGTACTCTTCTCTTAATTTCAATATTACCTCGTTGGCGAGCGATTCGGGAATATCATTCGGATTCGCGGATCGCAGTTCGTTGTAGCTTGCCTCCTTCTTAAGTCTATCGATCTGAGCCTCGGCTAGCGCTTGGTTGAGTGCTTTCAGGTTTTCGACAATGGTCGTTTCTTTTTCGCTCAAAACAATGATATTTTTTTGAACTCCATATTCCAGGAGTTTCTTTTCCTTCTCTTCGATTTCGGCGTTGATGTCGACAATTTGTCTGGAAAGAAAATCCGTTGCTTGCTCCGTCGTAAGATATCCTTTCTGAATATTCATGTCGATATATGCTTCAAAAAGCGTGTTGACGACATCCGCTGCCAATTCTGGATCGGCATCGCTAAAACCGACTTCAACTAGCCTGTTGGTGATTGATCTGACTGAAAGCCGCTTGAGGAAAGATTCGATCAATCGTTCCCTTAAAATCGCGTCCGACTTGTTAGAAGGCAGATTTTTGCCTTTTAGCTCTCTGACATAATCTTGATTTTCATAGAGCTTTAGCCGTTCGAGGGAGTTATCTGCCAGAGTCCTGCTCTTCAACATTTCATATTGAGTCTGATAATAATCACCGCTATAAGTATCAGTCTTATAAATCTTTTCAAAAGTCAGAATATTCGGCTCTTCTTCGATCAAGAGCCGGCCCTTGGATGTAAAGACTGGCTTCTGTATAAAAGAAGCGATGGTCACGATGGCCACAAGAACCAGCATAAAAGTAATAACAATCCACTTCCGTTTCAAAATTACCGCCAATAGATCATCCAGACCTAACGCTGTTGTTTGCTCCTCATTATTGACTTGTTGCACGTTCATAGTACTCTCCAAAACATTCTAATTATTTAAAATAAGGAATCACATTCTATTTCAATAAGCTCCACCGCCAAATAGCACTGCAGGAATTGTCTTCGCCAAAATCTTGAAATCAAGCCAGAGCGACCAATTATCTAAATATTCAAGGTCCATTTGCATCCACTCGTCAAATTTGATTTCTCTCCTCCCTTTAACTTGCCATAAGCAAGTTAAACCAGGCCGCATAGAAAATCGTCGCCTGTGCCAAGCTTCATATTGATTAACTTCCTGGGGAAGAGTTGGCCTTGGTCCCACCAAACTCATATGCCCCCAGAATACATTGAAGAGCTGAGGGAGCTCATCAAGACTGAATTTTCTTAATAACCTCCCTATCGGCGTCACAAACAGAAGCTTCGTTTTCTTCCATTGAGGCTCATAAATTTCCTTATAAATATCTACTTGAGACAGCTTCTCTTGAGCTCCTGCACGCATTGTGCGAAATTTATACATAGTGAATTTTCTCCCGTTCAAGCCTATCCTCTCTTGTTTATAAAAAACTGGGCCGCTGGACGTTAGCTTTATTAATATCGAGATAACTAAAATAATAGGACTGGATATGGCGATGCAAGCCCCAGAAATAATAAAATCTATAATTCTCTTCGCGAAGAGATCCCGCTCGCTTGGGACTGTTGTTTTAAAAGTGAGCAAGGGCATGCCATCGAGATCGGTTTGATAAGATTTAGCAATTTTCATTGTAAACAAATCGACTGCAATCGTGACTTTTATGCCTTCTATTTCACATTCACGAACAGCATTCTCAATATAACTCAGCCTGAGCCTAGG
>Ga0299912_10003350_pt1 | contig 13096 bp, 12 predicted proteins | sample RVTome_2_FD_207667 | JGI IMG/M metagenome (GOLD analysis project Ga0299912, IMG submission 207667) | Soil microbial communities from uranium-contaminated site in the Upper Colorado River Basin, Wyoming, United States - RVT95D214 (version 2) ...
ATAAAACACGCCGTCGCTGTCCTGAAACTGCAACACCCAGTCCAGCACCATCCTGGCTTTGTCCTTGGCGCCCATCTTCGTCAAAGCCAGAATAAGCTCAAAGGTCTCAGCTACGCATACCGACTTTCTGTCGGCAAAGCATTTACACCCCCATCCATCTATAACGAAATCCTGCCACCGTCTTGAGATGCGCTCCTCCGCTTGCTTCCCCTTGAGCAGTCCCACGAGGATGGGGTAATACCAGGTCATGGCATGCCCGCTCTTATCCTCGCCTAACCTGTCGAAGCGTTCGGGGTGGCTTCTAATTGCTCTAGATAGCTTCCGGGATGCCTTATTCCAGGCGGGCTTCTCTACCCTCAAGATTTCGGCGATCCTTGTGCCGCATTCAATACTGAGCCATGTGCTGCTGGAGGCAGTTAAGATTGCTCCCGGCCAGACCTCATTGTTCTCACTTAGTCCCCAATAGATTTCGCCACCCGGCCGCTGTAAACTCAAGGCGAAGTTTATCGCCTTGTCCACAGTGGGCCACATGTAGCGGAGAAAATCCAGGTCCTTGGTAGTGAGGTAGTGAAACCACATCCCTGTTGCTATGTAGGTGCTGAAGTTCGTGTCTTTGGTCAGGTCCTGAGGTTTGTCGTGGTGATAGCTGAAATACCAGCTTCCATCAGGATTCTGGGTATCACGCATCCACTTGTAGGCCAGGCGAGCCTCACGAACGTGGCCGCTGAAATCTAACGCCATTGCGCATTCTACATGGTCCCAGGGATCTGTTATGCCGCCCCGGTACCAGGGAATAGCTCCGGAAGGAAGTTGTTGGCTAATGATGAAGTCTGCCTGGCTTTGAATCAGCCTTTGAATATCGTTCGGCATTCCTTCAGATTGCACTGTATCTGCTTCCACTTATGCGTTAGAGGCTCTTCTTTGTTTCCTCAATCTCTTTCTCTACCTCCCTATTCGCCTCCTGTATCGGCCGTCGCTTTGGCACTCCCGGACGGCGGGGATACTTGCCCGGCGTTGAGGATATTTTATCAATAATCACCAGATAGCGCGCATCGGTAAATTCATCCAGTTCCACCTTCTTTGTTTCGTCTAATCTGCCTCCCAGAACAGCGATGGCTTTCTTCGCCCTGGCTACCTCCTGCTCGATGCTGCCCTTCTTCTGAGCGATAAATCTTCCCCCAATCCTACAAAAGGGCAGGGTCAGTTCCACCAGGGCGGGCAGCAAGGCGACAGCACGGGAGAGGACCAGCGCAAATTGCTCACGATAGGCCGGCAAATGACCTGCTTCCTCAGCTCTACTATTCAGCACCTCCACGTTTTGCAGTTCCAGTTTGTGGATAATGTGGTTGAGGAAAGCGGTCTTCTTTGTTGTCGGTTCAATTAGCACCAGCCCGGGCCGGGGGAAAAGGATTTTGAGCGGCACTCCGGGGAAGCCGGCACCTGTGCCTACGTCTACGATTCTGAAATCCGGGCTGGCCACCTCTTCTTCTGACAAAGCCAGAGTGACGGTCAGGGAATCAAGGAAGTGCTTTGCCTGCACTGATGAGTAATCTGTTATGGCCGTGAGGTTGATTTTTTTGTTCCATTCGATTAGCTCCCGGTAGTAGAGCTCGAATTGCTCTACCTGCCCGGCACTTAATTCTATTCCTAGCTTGCCTGCTCCTTCAATGAGTTTTTTCATCGCTGGCCACGCCCAAGATTCACAGGTCGCTTGACAGATTCATCCCCCCCCTTGAGCTCGTCGGGGGTAACCTAATTCTACCGTAACTGCCATTCACAGGTCGACATGCTCACCATGAACAATTCAGCTGTTTGAGGCGAGGACAAAACTCGCCAATACGTTCACTGTAGTGCGACCCTTCATAGTCGTGCGGTACGAGGCTAACCCGCCTGCCGAAGCTGTGCGGCCTGCTTGCGCTAAAGCTTCAGCGAAGGCAAGCGGGCAGGAGCCTCGCACTACATCCACTCGTGGCGGCGGGTCTCGTTCCCGGCCAAGCCTGATTCATCGGGCAACTCCATTTTTGAGCAGGCTTTCCATTTGACAAAATAGTAAGAAAAATCATAAAATACTGACTTTGCTTATGCAGGAGGTGAGAATGAAACAAAGGGATATGCGTGTAATAGGCAGATGTTTTGGCACTACTGTGCTTGGGCCCCGAGGGCAGTTGGTGATTCCCGTGGAAGCCCGAAAAGAACTTGGCATAGATACTGGCAACAAATTCCTGGTTTTCGGTCATTTTGAGGGGTTGGGGCTTAGCCTTATCAAGGTTGAGGCAGCAGAAAAGATGCTCAACATCATAAGCAGCCAGCTTGATGAGGTTGCCAAATTGGTTAAGGAGAGCAAGGCCGCCGATGCTGGAATAAAGGGTGAAAGCGACCCGAGTCAATGACCCGTTGAAGTACATAATACGCTATCTTTTGCCAGACACTGTAGAACTGCTGTTATAATGAGTGGTTTGCCTAAATACAGAGGAGTGTATAAAGGAAAATGAAAAAAAGGCTAGCAATAATAGTAGTAACAGTCTGCGTGGTTGTTATTGGTATAGTACTGGGCGTCGTACTTACCAGAGGCACCGGCCCCCAATCTACAGCGACGACTGTAAACGTTACCCGAGGCGACGTAGTGAAAACCGTCCTGGTGGATGGCAATCTACTGATGTCTAGCAAAGCGTATTTATCATTTGGCGTCACAGGTACAGTGACAGAGGTGCTGGTGGAAGAAGGGAATAACGTGACAGAAGGTCAGGTATTAGCCAGGCTTGATGCGCCGTCTTTGGAATCAAGTGTAGAGATGACTGAGCTGCAGGTCGAAATAGCACAGGAACAGGTCAAGGCAGCCCGAGCGCAGTATGAGATCGCCCTGATTAACTGGAAGGCGGCTGTTGCCAACACGACGTTGGAGAAGGTGTACCGGGAACAAGTCAAAATAGCCGAAGCGAATCGGGAAACAGCAGAAGTGAATCTGGAAGTCGCAGAACTCAACCTGGAATCGGCAGAGCTTAACCTGGAAAAGGCGGTGATAGTGGCGCCCTTTGATGGCGTGGTATCTGACATCACCATAACTGAAGGAAAAGAGATCTCGGCAGCGCTGTTGGCCAGCCCGGCAATATCCCTGGTTGACACCAGCGAGATAGAGATGCGCGGCTTCATTGATGAAATAGATATCGCCCTTGTGCGGGTGGGCCAGGAAGCAAATATCATATTAGATGCCTTGCCCGACGAGGAAGTAAAGGGCGAGGTGGCTTTTATCTCCCCGGTAGGCATAACCCTGGCCGGGGTGGTATCTTACGACACCACCATAACTTTAGAAAATCCCGTTGCCGAGCTCAGGGATGGCATGAGTGCCACCGCTGAAATTATCATCGAGCGTCGTGATGATGTACTGTCGATACCGAACAGGGCTATTCGAGGGACCCTGGAAAGCCCAATGGTGTTAGTGCTCGTAGACGGGCAGCAGGAAGAGAGAGAAATCACCCTGGGGCTGACCGACGGGATAAACACTGAAGTTCTGTCGGGATTGCAGGAAGGGGAACAGGTAGTATTGCCCACTTCCCAGGAGCGGCAAGACGGCTTTTTCATGAGGTAGTTAATGCTGGAACTTGAAAACATAACCAAATTGTATAGAGCAGGGCAGACCGAAGTCCCTGCTCTGCGGGGGATCAGCTGCCGCATTGAGTCAGGGGAGATGGTATCTATCATAGGGCCTTCAGGCTCTGGGAAGTCCACTCTGATGAATATCATCGGCTGCCTTGACAAACCCACTTCTGGACGATACCTCCTGGACGGGACCGAGGTAAGCGAGCTTAACGATAATCAATTGGCCGAGATAAGAAATAAGAAGATAGGTTTTGTCTTCCAAAGCTTCCACTTATTGTCCCGGACCACGGCTTTGGCCAATGTGGAGCTGCCGCTTATTTACGGCGGCGCCAGCAACCGACGGCAAAGAGCGTTACAGGTCCTGGAGTCGGTGGGACTGGCTCATCGGGTCAATCACAGGCCAAGCGAGTTGGCTGGAGGGGAGCAGCAGAGAGTGGCTATCGCTCGAGCCTTAGTTAGCAATCCCTCTCTTATCCTGGCTGACGAACCCACAGGCAACCTTGACACCCGGACCAGCCAGGAGATCATGGCGATTTTTAAGAAACTGAACGGGCAGGGAATGACCATCGTTCTGGTTACTCATGAGCCGGACATTGCCGCTTACACCCGGCGCACCATTAGACTCCGCGATGGCCTGATAGAGGCGTCGGAATGAAACTCTGGGATTGTTTCACTACTGCGCTGCGGGCTTTGCGTGGTAACAAGCTAAGGTCAATTCTGACTATGCTGGGTATCCTGATTGGCGTGGCTGCAGTTATTTCTGTGCTATCTCTAGGAAGTGCACAGGCCGCTATAGTGGAGGAGTCTTTTGCCACCCTGGGGGCTAACCTGATATACGTCACACCTCCGGAACTCGGCATGAGTGGAGTGGGATCCCAGTCAACGCTGACTTTGGAAGACGCGCAGGCGATTGCCCAAAACGCCCCTTCCGTAAGAAATGTGGCGCCAATGGCGCAGACCTATGCTCAGGTTGTAGCTGGGAGAGAGAGCCTTAGCAACACAATTATTGCCGGGGTGACTCCAGAAGCCGAAGTGGTGGACAACTATGCCATGGCACAAGGCAGCTTCATAACCGACTTCGATTATGGAGCGAGGTCGAGGGTAGCTGTCCTGGGGAGCGAGGTAGCCAAGACCCTTTTTGGCGAGATGGACCCTACTGGTCAGAGCTTGAGGATTGGTGCGCGTCAATTCCAGGTCAGCGGTGTACTGGAAAGCAGGGGGATGGGGTTTGGACTTGAAGACATGAGGGTCTATATTCCTTTATCCACCTTCTATGCTACTCTGGCAACCTCACAGGTGGGCAGCCGCGGAAACAGTGTTAACATGATCAGCGTCCAGGTGGAGAGTGGCGACATGCTGGAGTCTGGCGAGCAGGAGATCACCGATATCTTGAGGGGCCGCCATGGCCTCAGGGAGGGAGAAGACGATGACTTCAGAGTTCTCAACGTGGCGTCTGTGGCACGCGAGGTCAGCCAGGTGCTGGGAATACTCCAGCTCGTCCTTGCCGGCATAGCTGGCATATCCTTGCTTGTCGGCGGCATCGGGATTATGAATATCATGCTGGTTTCAGTGGCCGAGCGTATCAGGGAAATCGGTCTGCGCAAGGCGGTAGGAGCCAAGCATCGAGATATTCTGATTCAATTCCTCATTGAAGCTGCTACACTGGGGCTCGGTGGCGGTGCTCTGGGGATAGTAGTGGGTTGGCTTATAGTTAAAACCATGTCTATGATAGCGACAAATCTTGGTTTCTCCTTTACTGCTGTGCTTTCCGGCGATGCTGTTGCGCTGGCGGTAGGTGTGGCAATCGGCATCGGACTTATTTCTGGATTGTACCCGGCCATCCGGGCGGCACGACTCGACCCCATCGAGTCCTTGCGTCACGAATAAACTACTTCCCTTGAATCAAGGACAAAAACTCGCTGCGGGTGGCCACCTTGCTTCGGAAATTACCCCTCACCGATGAAGTTATCACGGTTGTTCCGGGCTTTTTGATCCCGCGCATAACCATGCATAGGTGTTCGGCCTTGATAACCACAGCCACCCCGGCGGGTTCAAGTGCTTCAAAGATAGCGTCAGCAATTTGCTGGGTCATTCTTTCCTGAAGCTGAGGGCGCCTGGCGCAGATTTCTACCACCCTGGCCAGCTTGCTTACTCCTACCACTCTGCCACCAGGGCTGGGGATATACCCGACGTGAGCCACGCCATAGAAGGGCAAGAGATGGTGTTCACACATGGAATAGAACGGAATGTCCCTCAGGATCACCATCTCTTCATATCCTTCCTCAAAGTCCACCGTTAGTTCAGTTTTAGGGTCGGCATCCAGGCCGGAAAAAAGCTCGGCATACATGTCAGCCACCCTCTGGGGCGTGTCCTTCATGCTCTCTCTGAGGGGATCCTCACCGATAGCTTCGATTATGGAGACCATTGCCCGTTTGATTCTATTCTGATTAACCATCTAAGTCCCTCTCTTCACAAAGCTTACGCTGTCTTTGTCTATGCTAGCATAGGAATCTGAACCGAGGTAAAGGAGCGGTTTTATCTTATCTAGGTCGAGTGCCTCCGCCGGGGTAAATGCTTCCTTGAGGAAATGTACAGCTACAATCTCACCGACTATCCAGATGTGGTCACCATAGGGCCTACTGTCCAGCAGCTTGCATTCATAGGCAGCGTAGGCATCTTTTAAGATAGGTGCCGTGGTCTTCAAAGGCTTCTCTTTCTTGATATTGAATCTCTCAAACTTGTCCATCTGCTGCCCGGATGTGCCGCCTACGGCAGCGGCCAGGGAGGCTTTTCCCAAAGGAATGAAATTGATGCCGAACTCCCGGCTTTCCGCGATGAGCTGATAGGTGAACCTCTTAGATGTGACGGCCACGCCATAGATGGGCGGCTTGAAGGAAATCGAACTATGCCAGGCGGCGGTCATGGCATCATCTCTGCCCCGGGCACTGGCGGTAACTATGACTGCTACCTTGGGATAGTGCTGGCCGAATTTCCCTACGTCCTCGGTAACGATTCTTGACATAACTTTCCCATCCTTCCTATTTGACTGAACTCCAGATCCTAATTTCTAAACTCTAAACAAATTCTTCCAAAATGTAAAAACAAAAGTGCAAAATGACAGGGTAATAGTCAAAAGTTCTTACGTTCTGATTTGTCATTTTGATTCTTGACCTTTGATTTTCTGATTTCGTTCGTGATTCAGTGCTTCGTATCTACTATCTTTCATGTTGGGAATTTCAGGACTTCCTCAACAGCTCCCAGATCGGCGGGAACTTCTATCGGTGGCCGCGCATATCTTGCTGGCACGCCGGGGTCTTTCAACCCGGTGCCGGTGATGATACAGACCACACGCTTGCCCGAAAAGTCTCTCTTCTTGGCCAGCTTAATAAGCCCGGCTAGCGAAGCCGCTGAAGCTGGCTCACCGAATATACCTTCCTTAATTGCCATCAAGCTATAAGCGTTCATAATCTCGCCATCAGTGACACAGTCAATGGTGCCTCCTGACTCGTCTCGGGCAGCTACGGCTTTCTGCCAGCTAGCGGGGTTTCCGATGCGAATAGCTGTGGCAATCGTCTGGGGCCGTTTGACGACCTTGTCCAGCACTATGGGGGCGGCGCCGGCAGCCTGGAAGCCCATCATTCTGGGAGCGTGGCTGGCCTTGCCGGCTCGGTGGTATTCCACGAATCCCTTCCAGCAGGCGGTGATATTGCCGGCATTGCCTACAGGGATGAAGAGGTAATCGGGAGCATCCCCCAGGTCGTCCACAATCTCAAAAGCTGCCGTCTTCTGGCCTTCGATGCGATCAGGATTCAGTGAGTTCACCAGCGTGACGGGGTGTTTTTGAGTCAAGGCGCGTGCTATGTGGAGTGCCTGGTCGAAGTTACCTTTTATGCCTATAATCTGGGCGTCGTAAACAAGGGCCTGGGCCAACTTTCCCGTGGCTATTTTCCCTTTAGGAATAATGACGATAGTCTTGAGACCGAATCTGGCACCGTAGGCAGCTGCCGAGGCACTGGTGTTTCCTGTGGAGGCACAAATGATGCTCTGGCTGTGCCTTTCCACGGCCTTGGCAACCGCCATCACCATGCCCCGGTCCTTAAAGGAGCCAGTGGGATTACAGCCTTCGAGCTTGAAATAGAGTTCTCCACAGCCAAGCTCATTCTCCAAACTCTGTGACCTCACCAGGGGGGTGTCCCCTTCCCCGAGCGTGATCAGAGGCGTAGCGTCGGTAACTGGCAGGAAATTACGATATCTCTTCAGGACCCCTGGCTTCATTCCTCAACTCTGATAAAGTTGCTGACCTCGTTGACCTCTGCCAGCTGCTTCAGTTGCCTGAGAGCCTTTTGCATCGCCTTTTCCCTGGCGGGATAGGTCATAATGACAATCGTGGCGGTTTGTGCGGGTAAGCCGCTTTCTTTCTGGATCACGGATGAGATACTTATAGAGTTGTCGCCCAGAACTTTGGAGATTTGAGCCAAAACACCGGGGCGGTCAGGCGCATTCAGCCTGAGATAATACCGTGTCTTCAGCTCGGACATAGGCTTAACACTCACGCTCTCGTTCAGCCTCAGTTCAGGGACATTATTTACCCCGCGATAGATATTTCTGGCTATCGCCAGGACATCAGCCAGAACAGCACTGGAAGCTCTGAGTGCTCCAGCTCCTTCCCCATAAAAGACCAGTTTGCCAGCCAGGTCGGTTTCCACCTCGACGGCATTATAGACGCCATCTACTTTGGCCAACTGGAAATCATGGGGAATGAAAACAGGATGAACCCTCATCTCAACCTTGTCGCGATCTCTCTTGGCAATGGCCAGGAGCTTTATGGCGTAGCCAAATTCCCTGGCATACAAGAAGTCTTGAGCGGCAATATTTGATATTCCTTCGCGGTATACATCTTGAGGGGCAAACTTGGTGCCAAAGGCCAGGTTGGACAAGATGACCAGTTTATAAGCGGCATCTATCCCTTCTATATCACTAGCGGGATCGGCTTCGGCATAACCTAATTTTTGAGCTTGCTTTAAGGTCGGAGCAAAGTCCAGTCCCTCCTGCGCCATCCGGGTCAAGATGTAATTAGTAGTCCCGTTAACGATGGCATGAATGGCCGAGATGCTATTGGCAGCTAAGTCTTGCTGGAAAGTGGAGATCAATGGTATGCCGCTGCCCACGCTTGCCTCATAGCGGATGTCGGTATTGTGTTTCTTGGCCAGAGAGAATAGCTCATGTCCGTGCTTGGCTATTACCTCTTTGTTGGCAGTAACTATGTGCTTTCCGCTGGCCAGGGCTTGCTTTATATACTCTGTGGCCGGATATTCACCGCCGATAAGTTCGATTACTATCTCTACTTGAGGGTGAGAGAGCACTTCTTCAGGATGGCTGGTAAGCAGGTCCGGACCGACTTCTATCGGGCGTCGTCTCTTCACATCGCGCACCAGCACTTTTCTCAAGGTCAAGGGAAGTCCCGCTTGTTCAGCCAGGGCATCTGCCTTGGTGGCCAGAACCTGGGCCACACCCGTGCCCACAGTCCCCAGGCCCAGCAAGCCGATGCCAATAGCTTTCTTCACCTGTTGTGCTACCTTCCCTCCAGAACCTTGCTTACTGCCCACGATAGCTTGCTTGTATCCAGGTGAGTCTCAATTGTGCTGTTCTCTGCCCATGCTGCTCTCCAGTCGGTCAGCCGTTTGTCTATCAAGTCTGCCTTGGTTTCCTCTTCAAGTACACGTTCACCACTATCGATGACCATAACCAGCCAGTAGCCACCGGTGGTTGAGACCGACCTGTCTTTGACCGGATCACTTACCGTGTTGAGGGTAATGTTGAAAGCAACTGCGTCGAAGGCAGTACTGGTCATATTCCCCCGTTTAAGGCCGTCAAGCTTGCCCCCGTTGGTTTTGCTTGCATGCTGGGAATAATTCCCGGCTAGAGCACTGAAGTTGGCGCCAGTTGCCAATTGGGCCTTGACCTGCTCTGCCTGGGCTTTGCTGGGCAGCAGCATGACCAGCGCATTTATCGTCTGATTTTGCGCACCAGTAACCTCTATGAGCCAATACCCCACCTCTTTGACCGCTGTCTCATCGTAAATGGGCTGGCTCAGCGCCGGCGGAGTAAGGTTGAAAGCGGTATTGGCAATCAGGCTATTCGGCATCAGCTCTTCGGGCAGCCAACCCAGGTCGCCTTCAATTGAGGAGTTGAGGGAATGCTGCTTGGCCAAAGCAGTGAAGTTGCCACCGGCCTCGATTTCGGCTATTAGGTCAGTAGCCACCTCTTGGCTTTCGACAAGCATTACCTGTATTTGAGCTTGCTGTATTTTTGTATCGTTCAGGCCGGCGCCAAAGTGGTCCCTGAGCTTCTCTTCCAGCAATACAGCGGTGACCATGTCTCGATATCTCTCATCATACTCGTATTGCTTCAACCTCGCGTCTATCTCTGCTGTAGTGACCGTGATGTTCAGACTCGGCGCTGCCTGTCTCAACAATTCGCCATCGATAATACTGTCAGCGACCATACCCGCAAAGTAGCTGCCATATGAAGAAAGCACTGTTCTGTTCATGCCTTGAGTGAAAGCATCGAGCGTGTTCACGAAGTATTCCATGTTAAACTTGGCGTCGTTCACCTCGATCACAACCTGACGCCACGCCGCAGTGCTGGCCCTGTAGTCCTCATAGTACCCATAACCTACCCAGCTCGATAGGCCAACCAGGAACACGACGGCAGCGATTATCACGATTCGGCGTATCTTCATCTGCCTCTGCCATTTGGAGAGCTGGTGCTTGGTGGGGGTTCGTTCAGGTGTAGCCTTCTTCTGTTTCTTAGCCAAGAGTCACAACCTTTCTATCTACAGAATTTTATTTGTAGCGGCCACTATGATAACATATTAATAGAAATCGTAGCGACGGGGTGTAGCGCAGCCTGGTAGCGCACCTGAATGGGGTTCAGGTGGTCGGTGGTTCAAATCCACTCACCCCGACATTAGCTTTAAAGCTAAGTGGTCAGACTACCTAATACCTCAGGGAGGCTAAAGGTGGCTGAATATAATACAGACCACCTGATACGGTGGAAATGGGGCGGGTCCGCAAAATGAATAATGGTTGTCGCAGTAGGTCAAGGGGTGGAGGGTGGGAGGTCTCTCAAGTCACTCGTTAATGGCTTTGTCCTTACTAAGCAAACGGAAGGCAAAAGCCACCGCACCGTAGAGTTCTACTCGGAAAACCTCAAGCGTTTCCTGTGGTATGCGTCAAGGCAAGGGTGGAGTGACGATATTCGCATGATCACACAGTGGCATGTCCGTGAATTCTTGGGCTATTTGGCCAATGAGAAGGGGCGCTGGGGGCTGGAAGGGAACGGGTCGGAGAGTTGCCAGGGGAAGGTGTCGCAGGCCACGCTTCACCATTATTTTGTGGTGCTTGCGAACTTCTTCAACTGGGCGGTGCGCGAAGGTTTTGTCGGGGAGAGTCCGACAGCCAAGGTGAAGGTTGCTAGACCGAAGGCGAAGGTAGTCAAACCTTATACGCCTGAGGAGATAGGCCGCATCATAGGAGTGTGTGAGCGTGATTATGAGCATAATGCTAGGTTCTTGGGAAGCCGTAATAAGGCGATTATCTTGGTGCTTGTTGATTCGGGGGTGCGGCTATCTGAGTTGATTGGCCGATGGTCGATGATGTGAATACGTCAAACGGGAACATAAGGGTCATGGGAAAGGGTGGCAAGGAAAGGGTTGTGAGAATAGGGAAAGTGGCTCAGAAAGCTCTGTGGCGTTATATGATGCATCGTCCTCAGAATGGGTGTAGAGAGTTGTGGCTCAGCGAGGAGAAGAGGTCGCTGAGTTGTGGTGGTGTCCAGTGTGTGGTGAGAAGGTTGAAACAGAGGGCTGGTGTCAATGGCAGTGGCAGTGTGCATCGTTTCAGGCATACATTCGCGCTGAATTTCCTGAGGGCTGACAAAGCACATGAGAAAGCAAGTCCAGTTGACGTAATGGGGCTGAGGTAGAGTATTATATAGTGATATAAGTGGCAGAAACGAGCAGACTCCCAGTGGAGTAATAAGGAGGGTCTAAATATGAGCGTCAAGGCTGAACAGGAACGTACGGTTCTGAGATTGTGGATGCTGTTACCCCGAGTAGGCGATGCGTTTGATCTTTGTCATGATTTGGTATTTAGTAAATTCGGGATTACTACGGAGCAGTGGCGATTGCTTACGTGTATTCAATCGCGGGGTTCTTTGAGGCCAAGTGACATAGCCTGGATGCTGGAACGTAGCCCGAACAGCGTGAGTATGTTAGTTGACCGTATGGTGAAAGCTGGTCTGGTCAAGAGGACAAGGGACCGGAAGGACCGCAGGACAGTGTTCGTAAGTATGACGGATAAGGGCAAGGAGGCCGTTGGACCGGCAGTTCCAGCGGGTTGGGAGTTTATTCACAAAGTCCTGTCAGCGCTATCAGACGATGACCAGCGTGCCCTGGCCGATATGCTTGAGACGCTAAAATGCGAGTTCCAGAGCTACCTAAACCCCGAAACAGATAGGGCGGAAATCATTAAGAAGAGTCTTACAAAAGACCCCAAGTTGTACGAGCGGATGTCGAAGAGCGTTCTTCCCGTTGGGTATGAACTGAGGTTCAACCGTGGGGAAGAAAGAAAGACCGTGCGACGAAGATAATCGTGTTCGGTTATGGCAGCTGGCCTATGGCAGCTGCTGAGAGTTGGAGTGTTGAGCGGCGCGGAAAGCAAGGCGGGCGGAGGGCTTTAGCCCGCCCGCTTGCTGGGACTTGATTATGTAACTGAAAGGAGGCAAGGGGTTGCCGCCTTTTTCACAAGCTACATGGGGTTCAGGTGGTCGGTGGTTCAAATCCACTTACCCCGATTCTGAATTTCGGGGTTTGGCCAACGGAGACAAAATCGAAATCGTGGGTTGCGGTTGCGGGAGGCACGGATGCATCCAGTCTAGTAGTTGACTAGCACTATCAGCTTGATTGTTGGCTTCAAGATATACGAAGAACCAGCTACAATCACGGCTTTACGAACATCGAAGTCAGCCATAACCTCCACAGTTCCATTAGCAGTCACTTCGAATTGGCCTATCGCTTTATAACCTGTCTGTCCACCGCTTGGGGCGAAGAGAGGCGCGGTGGAGTTGTCGGCAAATTCGATATAACAGCCCGGATTGGTCGGGTGTGGACCATTCTCTGGAATATCCAACATGAAGCGAATTTGAGTATAATCCCCAGCAGGTAATGTGAAATTACCTAATAAAGCGAAATTCCCGCCGGTTAATTCCAATAAGTTATATGTTTGATTGCCTACAAATTCTTCACACGTTACCCATTGACCATCTAGATGGTATTGGATTTCGTTAATAGTGATATAGACACCTGTGACATTTTCAGCGTCCAGCGGCGCATCGCAAAGGTAGAGCTTCAATGTTCCTGTTGTCGATGTCTGTCCCGGAAGTGTTTGTCCTGGAAGTGTTTGTCCCGGAGGCGTTTGTCCCGGGGGTGCTCGTCCCG
>Ga0299912_10003352_pt1 | contig 13090 bp, 13 predicted proteins | sample RVTome_2_FD_207667 | JGI IMG/M metagenome (GOLD analysis project Ga0299912, IMG submission 207667) | Soil microbial communities from uranium-contaminated site in the Upper Colorado River Basin, Wyoming, United States - RVT95D214 (version 2) ...
CCTCACTGCCGCCTTTCCCGCTTCGGGATCTGGCCAAAGGGCCACCTTCGGCCGTAATCCTTGTCTATATATTGAAGAGCGGGAGCGTCATCCCGTATTCCCTGATTTATGAAAAGCGGTGCGGGACTTCATCCTCTCCCCGCTGGGGAGAGGAAATCAAAAAGAAAGGAGATAAAGGCCATGGCTATTGATCCGGTTTGCGGCATGGAGGTGGATGAGAAAAAGGCACCGGCGCAGTACGAATACAAAGGGAAGAAATATTATTTCTGCGCCGTTGGGTGCAAGGAAAGGTTTACGAAAGACCCTGAGCAATTTCTTCAGGGGAAGAAAAAGTAAGGTGGATCGGCAAGATGCCGATCGCCGAAGGTGGTTCTGACCAAAGGGTCACTGGCCAAGGGGCCACCTTCGGCTTCGGTTTAGCCAAAGGAGGGAGGTACGGTATGAAAAAGAGAGTACTCGTTATAACGTTGGCAATCGCGCTGGGACTCCTTTTACTCTTTGCCCTGGCAGGCTTGGCCCAGATGGGGCCCGGCATGATGGGCCGGGGCGGGGGTGGATATGGTGGACAACAGTACTGCCCCTATTGCGGTGGCTACCTCGGCTCGGGTGAAGGCTACGGCTGCGGTTATGGCATGGGACCCGGCATGATGGGCCCGGGGTACGGACCTCAGTATCAGCCGCTTGAGAAGCCTATGCAGAAGAAAGACGCCGAGACGATGGTGGAGAATTACGTACAATCGCGGCACAACTCCGATCTGAAGCTAGGTAAGCTCACGGAAAAGGATACCTCATTTGAAGCCGAGATCCTGGGGAAGAATAAGGCCGTGGTGGATACGATTATCGTGGACAAGAATACGGGGTTTATGCACTCGGCGCAGAGGGGACCGGGCAGAGGCCCGGGAGCTCACCATGGTTACGGCATGGGCTCCGGCATGATGGGGCGTGGCATGGGTCCCGGCATGATGGGGCAGGGGTACGGACCTCAGTATCAGCAAGAGCTCAAGCCATTGACGGAGAAAGACGTCAAGGCGATGTTGGAGAACTACGTGCAATCGACGCGCAATCCCAACCTGAAGCTGGGGAAGATCGCGGATAAGGACCAATACTTTGAGGCCGAAATCGTGACCAAAAACGATTCCCTGGTGGATAAGATTATCGTGGACAAACAAACAGGGTGGATGAGATCCATCTATTAAGTAGCATGGGCGTAGGCATCTAGGGGTTTATCGCCCCTGGATGCCTCGGTCAAGAAAGGAGCATGAATATGAAAAGGATATTACCATTCATCATGGGTTCTTTATTTGGGTTGATTATTTCCACTGCTCGCAATGCCTTTGCCCAAATGGGCGGGTATGGCGGATGGGGGCATGGGCCGTGGATGATGGGGGGATATGGGTTTGGAGGTATCTTTATGGTAATCTTTTGGATCGTTGTGGTTATTGGGATCGTTTTTTTGATCCGGTGGCTGGTGCAATCGACGCGAGGCGGGGCTGGATCATCGGAATCGGCACTGGAGATCCTCAAGCGCCGGTATGCCAAGGGAGAGATCAACAAGAAGGAGTTCGAGCAGAAAAAGAAGGATCTGCTCTAAGCGGTAGTTTGTAAATCATAGAGCAGTCTGTGTCGAAGAAGCCGGGTGTTGCCTTGAGGATGATACCCTGTACGTAGCCCGATTATTTGGCCATGGTAAAGGGGATGAGTGACGTGCCGCGCCTCCGAGCCATTTCTTCGATTAGTTCTTGACCCTTGGCCGGCGGGGTGTAGCGCTGGCCTTCGGGTTTTAGTTCCAGGCGCAAGGCTGCGGTGGGGCAGGTGGTCACACAGAGCCCGCAGCCGATACAACGATCCAAATTTATTTCGGCCACATCGTCCTCGCCGATAGCGATTGCCTCCATCTGACACCGCTCCAGGCAGGTCTCACAGCCTGTGCACGCGTCCGCGTCCACGACGGCATAATAGTTCGATAGGATCAGCTCGACGGGACGAGGATATTTTTTGGCCATCCGAAGAAGGGGGCAGCAATCGCCGCAGCAGTTGCACATGCCGCCTGGATTTATGACATTGGCCGGCTGGCTTACGAGGCCTGCCTCCTCGCTGCGATCCAGGATCGCAAGCGCCTCCTCGGTAGTAATTTGGCGGCCCATGCCGAGTTCGATGTAATAGCGGGCAGCTGAGCCGAAGCTGAAGCAGACCTCGCGAGGCTTGTCGCAACCTTGGCCGATCAATGCCTGTTGGACCTGGCAGATGCAATTCGCCACGGCGATCAGCTTCTGCTTCTTGATGATCTCACGGGAGTCCTCGTAGGTGGCTACAGGGTGAGCGACATCCACGGAGCGGTTGATCGGTATGGTGCGCAAGGGGGACGGTTTGAGCGTCGTGAGGTTTTTCCCGAATCCCTCCTGCAGGTAATCCTCAAACATCTGGGCAAGCTCTCGGTCTATGGACCTGAGCTGGTATTCATAGATGCCCAGGACGAACGGTATAGCATTGTACTTTACGGTGTCGCCACGCTGCCACCGGAAGAGGAGACCCCTATCGGCCATATGACTGAGCAAGGCTGCTACGGCCTTGGGCTCGCGTTTGGTGCGCCCGGCTACTGACTCCGGCGTCTCCAGTACCATGCTCAAGTGGAGTGCAATCTCGGCCTCCTCCTCGGTAAAGAGCTTTTTGAGTATCCGGATCTCTACGCCGGAAGCGGTGGCGGGAAAGCCGACTGAATACTGATCCAATTGTTCCTGCAATCTCCGATAGACTTCTTTTGCCACGCTATTCTCCTTGCAGATTCGTCTCAATGAGACGGTTATTCATTCTCGTTAGAGAGTGAGGTACATGATCACGACGGATATCCACGCCATGTTCCGCTCAACCCTATTCTATCAATCCTTGCCCTCCAGAGCAAGTTAACAGAACCGTCCCCTTTCAGTCCTGGCACAACCTCTACCATATGATGGCAGGTATGGCTAACGTGGTTATGTATGAATCGTAGTGTGGCTTGTCAGCAGGAAGCCGGCTATTTCCTTGCTAGAGCACTATTATTTGGCCATGGTAAAGGGAATGAGTGATGTGCCGCGCCTCTGTGCCATTTGTTCGAGTAGTTCTTGACCCTTGGCCGGCGGGGTGTAGCGTTGACCTTCTGGCCTGAGTTCCAGACGTATGGCCGCGGTGGGACAGGTGGTCACACAGAGGCCGCAGCCGATACAGCGGTCCAAATTTATTGCGGCCACATCGTCCTCGCCGAGGGAAATTGCCTCTATCTGACACCGCTCCAGACAGGTCTCACAGGCCGTGCACTCATCCTTGTCCACGACGGCATAATAGTTCGATGAAACCATCTCGATGGGACGAGGGTGTTTTTTGATTACCCGAAGCACGGCACAGCAGTCGCCGCAGCAGTTGCACATGCCGCCTGGATTCTGGACATTGGCCGGCTGGCTTACGAGGCCCGCCTCCTCGCAGCGATCCAGGATCGCAAGCGCCTCCTCGGTCGTGACCTGGCGGCCCATGCCGAGATCGAGGTAATATTGTGCAGCTGAGCCGAAGCTTAAGCAGACCTCGCGAGGCTTGTCGCAACCTTGGCCGATCAATGCCTGTTGGACCTGGCAGATGCAATTCGCCACGGCGATCAACTTCTGCCTCTTGATGATCTCACGGGAGTCCTCGTAGGTGGCCACAGGGTGAGCGACATCCACGGCGCGGTGGATCGGTATGGTGCGCAAGATGGATGGCTTGAGTGTCGTAAGGTTTTTCTGGTATCCCTCCTTGAGATAATCCTCAAACATCTGGGCAAGCTCTCGGTCTATGGACTTGAGCTGGAATGTATAGATGCCGCCGATGACGAACGGTATAGCACCATACTTTACGGTATCCCCACCGCGCCAACGGAAGACGAGGCCTTTATTTGCCATACGATCGAGCAGGGCCGCTACGGCCTTGGCATCGCGTTTGGTCCGCTCGGCCACTGATTCCGGCGTCTCCAGCGCCATGCTCACGTGGAGTGCAATCTCGGCCTCTTCCTCGGCAAAGAGCTTTTCGAGCATCCTGATCTCTACGCCGGAAGCGGTGGCGGGAAAGCCGACTGAATACTGGTCCAATTGTTCCTGCAATCTCCGATAGACTTCTTTTGCCATGCTATTCTCCTCTCAGGCCTATTTTATCAATCCCTGGCCTCCCTATTAAGTCCATAGAATACGTCCTCTTGTTTCACACATATCCGACTTCCGGTGACAGCGCAATCGTGCTCGGTATGAAGACGCCACTGCCGCGCGCAATCTCTTGACCCTCGCCATTCATCAATTCCGATTCTGCGATGAAGAGGCGCCGTGCACGATGAACGACTCGACCGCTTGCCTTCAATGCTCCCGCCGATACCGGGCGCGTTAGATAGATGTTGAAGGAGACGGTGAGCACGAACACATCGCGGACCAGGGAATTGACGGCGAAAAAGGCGGCATCGTCGAGCAGCTTAAAATAGACCACGCCATGTACGGCCTTGGCGGGATGGAAGAAATCAGGCCGCACCTGGACGGTTACGTCGGCCTTGCCCTCGCTCACGCGCATGAAGGGGGCGAAGTACTGATTCACGGGTGCCGAGGCATACATGCGCTCCAGCCGGCGATGGTGTTCTTCCGGTTCCACTTGATCCTCTCCCTTACTTCAAACGGGTGTTCATGCCTCCTGCCGTATGCATCTCAGCTAGCCCTGTTCCCCATATTGCCACATATAGTGCTCGATATAGGCAGCCACGCGATCCTTGGGCTGGAAGAGCCCGAAATGCCCCTCGCAGAGGATGTCCGCCTCCAAGGCCAGGAGCCTTTCCATGGACCTGCGCCAGGCTGTTAGGTCGGAGCCGAACTCCGCAGAAAGGGGGCCGTGGATATCCTGGCCGAAGAGGACCCTCTGCCCTCCCCGGTCCAGATAGACCGAGAGGGAACCGGGGGTGTGGCCAGGTGTGTGGAGGAAGACGAGATCCTGGTCGCCAAAGTGAAGACGTTCCTCCTCTTTTGTGAGCTTGACGTCCACGGGCATGGGAGGAAAGCGCAGGTTGTACCAGGTGGCTGCCGTCATCCTGCCGTCTCCTTGCTCTACTGGATCGGCGTCGAGCTCGTGCATGATGATCCGGCAGCCAAATGCCTCGCGGAACCTGGGAGCCCCGCCGATGTGATCGATGTGGCAGTGGGTAAGGATCATTGACGTGAGCTTGGCCGGGTCAAGCCCGAGCCGTTCGATGTTGAGGACGAGCTCGTCGTAGCTCGCCCCTGCGCCGGCGTCGATCATGACCAGCTCGCCAAGATCTATGATATATACAGCACAGTCCCTGGGGTCGGTGATATCTGCACCTCCTATTATGTAGATATCTTTTGTCACGTCTCGCGGCCCCATCTTTGTCTCCCTTATCAGAAGGATCTTACCATGTTTGTCCTCCCTGTGACAATTGGCGTTGGGCTTTCAGAAAACCGATTGCGCTGAAAGGGCAAAGGTGCTATACGAATTTATAGTCCTGATCAGGAGGTGCATGATGTATTTCGCAAAGGCAGGGGAGCACAATACACAGGAAGCCCTCAGGATCGCCGTGGAGGAGGCCGAAAAGAGGGGCATCCGCCATCTGGTGGTGGCCTCCACATGGGGTGATACCGGTCTGGCGGCGGCTAAGCTCCTGCAGGGCAAGGGGATCGCGCTGGTCGTGGTGAGCCACAACACCGGTTTTTCTAAAGAGGGGGAGCAGGAGTTCGATCAAGCCAAGAGGTCCCAGATCGAAAAGCTGGGCGGCAAGGTCTATACCGGTACCATGGTCCTGCGGAACCTCGGCACGGCCATCCGCTCCCTGCAATCTTATTCCCAGCAGGACCTGGTGGCCAATACCCTGCGGATGCTCGGGCAGGGGATGAAGGTCTGCGTGGAGATCGTGGCCATGGCCGCTGATGCCGGCCTGATCCCCTGTGAGGACGTGATCGCCGTCGCCGGGACGGGCCGCGGGGCCGATACCGTCGTCCTCATCCGGGCCAACTCCTCCAACAACTTCTTTCAGATCAAGGTGCGGGAGATCCTGGCCAAGCCGCGGGCATTTTGATCTGCGAGCAGCCGGAGGTGACCCTTTGGTCAGATGCCCTATGTCCAATTAATTTTTTCCTCTCCCCTCGGGGGAGAGGATGCAGTCCCGCACCGCTTTGTAATAAATCAGGGAATACGGGATGACGCAAAGCGGCAGTGAGGGGAACAAATCATATCCACCCTCACCCCGGCCCTCTCCCGCTGGCGGGAGAGGAGGGCAAAATGGAGAATTATAGTATAGCAGCACTCCCCACCTTCTCTCTCCTCGTATCGGATTTTTCTGTTTGATTTACCGATATCCTTGATTTAATATGATCCTTGTTATAAGGATTGCCGGCAACGTATAACAAGGGGGCAGGATGACCTCTAAAAAACAAATCAGGCTCACGACCACGGTCAAAGGGGCCGGCTGAGCCTCCAAGCTGGGTCCAGGGGACCTGGACCGGGCACTGTGCGGGTTGCCGCTGATGAGCCACCCGAACCTCCTGGTGGGGATCGAGCACATCGACGACGCCGGGGTCTACAAGATCAGGGATGACCTGGCCCTGGTGCAGACCGTCGACTTCTTCACCCCCATCGTGGATGACCCCTATACCTTCGGCCAGATAGCGGCGGCCAATGCCTTGAGCGACGTCTATGCCATGGGAGGTGTCCCCGTCACCGCCATGAACCTGGTGGCCTTCCCCATACAGTCGATGGAGATAGAGATTCTCAGGGATATCCTAAAGGGCGGCTTGGATAAGATGCGGGAGGCAGAGGTGGTCCTTGTCGGGGGGCATTCTATCGAAGACCAGGAGCTGAAGTATGGACTGTCCGTGACCGGCCTGATCCACCCGGACGCGATCCTGACCAATACAGGCGCTCGGGTCGGCGATCGGATCATCCTCACCAAACCCCTGGGCACAGGGATCATCAACACGGCCCAAAAAGGAGGGATGGCTGCGCCAGTGGCGGTGCAGCGGGCGATTGAAGTTATGACGGAGCTCAATCGCAAGGCGGCTGAGCTGATGAAGGGATTCAAGGTTCATGCCTGCACAGACGTCACCGGCTTTGGGCTGTTGGGGCATCTCTGCGAGATGCTGGGCGATGGCAAGATCGGCATCCGGATCTCCCTGGATGCCATCCCGATCCTGCCCAAGGCAGAGGAGTACGCCGCAATGGGGCTTGTCCCCGGCGGGGCCCATCGCAACAGGGAGTTCTATGCTCCCAAGGTTGAGGGGGCGGATGGCTGTCCCCCTGCCCTGCTCGATGTCCTCTACGATCCCCAGACCTCCGGCGGCTTGCTCATCGCCGTTGCGGCGGCGGATGCAGAGGGGATTCTCGGCTCCTTGCAGGAGGGGGGTGTGAAGGAGGCGCGCATCATCGCCGAGGTGGTGGCCAAGCCCAAAGGCCGCTTGATCCTCGCATAGTCTTTTCTTTAGTAGATCAAGACTTTTTTCCGTACCACAGGGAGGTAGCTGGAGATGGAAATGGATAATTGGACATTCGGCATCACCATGGTCGTGGTCGGCATGGGAGGCACTTTGCTGACGCTGTGGCTCTTGAGCCTCTTCATGGGTATCTTGAAAAGGGTTTTCCCTTATAAAAAAGAAGAGGACGAAAATTAGGCTTGCTAATCAAAGGAGGGATGCGACATGCTCGATGCAATTCTAGGCGGATTGCAAGGACTTATTGCTGGATTTGCCCATCTCCATTGGTCTAATCCGATCATGATAGCGGTAGGCTGTACCCTCCTCTACCTGGGCATCAAAAAAGGCTTCGAACCCTTACTCCTCGTCCCCATCGGGTTCGGGGCGATCCTGGTCAACATACCGTTGGCGGGTCTCATGGATAACGGGGGGTTTCTGAGGATTATTTACGAGGCAGGGGTTTTGACCGAGATATTCCCGCTCCTCATCTTTGTGGGCATCGGCGCCATGACCGATTTCGGCCCCCTGTTGGAGAATCCGAAGATATTCCTGCTGGGGGCGGCAGGGCAATTCGGTATTTTTCTGACCTTGGCCCTGGCGCTGGCCCTCGGGTTTTCCAAATTGGATGCCGTCTCCATCGGGGTTATCGGCGCCTGCGACGGGCCGACGGCGATCTATGTCGCCTCCCAGTATGCCCCCCACCTCCTCGGCGCGGTCTCGGTAGCGGCGTATTCGTACATGTCGCTGGTGCCGGTGTTCCAGCCTCCGATCATGCGGCTCTTAACTACCAAAGAGGAGAGGATGATCGACATGGGGACAGTTAAAAAATCCGTTTCCAAGACGACCAAGATCCTCTTCCCGCTGATCGTTACCGTTATCGGAGGCCTCATCGCACCCAAGGGATTGCCCCTGTTGGGGACCATCATGTTGGGGAATCTGATGAAGGAGTGCGGGGTTGTGAGCCGGCTCACCAAGGCCTCGGAAAACGAGATCGCCAACATCGTCACCCTTCTTTTGGGACTTTCCATCGGGGCGACCATGGGCGGGAGGGACTTTTTAAAGTCCGAGACCCTGATCGTCCTTGCCCTGGGCTTTGTGGCGATCTGCCTCGATACCGTCTGCGGCGTCTTGTTCGGAAAGGTGATGAAGGTGGTAACCAAGGGCAAGGTCAATCCCCTGATCGGAGCAGCCGGCATCTCGGCCTATCCTATGTCAGCCAGGGTGGTTCAAAAAGAAGGTCAAAAGTACAATCCCCGGAATTATCTTCTCATGCATGCGATGGGGGCAAACACCGGCGGCCAGGTCGGTTCGGTGATGGCCGCGGCGGTAATGCTCTCGGTTCTCAAAGGGATGGGGATTATTTAGGACGTTCAACCGGCCGTTCACAAAGCACTGCGTGCTTCTCCCGCACCTCCCTTTTATGGAAATGGAAGCGGGATGTGTCGCCCAGCGACACAGAGGATTACTAAACCAATAGCTCTCCTGCCTTCATCACCACCTCACCCCGCACAATCGTGGCATAGGCCTTGCCTCTCAGCCGCCAACCCGCAAAGGGGGTGTTGCGCCCCTGGGAGGCGAAGGCAGTGGGATCTACCACCCATTTCTTGTCCAAATCAATAATGGTGATATCAGCAGGGTTGCCCACCTCCAAGGAGCCACTGGGGATGCCCAATATCCGGGCGGGGTTTGAGGACATTAGCTCGACTGCTTGGGACAGGGTTATGATGCCGGGATGAACCAAGGTGGTGAGGACCACCCCCAAGGTGGTCTCCAGGCCGATGGCCCCCATGGGGGCCTCCGCCCACCCCCGGGCCTTTTCGGCAGGTGTGTGGGGTGCATGATCCGAGGCGATGACGTCAATAGTGCCGTCCTTGAGCCCCTGTCTCAAGGCCTCGACGTCCGCCTTGTGCCGCAGCGGGGGATTGACCTTGGCATCGGGCCCGCATTTACCGGCATCCTTCTCGGTTAAGGTGAGGTGGTGGGGGGTGGCCTCGCAGGTAACCGGCACCCATCGGGCCCTGGCCTGCCTGATCAGGTTGAGGGATTCGGCCATGCTCACATGGGAGATGTGGACCCGCCAGTTCGTCTTTTCAGCCAGCATGAGGTCCCTGGCAACATAGTAGGGTTCTCTTTTATAAAGGGCGATTTCCTCGGGCAGGGGGATCAAGGGGTTTGCCTGCTGAAAGGCCCGGATAGTGGCTCCCGATTCCTCGCAATGCGGCGTCAAGAGCAGCTCATGCGCCCGCGCCCGGGCAAAGGCCCGCTCCATCACGTCGTCCTTTACCACGGGGTTGCCGTCGTCGGTAGCAGCCACGACCCAGGGCCTGCGCACGAGGGCCTTGAGATGAGTGAGCTGCTCACCCCGCCTTCCTTGGGTGATGCAGACCTTGGTGTAGAGGTTGACGCACCCCTCTCGCTTGGCGAGTCTTATCCATTTTCGCAGGGTCTCGGCGTTGTCCATGGGTGGGTCGGTGTTGGGCTCGCAGACGCAGGTGGTAAAGCCGCCGAGGGCAGCTGCCCTGGTGCCGGTGGCGATCGTCTCTTTGTGGGCCTCGTTAAAGTCCCTGAGGTGGCAGTGCATGTCGATCAAGCCCGGCACCACGACCTTGTCCTGGGCCTCCAACAGGGGGATACCTTCGTTCTCGATACGGGGGGCAATACGGCTGATGAGCCCTTGTTCGATGAGGATGTCGAGGTAATCGTCGAGGTCGAGGAGGGGATCAATCACCCTTCCCCCCTTGATCAGCAACGCCATGTTTTAATGTCCTATTGAGAGAGGTAAATCCTTGCTTTTAGGCTAAGCATTTAGTTCGAGTCTTGTCCCAAAAGGGTTCAAGGGTCCAAGGGGTCAGGGGTTCTACAATCACGTTTGCATGGTTTTCACTCGAACCCTTGAGCCCTCGTATCCTCGACCCCTAAAATCCCGCCCGTGGCGGAATAGTTTAGTTGCCTCTATCTTTTCTTTTTGGGGAACTTATTTTCCCACACGAGCACGGTGGCGCTGGCGATGTAGACGGAGGAGTAGGTACCGAAAACAATGCCGACGATGAGGGTGAAGGTGAAATCGTGAATCACCCCACCGCCCAGGAAGAAGAGGACGATGAGGACCATGAGGGTGCTCATACCGGTCAAGATGGTCCTGCTCAAGGTCTCATTGACCGTGACGTTCAGCATCTTTTCAAAGGGCTCTCTCCTCATCTTAGGTATGTTCTCCCTGATGCGGTCATAGACGACGATGGTATCGTTGATGGAGTAGCCGACGATCGTGAGTATGGCTGCCAGCACCGGGATTGAAAACTCCGTATTGGTGATGGAGAGGACTCCTATGGTGACGATGACATCGTGGGCCACGGCGACCACCGCCCCGACGGCGAAGCGGAAATCAAACCGAAAGCTGATGTAGATCAGCATCCCGATCATGGCGAAGATGGTGGCCAGAATCCCCTTGGTGCGCAGGTCTTCTCCCACCTTAGGACCGACCATCTCGATGCGCCTCACCTCGAAAGACTTTTCGCCGAATTGCTTTGTCAACGCCGCCTTGATGGCGGCGGATAACCCCTCGAGATCAGCAGATGACGTCTGCAAGCGGATGAGGTACTCGCCCTTGCCTTCAGCTTCGAAACCTTGGACCGATCCGCCCGCTAATCCCCCTGCTTGCAGGGCACCCCTGATCGCATCGATTGCCACCGGTTGGGAAAATTTCACCTGGACGAGCGTGCCGCCGGCAAAATCGATGCCGTAATTGGGACCACCGTGCAGGATCAAACTGATGATACCGATAAGCATGACGGCGCCCGAGAAGAGAAAGCCGATCCTTCTCCTCCCCATGAAATCGATCTTTGTCCCCGGCTTGATGATCTCGAACATATCCTTGAACCCTCAGATGCTCCACCGCTTGACGCGGAAATTGTTCAATACGAAATCAAAGATAAACCTCGTCACGACAATAGCGGTAAACATGCTCGCCGCGATGCCGATGCTCAGGGTAATGGCAAACCCCTTGATGGGGCCGGTGCCGAACTGGAGCAGGACCAGCGCGGCGATAATGGTGGTAACGTTGGAGTCCATGATGGTCAAAAAGGCCCTGGTGTACCCTGCATCGAGGGCCGCCCCAGCGGGCTTGCCGAGGCGCATCTCCTCCCTTATCCTCTCGTATATCAGGACATTGGCATCCACGGCCATGCCTACGGTCAAGGCTATGCCGGCGATCCCCGGCAAGGTCAAGGTCCCGCGCAGGGCAGCCAGGGCTGCCAGGAGCAGGACGATATTCAAGATCAGGGCGATATTGGCCACAAATCCTGCCAAACGGTAGTAGGCTATCATGGCGCAGATGACGAGGAGCCCGCCGATCATGGTGGCCTTGATCCCCTTGTTGATGGAGTCTTGCCCTAAGGAAGGGCCGACGGTTCTTTCTTCTAAAATCTTGATCGGGGCCGGGAGCGAGCCGGCGCGCAACACAATGGCCAAATCACGGGCATCTTCCATAGAGAATCTTCCCTCGATGATTGCCTCCCCCCCGCTGATAGGCTGTCTGATGACCGGGGCCGAGTAGATATTGTTGTCGAGGATGATGGCGAGCCTCCTGCCGGTGTTCTCCGTGGTGATCTGCTCAAAAAGCCTGCCGCCGGCAGGGTGGAGACTGATGCCGACATAGGGCATATTGTTCTGATCGAGCCTGACCCTGGCATCCTTGAGGGCGTCTCCGGTCATCAGGGTCTTGTCTTTTATTAAATAGGGAATTTTCCGCATCGCCCCTGTTTTGGGGTCCACCTCTCGCTCGTACAGGATGACGTCTCCGAAGGGTATATCCCCGGCCAGCGCGCGGCCCACATCGTACTCCTCATCCACTAATTTAAATTCCAAGAGGGCCGTCTTGCCGATCAACTCCTTGGCCCGCTCAGGGTCCTTGATGCCCGGCAGTTGGATCAGGATCATGTTCTCTCCCTGCCGGGAGATATCGGGCTCTGCCACTCCGAACTGATCCACCCTGTTGCGGATGGTCTCCAAGGCCTGATCAACCGCTGATTTTTTGATCTCGTCGATCTGCCGGGGATCCATCTCCAAGAGGACCTTGACCCTGTCTCCCTCCTTCTGGAAGGACGCTTCTTTCAAGATGGGGTACTGCTCTTTCAGGTAGTTGTCGAAATTCTTTTTTACGTCGGGGTTTAAGAGCACCACTTCTATCTTGTCCCCTTGCACCCGGTCGATATAGGTATAGTATATGCGCTCTTTCTTGAGATTATTTCCCAGGTCGTTTTTGAGCCGCTCTGCGGAACTCTCCACCGCCTTATCTGCCTCCACCTCAAAGGTCAGATGCATCCCCCCTTGAAGGTCGAGGCCGAGGTGGATCTTATCCTGCGGGAAGAAGGTGGGCCACCAGGTAGGGAGCTCCTTGACGAAGGTCGGGCATACGAAGATCGCCGCCCCGATCAGGACAGCGAGGATAAGCAAAAATCGCCACTGGAGACTCCGTGTCATCTCTCTAACCCTCTCATGATAGCGTCGCGCCACCCGTTTCATACACCATCGCCTGGACAAATGCAAGGGTAAAAATCGCATCGCCCCCTTGATTTTCTCCCTCGTTTTGTAATAGAGTCGATCATCCCCGCAGATGAAGGAGGGCAGAGATGAGA
>Ga0299912_10003353_pt1 | contig 13087 bp, 12 predicted proteins | sample RVTome_2_FD_207667 | JGI IMG/M metagenome (GOLD analysis project Ga0299912, IMG submission 207667) | Soil microbial communities from uranium-contaminated site in the Upper Colorado River Basin, Wyoming, United States - RVT95D214 (version 2) ...
TTTAAAGGATTAGGGCCTCATTTCTTGCAATTATAATACCCCATTTACCTTAAAAACACAATAATATCAATAAATTATAAATACTTCAGGGTCGACTAAATATATTAAGCATTCTCATTCCATTCATAGCAAACGATCTGGTGAACTTTAAATTTTCGCCCATGTATATATTGCCTAATGTGGCTTTAACCACAAGAGATTTTCTCTTTTCCATCCTCTTATGTGAAGTCCAGTAAGGATTGTAGACCATTTCATGGTTTATTTTTTCAAGAATTTTTTTTATAAATTTATCAAAAATATTTACTCTGTTGTTTTCCCATTATCATCCTACCCCCGGCTTGTCATCCTGAACCTTTAGTCCCGGCCTTGATCCGAGATCATTCAGGATCTTGTTGGGATGAGGTCCTGAGTCCCCGCTGCGCGGGTCTCGGGATGACACGGTCCTTAAACCTCTGCCCAGGTATTCCCCACACTGGCTTCAACCACAAGGGGGACGGAGAGGGAGACAATAGACTGCATCGTACTCACAATTAATGACTTTGTTTTTTCCAAATCTTCCTCAGCAATTTCAAAGATGAGCTCATCGTGGACTTGGAGCAGCATATGGGCTTTGAGATTTTTTTCTTTGAAAAGACGATTCAGCTTAACCATTGCTTTTTTAATGATATCCGCGTTGCCCCCTTGTAATGGGGCGTTAATGGATTGGCGCTCAGCAAAACTTTTCCGGTTGGGGTCCCGGCTATAGATGTCGGGAATAAAACAATGACGTCCTAAGAGCGTTGTGACATAGCCGCGCTCTCGGGCTTCTTGTTTCATGCGCTCCATATAAGCTTGAATCCCGGGGTAGTATTTAAAATAGGTTTGGATATGTTGGGCTGCAATTTCCCTGCTGATTCCTAGTTGGTTGGCAAGGCCAAAGGGGCTGATCCCATAAATAATACCGAAGTTGATGGCTTTCGCGCGTTGCCTCAATTCGGGCGTTATTTCTTTAAGAGGTACGCCAAAGACCTGGGAAGCCGTTTCCTCATGGATATCCTTGCCTTCCTTAAAGGCCTTTTGGAGTTCAGGCAGGTCGGCCATATGGGCCAAAAGACGAAGCTCGATTTGGGAATAATCAACAGCCAAGAGCTTCATGCCCGCCTCGGCCAAGAACGCCGAGCGAATCTTTTTCCCTTCTTCCGACCGAATCGGGATGTTCTGCAGGTTTGGATCGGAGGAGGCAAGTCTGCCCGTTGAGGTGGCTGTCATGGCGTAAGACGTGTGGACCCGGCCTGTTTTGGGGTTAATTTGCTGGGCTAGTGTGTCGGTGTATGTGCTTTTCAACTTGGCCAGTTGGCGCCATTCTAAAAGCTTGTTCGCAATGGCAAAGCCTTGCTCAGACAGGCTTTCCAAAACATCAGCGGCCGTACCATAAGCCCCTGTCTTCCCTTTTTTCCCACCGGGGAGTTTGAGTTTATCAAAGAGAATGTCACCCAGTTGTTTCGGCGAAGCGACATTAAACACTTCGCCAACTTCTTCTTGGATATGCTTTTCAAGGGTTTCGAGGCGTTTTTCAAAATCGCCGCTTAGCTTCTTGAGAATCATGGGATCGACCTTGATGCCGCGATATTCCATCTCCACCAGCACAGGAATGAGAGGGCGTTCCAGGGTTTCATAGACGGTGCATTGATGTTCGGTGAGAAGACGCGGTTTTAAAAGATCATAAAGTTGAAAAGTGATATCCGCGTCTTCAGCCGCATAGGTCAGGGCCTTATCAAGGGGGACTTTGTCAAAAGTCACTTGGCTTCGCCCCGATCCGACCACATCTTTGTATTTGATCGTATCATAATCGAGATGAAGCTTGGCCAACTCATCCATCCCGTGGCCATGTTGCGCGCCTTCAAGCACATAGGAAATCACCATTGTGTCATCCACTGGTGTGATTTCGACCCCATATTTTTTAAGGACGAGGGCATCATATTTAATGTTTTGCCCGATTTTTAAAACGGCAGGATTTGCTAGAAGGGGTTTCAGTAATTCAAGTGCTTCCTGAAGAGGAATTTGCTTGGGGGTAGTGCCAGGATTTAAAAGATCTCGTTCTTCTCCCTTATGCCCTAAGGGAATATAGCAAGCTTTTGAAGGGGACACGGAGAGGGAAATACCGACAAGCTGGGCTTCCATTGCATCCAACGAGGTGGTTTCTGTATCAAAAGCCACAAACCCGGCTGTGTGAATTTTCTCGATCCACTTTTTCAGGTCTTGAATATCTTGAACCAGTTCATAGGTTGCCTTTGTGGGGGCAGAAGGGGTGATCTCCTTTTCGAGACGCAGTAGCAAAGCATTAAAGTTTTGTTCTTTGAGAAAAGCAAAAGCCTTTTCCGAATCAAAGGGTTTGACAGCAAAAGATTCGACTGACGCCGTCACAGGCACATCAGCTTTGAGTTTGACCAATTCTTTTGAAATACGAGCAGCATCAGCATGGTTTAACAACACCTCGCGCCGTTTCGGTTGGGGGATTTCTTCTGCCCGTTTTAAAAGGGTTTCCAAGTCACCATAGGTTTGAATAAGCTCGGCGGCTGTTTTAATACCGATACCAGGTACACCAGGAACATTGTCCGTTGGATCTCCTGCAAGGGCTTGCACATCTATGACCTGTTCGGGGGGAACCCCAAACTTTTCAATGACTTCCTCAACGCCAATGATGCGATTCTTAATGGGATCGAGCATGCGAACGGTCCCGCCAACGAGCTGCATTAGATCTTTATCGGAAGAAACGATGGTAACGTCGCCTTCCTGAGAATGGGCATAAGTTGCAATCAGGTCATCGGCCTCATACCCTTCCATCTCAACATAAGGAACGCTAAACGCTTCGCAGGCTTGGCGAATTAAGGAAAATTGAGGAATAAGTTCCGGTGGCGTTTCTTGTCGATTCGCTTTGTAGGCCGGATAAATTTTATTGCGAAAATTTTCTCGGGCTGCATCAAAGACCACAACTAAATAATCGGGATTTTTCTCTTTTAACAGCTTAATCAACATGTTGGTAAAGCCCAGTACCGCCCCAATGGGTGTCCCATCGGGCCGAGTGAGGGGAGGCAAGGCATGAAAGGCTCGAAAGATATATCCTGATCCATCCACAAGATAGATTTGGGGAGATTTCTGGGACATACATTTTTCCTTTGTTCTTTGGTTTTTCCTAGCTTAGGAAACGACGTAGGTCAAGGCAGGGTTGGGGATCGGCTAATATGCGGCTGGATAGTTGTCCTTGCCGAAGCTAATGAGAAGGTTTCTCAAGCCGAGGTAAAGTAAGGCCATAAAGACGCCGGCATTTCCTGGATTTAGATCCTCCTCCCGAGGGCAGAGCCGAAAAGCCTCTGGCGTGCACCTGGGTCGCGGAAATGACGCTGGGGTCTAACTACTTCCCCTTGCCGTTATTGAGTCGCTCCCGCAAACCCTTGCCTGCTTTAAAGAAAGGAACATATTTTCCTTCAACGGATACTTTTTCCCCTGTTCGCGGGTTGCGGCCAAGCCTGCGATCCCGATAACGGACAGAGAAAGCGCCAAAGCCGCGCAATTCAACGCGGTTTCCTTTCGATAAAGCCGTGCTTATTTCACTGAAAATGATGTCGACCGCTTTTTCAACTTTCCGCAAAGATAGATCTGGAAATTGTTCGCTCAATTTCTGTATTAACTCTGACTTTGTCATAAGGTCCCCATTCTTGTTTGTTTTTCAACATTATACCTTTTTTGGAAGCTGATAACAAGCCGTGCGTTATCTGTTCTTCAGAAAGGAATGGTTTTTCATAATTATTCTAAGAAAATGCTGTACTTTTTTGACGGATAACACTTTAACCATTCTATATTTATTCTGCGTTATGGTCCTTTAAGGCGTCAAGATTTTTTGTTGAAATGGGCAAATCTTTTTTCTGCATGTATATTTCAAACAGTTAATGACAATCCAGAGGACCCTTCAGACAATTCACAGCTCTTATGCGAATAATCCTTCTTACGAGGTAAAGAGGGCCTTCATGGCGCCCTTGTTTGCTTTCACCGGATACCGTACCCGCAAGGCATTCAAGTAAGCCATGAGCAGATCCTCTTTATAGTGCTGAATAAGTGTTTCCTTAAAGGGAGCCGTTTTTTCATCCTTCACCTTTTGGCTGGGAGGGATGATTTTATTCAGAACAACAACGGTAAAGCCTTTTGATGTTAGTGCCATGTCTGCATGATTAGGGCGTAAGGAGAAAACAAGCGCCTTCACCTCATCTGGGACAGAAGAAGAGGGTTCGGCTAAAGAAAGATTTGGCAAAAGCGTCATTAAGGCCGCTTTCCGATCGCCTTGATTGAAAGCTTTCACATACTCTTCTGCTTTTGTATAAGCCGCTTTCAATTGTTCATTTTCGAACCATATCTTGAGGATACGATCCTTCATTTCAGCAAAAGGCTGCAAAGCCTCAGGCATCACTTTATCAACGCGCACCGTATAATAAGTCCCACTTTTAGCTTGGGTAAAGGGGTTGTCGGTGGCTTCTTCAAGGCCAAAGGCTGTTTGAAGCAACTCTTGGGCAAATTCCTTATTTGAAGGAAGCGCTGGGGATGTATTTCCCATTCTGTCATGCCCTTCCTTATCCACTGCTTCAAGCTTCACAACTTGAGCGCCATTGACGGTAGGGGCAAGTTCTTCAAAGGTTGCCCCCCCCGCAATTTTATCATCCAAGTCGCGGGAGATCTCGTAAACCTTTTCATTCGCTTTTTCTTTTTGGATTTCTGCAGTAATCTGTGGCGTGGCTTTCTCAAGGGGCTGTTTACCATAAACATCAGGCTTGGCTTCATAAACAGACTTGATCTCGTCTGGAGAAACGGAAATTTCTTTGCCCATGGTTGCAGGATCAATAACAAGAGCTGTCATTGTCCTTAGCTCTGGTGTTTTAAATTCCGTTTGATGCTCCTTATAAAAAGCTTCTAAAACGTCGTTGCTGGGAGGGGGAGGGACCGGCATGCTTTTTGGAGCGACGACGAGCATAGAGGCTTGGCGGTGCTGGTATTGGGCATCAAAAAGACGATCAATCATTTCCTCAGGAAGATAAGTCCCAACAATAATAGCATTAACAAGTTGTTCTCGGATCAGTTCCTTGCGGATGTCGGCAATAAAAGAATCTTCCGAAAAACCTACGGCACGCAAAAGTTGAGTGAAGCGCGTACGGTCAAATACGCCTTTCTCATTGTGAAATTCTTTGATGGATTGGATGCGATTGCGGATGGCTTCATCACTCACCGTAAGACCAAGGTGCTCAGATTCAAGATTCAAGAGAATTTCTTGGACCAATTGACTCAACACCATTTGAGGGACGCCCGCTTGCAAGAGTTCTTCGTGTGTGAGTGATTGGCCAGATTGGGCCATTATCATCTGGGCTTGTTTCTGGACTTTTTCAGCAAACTCAGGCCGGCCAATCGATATATTTCCAACCTCTGCAATGATGGCATTGGGGTCATGGGAACGGAACCAGCTCCCCCCTCCAAAGAAGGCCACAAAGCTCAAAGCCACAATGGCAAGAAAGACCTTCGCAACGCGAGACTGAGAAAATTTTTGAAAGGCTTGAATCATAATTAACCGCGGGTTGAGTTTATTTTGAAGGATCGTACAGATTCTTGCGAGAATTCGCAAGACAAGAAACCTTTAAGCGCTTGACATGTAATTACATTTGTAATAACATTATAAGAAAGGAGAAGGAAAATGTTAACTTTAAAACTCAATAAGATCGGCAATTCTGTGGGAGCTATCTTTCCTAAAGAAATGCTCGCGAAAATGCATGCTCAGGTCGGAGATAAGATTTACGTCATTGAAACCCCTGAAGGTTATACGCTGACACCCTATGATGAGTCGTTTCTTAAGCAAATGAAATTTGCTAAGAAAATCATGCATGACAATCGTGATGTTCTTAAAGTTCTTGCGGAATGAAAGAACCAATCTGGATCTTGAAAAGCGTTGTCTTAGCGATTCACGCAGAACAACTTGCTGAGCACGGTGGAAAACCTGGGGTTCGAGATAAAGGGCTTCTGGACTCGGCCCTTGCTCGTCCTCAAAATCTTTATCATTATGAAGAAACTGATTTATTTGAGCTTGCTGCTTCTTATGCCTATGGGCTCATCAAAAACCATCCTTTCATTGACGGGAACAAACGAAGTTCTTTTGTTGTCAGCACCTTATTCCTGTTGCTCAATGAATATACCATTGTTGCAAATCGCGAAGAGAAGGTTACGACCTTTCTTGATCTCGCCAACAGTACCCTTTCTGAAAAAGAGCTCGCTTCCTGGTTTAAAATTAAATGTTGCCCGATACCTCAGTAAAGAATCTGTAGATAAGAATCTTGACGTCCGATTTACATTTCTGTAGTTGGTGAGGGACGTGGATGGGTGGCCGAGCGGTTGAAGGCACCGGTCTTGAAAACCGGCAGACGTGAGAGCGTCTCGTGGGTTCGAATCCCACCCCATCCGCCATTTTCTTGATATTCCCATCAAGAACTTTCCCCTTTATGGGACACTCATGGGACATTAAGAGGCAACAGACGGGCATAATGTGAGCCCTTGTGCACATAGGTCTTTGCGCCAAAAGAAGGGCGCTTTTCTCTAAAACTCTCTCCAAAATGTCCCACAATTGTCCCATTTTGCAAAAAATACCGAATTTTTGGCTTGTTTTTCCTATAAAATTTTGAAAATTAAATCGGTTTCGTACACCGACTCTTGCTGTTTTGTATGCTTAGTTATAGACTCTCCTAACTCACTAGGAGTGATTACATGGCGACAATCGAAACGCGACGCAATGCAGATGGCACAACCGGGTATCGGGCGAAGGTCCGACTCAAAGGGTTTCCCTCCGAATCAGCCACCTTTGAGCGTAAAACAGATGCTAAGGAGTGGGCAAAGCAAACTGAATGCAGCATGCGACAAGGAAGGCACTTTAAAACTGCTGAGGCCAAGAAACATACGGTTGGCGAGTTTATCGATCGGTATCTTCGCGAGATTGAAAAGAAAAACCCAAAACGCTTTGTAGACGTCAAAACACTGTTGGGATGGTGGAAGGGGGAGATGGGAGTTTATTTTCTTTCCGATGTTTCGCGCGCTCTTATCATTGAACAACGAGACAAGCTTCTCAGTACGAAAGGGAGGAACGTCGAAAGGCGCAGCAATTCCACTATTAACCGCTATATGACAGCACTCGGGAATGCCTTTACCGTTGCCACAAATGAGTGGGAATGGATGGAAGAAAATCCTATGAGAAAGATCTCCAAATTATCAGAACCTAGAGGACGGGTGCGCTTCCTAGACGATGAGGAGCGTGAGCGACTTCTGGAAGCCTGCAAAGCTTCAGCTAGCCCTTATCTTCATACGCTTGTTGTTTTGGCCTTAAGTACAGGAGCAAGACATGGGGAGCTCATCAACCTACGCTGGAGCGATGTTGATTGGCAGCGCCGTGTCATTACCTTGCATGATACAAAGAACAAGGAAAGACGCCTTCTGCCTCTTGCTCATTATGCGCTACAACTCATGGAAGAGCACAACAAGGTTAGAAATATAGCCTCTGATTTAGTTTTTCCTTCTTCCTCTCATCCAATGAAGCCTTGGGATAGCCGTTCCTCCTGGCTGTCAGCTTTACAGAAGGCAAACATCCAAAATTTCCGATTTCACGACCTTCGTCACAGCTGTGCCAGCTACTTAGCCATGAATGGCGCTTCCCTTGCCGAAATCGCCGAGGTTCTCGGTCATAAGACCCTTGCGATGGTTCGGCGATATGCTCACCTGAGTGAAGCGCATACAGCCAAAGTTGTCCAAAGCATGAACGAAAGGATCTTTGGGTGAGCAAATCGGCTTTAAGAGAAATACATGAGCACGATGTTAATTCTTATAAACAATGGCTCTGTGATGATGCGCTTATAAGCGTTAGACAAGGTTTGGGTGATATAATCTCCAACAACAATCCATTTTCTTCATTGCAGCAAATGCACAGAAGTCACTTAAGAAGTAAGCTGATGGGGAAGATGATATTTGCAGGGAGCTTAATTACCGTTGAGTATGGTATTGTAACCGTAGACGATATTGTCACAATTGAAGCAAATTATAACAACCCTGATATATTGGAATATTATATTAGATCTCGTCATAAGTTTGTAAAACTGATTTATCAATACATATCATGTTTTCCGGACGCACTTTATGAAGCCTATAAAGAAGTCACTGGGGAGAATTTAATATTAGATGACCTTTCTGAGGTAAGAGAATTTTATGAAAATTGCTCTTCATTTGATTCATGGACCAGTCATCAGCTCTGCGCTTATATCAGTCATTGTGATCCAGAAGCCCTAGATTTCATGTCAGAGAATCCAGAAGCCCTGCTTCCTGTGAGGCTTTCTCGCATTTTTTCGAGGTCAGACCTCTATGAGAAGAATGTACCATTAGTTAAAGCGGCTATTCTTGGAGGCGCCTTTGATCTTATCCGTGTTGATGGTGACAATTGGGTGAAAAGCTCCCTAAAGCCTAAGAAGGGGTTGGAGTGGGCAAAGAAGAAAGGGATTTGTTATCACCCTGTGCTTAATGAGTATGTTCTAACTTTAGATGCAACGCCTACGATGATTTCTTCGGGATATACCACTCCCTATTTAGAAATGATGCAAGAGGTTATAAGAGAACTCGAGATTTCAAGAGAAAATCAGGGGAAAAAAGAGGCAATAGCTGCTGTATTTGAAAAGAAACTAATGGATCATAAGATCACTCCTCCTAGCCAAAAACTAGCAGATGCTATGGCGACCTTAGTACGTTTGCCTGAATCGCAACAAGGACGAGCAAAACGTAAGGGGTGACCCCATCGGATATCACTTGCACACATCCTATTGAATTTAAATATATTTTCAAAGGGAGAAAGGGTTTCCCCCTTTTGTCCGGACCCCTTTTAAGATTTTTTTCCTCTCAGAATTAACGTTTACTCATGAGTAGGCAGCAATAGGGCTGCTTCTTATATCTTAATGGAGTAAAAAGAATGCATATTCATAACCAATCTACACAACCTTCTATAAGTGTAGACGACTACGTCACCATCAGACAACTCACCACGAGCAACCCAGCCTTCACAGAAGGAGGAATTCGAGCTCTTATTTTCCGAGCTGAGCGCAATGGTTTTAACAGTTGTATCCGTCGGATAGGGCGAAAGATCCTCATCTCTAAAAGTGCTTTTTCTCGTTGGATTGAAGCCCAAAATGGAGAAGTGCAATAAATGATGGATTGGAAAAAAGAAAAGCCCCTCTTTGAGGGAGAGGGGCTAACCAAAGGTTTGCAACCCATTTTTAGCACCCCCAATCTTGTCACTCAACAAATTTCTTTTGAGCCATGGAAAAGGACCGTCAGGCATCAAGCTTCCCCCACATTTCTCAGCCAAGGGAGGCGTTCTAATGATGGATTTCGACCTTGGGTTTCTCTCGAGTTTTTGGGAAATAGCTTAAATCGACATCATAGCCATAATAAGAAAGGATAAAAATTATGGATGAAATCAGAAACAACAATGATCGTCTCTTAACACGAAAAGAGGCGGCAGACTACCTGGGCGTCAAAGAGATTACGCTTGCGTGTTGGAAGTCGACAAAAAGATATTCCATCCCTGTCGTAATGGTAGGGAGGCTTGCGCGTTATCGCTTTGGTGACCTTCTTGAATTCGTTGAAAAAAGAACGGTCAATAAACCAGACGCAGCCAATGATAATTAAAGACGTTCTTTAAGGAAAACAATATGCAAACATTACATCAAACCCAGGGCCACACACATGTGGCCCTCAAGCCTTCGCTTTCTCAAAGCTCATGGGATCATGAGCGAGAGTTTATCGAGGCAATGCGGCTTTCAGGAATCAATTTTAAAGGTAACCTTTTAGCTGATGGCACCATTCATCGCTTTGCGCCGGAAGGAAAAGGTGACAAAGATGGCTGGTACGTCTTTTATGGCATGGCCGGCGCCTTTGGTAATTGGAGCCAAGATATTCATCAGAAATGGAGTCTTAGGAACCAAAGCTTATCTTATGAAGAGAAGTCGAGGCTTTCTGAACAAATCGAAAAGACAAAAAGAGCATCGGAAGAGGAACGAAATCAAAGGCACGAGGAAGCTTCATCCATTGCTCTTACCGAATGGAAGAACCTCTTAGAAACAGGAACTTCTCCATACCTTGAGAGAAAGAAGGTCGATCCCTTTGGTGTTCATTTCCGTGGAGAATTGGTCGTTGTCCCTCTTAAGGACACGGCTGGTAAATTGTGGAGCCTTCAATACATCTCGCCCGATGGCACAAAACGCTTCCTCTCAGGTGGTCATAAAAAAGGATGCTTTCATCACATAGGCGCTCTTAAAGACGGAGAACCTATTATTGTTGCTGAAGGTTATGCCACAGGCGCCAGTGTTTATATGGCAACGAATAAATCAGTCGTTGTTGCTTTTGATGCTGGCAATCTTGACCCTGTTATAGAGCAGCTAAAAAAGGTTTATCCGAAAAGCCCAATTATCATTGCCGGCGATGATGATAGATGGAAGGACCACAACACGGGCCGGGAGAAAGCAGAGCAAGTTGCTCATAAACATGGGTGTGCTGTTATCTTTCCCCAATTTAAGAATACAGAAGAAAAGCCAACAGACTTTAATGATTTACACGTCCTCGAAGGGAGTTCAATCGTTAAAGAACAACTCGAACAAGCCACACAGCCTTGTGAATGGCCTGAACCAAAACCCATACGGAATATCAAAAAAGACCTGTACCCCGTTGTTCCATTACCCTCTTCTTTAATCCCTGAGCCTTATCAAGCGTGGCTAGTTGATATCGCAGAACGTATGCAATGTCCCTTGGATTATGTGGCCGTAGGCGCTGTGATTGTGACTTCTTCCATTATAGGGGCGGGCTGTAGCATCAGACCAAAACGTCTGGACTCGTGGGAGGTCCTTCCAAATCTTTGGGGAGGCGTTGTGGGGGCTCCCAGTACGCTCAAAAGCCCATCCCTCAAAGAAATCATGAGGCCCCTTGAATATTTAGAAGCAGAAGCTAGAGACGCTTATGAAAAGGAGCTTCATAACCACTTTGTGGAGATCGAGGCCTATAAGGCGAGTAAGGAAGTCATTAAGAAAGAAATGATGAAAGCGGCCCGCCTTTCAGATCGGTTTGCCCTCGACCAAGCCAAAGAAAAACTGCGCAGTCTTCAAGAGCCCCAACCGCCTATATGTAAGCGTTACAGCACCAATGATGTGACAATTGAAAAGATGCATGAGCTTTTATCTAGGAATAGTCGAGGCCTTCTGTTCTTTCGTGATGAGCTCATGGGCCTTTTAGCAGGATGGGATAAGGAAGGCCATGAAGCAGATCGAGCATTCTATCTGGAAACCTGGAACGGTTATGGATCAGGCACAGCAGATCGCATTAGCCGAGGATCAGTCTATACAAAAAACCTGTGTGTTTCCCTCCTCGGTACGACCCAGCCTTGTAAGCTCTTATCTTATTTCCAACATACCTTATCAGGCGTTGCAAATGATGGCTTGCTTCAACGGTTCCAGCTGTTGGTTTATCCTGATGAACTTAAGAAATGGGATCTCGTAGACCGAAAGCCCGACAATCAGGCACGAGATCAAGCTTCTTCCATTATGATTAAGCTTGCCAATATGAACTTTACCCATCATGGAGCAATACTGGGGGGCCAGTCAGAAACTCCTTATTTCCATTTCGATACCCAAGCGCAAGATATCTTTTATGAGTGGCTCACAGAACACGAGAATAGAATCCGTAACAGCCATGATGAACCCATCATCATCGAGCATCTCACAAAATATAGAAAATTGATGCCAGCTTTGGCCCTTATCTTTCATTTGATCAACGTTGCCAATGGACGCCCCTCAGGACAAATAACCATAGATTGTGTGGAACGAGCTGCTGGATGGTGTGATTATCTGGAGCAGCATGCAAGGCGGATTTATGAGATGGCCCTGGAATCCTCTTTTGACGCTGCCAGAAAGCTTGCGAGGAAAATTCAAGAAGGGGAAATCACAAGCACCTTTGATGCAAGAGATGTTTATAGGAAGGAATGGGCCATGCTCGATAGCAAAAGCACAGCTGAAGCAGCCTGTGACATCCTTGCCAACTGCGGATGGCTTAAGAGAAGCACTATCCCAGAAGGCGGAAAAACAAAAACCACATACACAGTTAATCCCAAAGTCACATCAAGGGGGCAATCATGAGCAAGTGGTTGAGCAAATTTTTAGAAGAAAAGCATCAGAATGAACCCGACAAAACCGACAAATGTACTTATCCATTAGGTTTGTTGGACTTGTCGGATTGTTACAGAGAGGATTTTGATAAAAAAGTAAAAAACATGCCCCTAAATGGATCCGACAAACCCGACAAAAGTGATCTGTCGGGTTTGTCGGGTTATTCTGAGGGAATAAATTTTGATTTTCATTCCCAAATAGGGGGTCTTACGATCCCATCTAAAGAGATTTTTGACAAAAAAGCAAAAAATACACCTCAAAACTTTACCGACAAATCCGACAAAACTCATCTGTCGGGTTTGTCGGGTTCTTTTGGAGGAGTTTTTTCTAAAAAAGATACAAATCCCTCTGAAAATCGAACTGACAATACCGAAAAACCCAATGGAATAAAGCCTTTGTCGGATTTGTCGGGTCTAATTCCTGATCCATTTATAAAAGATTCGATTTTGGATGCCTTTGAGGAACGAATCGCTATTGCGGAATATGATGGTCAGCAGGACCCGGTCCGAGCACGACGCATAGCCTATCAGGATGCTTTTATAGCTGTTTTGAATGCCTTGCCATATAAAGGTACGGATGATGGAGATTGGCTTGAAGAGAGGATAAGAGCAGCAAGGGAATGGCTTTTGACAGAGGATATGCGACAGCTCGCATAATAAATTTTAAGTAAGACACCTTAAGCATACTTTTCTTTTCTACATTGCCCGTTATTGTTTGGGGAGAGGCTTAACACCTGACATATTTTTATAAAGCTCAAACTATGATAGGAATTCTCCCAAAAAGAGGAGGATTCCATGAGGAAGCAAAGTGGTGGTGTATGGCATATAGCGGAAATT
>Ga0299912_10003355_pt1 | contig 13085 bp, 10 predicted proteins | sample RVTome_2_FD_207667 | JGI IMG/M metagenome (GOLD analysis project Ga0299912, IMG submission 207667) | Soil microbial communities from uranium-contaminated site in the Upper Colorado River Basin, Wyoming, United States - RVT95D214 (version 2) ...
GCCTGGTAAGGCGTATAAGCGGTGTAGAACTCGCCGCGCGTGGCCAGCTCCCACACCGCCGCCGGGATGTGATGCTCATAGGCGCCGGCGCCGAGGAAGCACAGCGGTTGCTGGTCCTGCGCGGCGCGCTCGCGCATGAGGCGCGCGACGCTCATCTCGCTCTCGCCGGGGGGCACCTGGTCCAATGTGCGGGCGCGCAGCTCGGCGGGGATTTCGTCGAACAGCGCCTCGATGTCGCTGGCGCCGATCGCGGCCAGCATGGCGCGCGTGTCTGCTTCGGTATGGGGGATAAACGGCATGAACGCGATCTCGATAAAATCAGTGGCTAGTCAGGTAGGGTGGATAAGCGAAGCGCATCCACCGTTCCCGTTACGCCTGCGGTGGATGCGCTTCGCTTATCCACCCTACCACTCGCCACTGTTGTTTAGTTAGTGTGCTTCGGCGGCGACGAGGTCGGTGTAGGCCTCGGCGTCCAGCAGGTCATCCAGTTCGTGCGCATCTTCGGGTTGCAGCCTGAAGATCCAGCCGTTGCCATAGGGGTCTTGATTGGCGGTCTCGGGGGCGTCGGCCAGTTCCTCGTTGATGGCGATGACCTCGCCGGCCACGGGGCAGTACACGTCCGAGGCAGCCTTCACTGATTCCACCACCGCGCATTCCTCGCCGCCGGCGAAGTTGGATTCCACTTCGGGCAGCTCGACGAACACCATGTCGCCCAACAGGCCCTGGGCGTGGTCGGTGATGCCCACGGTGAGCGTGCCGTCGTCCTCGACGCGCACCCATTCGTGGGACTTGGTGTATTTCAATTCGCTGGGGATGTTGCTCATTTTTTTCTCCTAATCAATGCAGGCCTGGCCGTTGCGGGCGAAGGGGTATTTTACGATGCGGGCGGCGAGCAGCTTGCCGCGGATTTCCACTTGGCAGTTCCCGGAGGCGGCCGCCGGTATGCGCGCCAAGGCGATGGATTTTCCCAAAGTGGGCGAAAAGCTGCCACTGGTGATTTCTCCGTCGCCCGCCGCAGTCACCACTTTCTGATGGGCGCGCAGCACGCCGCGGTCTTCCAGTATCAGGCCGACCAGCTTGTGGGCGACGCCCGCGGCGCGTTGAGCGTCCAGTGCGGCGCGGCCGATGAAGTCGCGCGCGGCCGGCTCGAAGGCTACGGTCCAGGTGAGGCCGGATTCGAGCGGCGTAACATCTTCATTCATGTCTTGGCCATAGAGGTTCATGCCCGCCTCCAGGCGCAAGGTGTCGCGGGCGCCGAGGCCGGTGGGTTTGACGCCGGCTTTGATCAAGGCTTGCCAGGTTGATGCCGCCTGCGGCGCGGGCAGCATGATTTCGTAGCCGTCCTCGCCGGTGTAGCCGGTGCTGGCCACCATCAGCTCGCCGCGCTCATCGCCGCACAACACGCCGAAGAAGGGCTTGAGCGCGCGCGCGGCATCGATGTTTTTGCCCAAGGCCTGATGCACCTTGTCGCGGGCCTTCGGCCCTTGCACGGCGATCATGGCCAGGTCGGTGCGTTCACGAATAGTGAGATCGAAGCCTCGCGCCTGCTGGCGCATCCAGGCCAGGTCTTTCACGCGCGTGCCGGCGTTGACCACCATGCGGTACCACGTGGGATTCATGAAGTAGACGATGAGGTCGTCGATGACGCCGCCGCGTTCGTTCAACATGCAGCTATATAAAGCCTTGCCGGGGGTGGTGAGGCGGGCCACGTCGTTGGCCAGCAGGTGGCGGAGAAAGTCTTTTACGCCGGGGCCTTCAAAGTCCAGCACCGCCATGTGCGAGACGTCGAACATGCCGGCGTCATTGCGGACTTGATGGTGCTCCTCGATCTGGGAGCCGTAGTGGATGGGCATTTCCCAGCCGGCGAAATCGACCATCTTGCCGCCGGCCTTGATGTGTTGCTCGAAAAGTGGAGTGCGTTGGCTCATGTTTGTTCTCTCATTATCCGATACGACTTTTTGTCAGAAACAAAAGGGGCGGCGGATCGTTGCATCCGTCGCCCCTCTGTCCGGTTACCTGAGAGATTCGGAACCGCTGTTGATTACACGGTTCTCGCCCCGTCGGTGGACCGCATTCAGCGGTCGCTCTCCAGAGTCAACGGTCGTCTGTGGTCCTTTTGCCTGAGCGATTCCGGGCGGTTGCGCCTTCGGCGGCGAGATCGTTCGACACGATTCGCGCTCTCCCACAGAGACCCTGGTTGAGCGGCGCACTATACCGGCTGTGAGGGGGAAAAACCAAGCCGCCGGGAACGAAAAGCACGGGGGTGGCGTTTGATTGGAGAGTTTGTGACTGATCTCTCGGTATTTTTCGCTCTAGCGTATTATTGCTAACCTTGGTGGGTATTGCTCCGGGATGAATCGAATAATGATCTATAAACTGAACAGACGCCGTTGCCTGAATATGCCGCTGCTTCCCGCCGTCCTCGCGGCGATATTGGCGGGTTGCTCCGGCGAGCCCCAGGACCAGGTGGTGGCCGATTTCGGCATCGCCTACATCAAGCGCCCGGTGGTCACCGAGGTGGACGCCGACACCGGCAACACCGTGCTGGTAGACACCGACCTGCGCGAGCTGCTCACCTTCAATGAGGGCGGCGATGTCTATTTCCGCGACCGCGCTTCGCCCTCGGCCAGCGAGCGCAATATCACCGCTTGCATCACTGGCGGTCTGGGCGACGTGCGCGACCTGGAGGCCTCCTACGACGGCAGCAAGCTCATTTTCTCGCTGCGCGAGCCCGATCCCGATCCTAACGACGACGTGGAATTCAGATGGAGTATCTACGAATATGACGTGGCCGCGGGCGGCTGCCCGACGCGCCTGACCGATCCCGACTTTGGCGATGACATCGCCCCGCATTACCTGCCCGACGGGCGCATCGTGTTTAGCTCCAGCCGTCAGCAGAAGACCATCTCCATCCAGATCGACGAGGGCAAGCCGCAGTTTTCGGCTCTGGACGAGAGTCAGAACGAGCCGGCCTTCGTGCTGCACGTCATGAGCGCCTCGGGCTCGGACATCCAGCAAATCTCCTTCAACCAGAGTCACGACCTCGACCCCGACGTGCTCATGAGCGGTGAGATCGTATTCTCGCGCTGGGACCACATGGGCTCGCGCAGCGGCATCCATCTCTACACCGTGCGGCCCGATGGCACCGGGCTCAAGGCCCTCTACGGTGTGCACAACCACGCTGTCGGTACGGCCGCGAGCACCGTGCAATACGTCGCGCCGCGCGAGCTGCCGGACGGCAAGATCCTCGCCATGCTCAAACCCTTCACCGGCTCCGCCAACGGCGGCGCGCCGGTGGTCATCGACGTCTCAAACTACGCCGACGTGGACCAGCCCACCTGGCCTAACCAGGGCATCCTCAGCGGCAGCGGCCACGAGTCGGCAGTGAGCCTGGACGTGCGCACCGACGGCAGCGTTTCCCCCGCCGGGCGCTTCCGCTCGGTGTATCCGCTCTGGGACGGCACCGACCGCGCCCTGGTGAGCTGGAGCCAGTGCCGCCTGCAAGAGACCGCCGCAGACAACAGCGTCACCATCAAGCCCTGTCCAGCCACCATTCCCGCCGACGCCGTCGAGGCCTTTCCCGTCTACGGCATTTATGTCTACGACCTGGGCAACAACACTCAACTGCCGGTGGTGGTGCCCGTAGAGAACGTGGTCATCGAAGAGCCGGTGGTGCTGGCGCCGCGCGATCGGCCGGCAATCCTCTTCGATAACCCCGTCTTCAACGAGCCGGAGAGTAAGTATGTGGAAGAGAATGTGGGCGTGCTGCACATCCGCAGCGTCTACGACTTCGATGGCAGCTTCAGCGCTTTGGGCGCCACCGGCGTCACCAGCCTCGCGGCCATGGCCAACCCCACGCAAACGTCGGCCGACACGCGCCCGGCGCGCTTCCTGCGCATCGTCAAGGCGGCCTCCATCCCCGACGACACCGTCCGCGACTTCGACAACACCGCCTTCGGCGTAAGCCGCACTCAGAAGATGCGCGAGATCATCGGCTACGCCCCCGTCGAGCCCGATGGCTCGGTGATGGTGAAGGTCCCGGCCAACGTGCCGCTCGCCATCAGTGTGGTGGACAAGGACGGCAGACGCATCGGCGTGCGTCATCAGAACTGGATACAACTGCGCCCCGGCGAGACCCTGGAGTGTAACGGCTGCCACAATCACACCCCGACGGGTAATCCCGCACCGTTACCCTTGCCCCACGGCCAGAAGGATGACCCGGTCACCAAGAATCCCGGCGCACTCACAACGGGTGAGGCATTCCCCGGCACCGACCCCACCAAGCTCGCCGAAATGGGCGAGACCATGGCCGAGACCCGCATTCGCGTCGCCTGCGGCACGGGCAAGACCAGCGTGCTGTGCCCCGAGTTAAGCCCCAGCGTCAACTTGATGTTTGACGACGTGTGGACCGCCCCCGCGGCCACGCCCACCGCCAGCGTCTATCTGCGCTACGCGGACCTCGGCACCGACGCGCCCACCACCACATTCTGTCTCCCCGATTGGGAATATCGCTGTCGCATCATCATTAACTACGAGACCCACATCCATCCGCTGTGGTCGCTGGCGCGCATGGACCCCAGCAATCCCGATCCCACCAACACCGATTGGACTTGCACCAACTGCCACAGCACCATGGACACCATGAACGCCAACCAGGTGCCGGCGGGCCAGTTGGACCTGGGCGATGGCGTGTCCAACGACGAGGCCGATCACTTCAATGCCTACCGCGAGTTATTGGTTCAGGACACCACTCTCATCCTGGTGAATGGCGCGCTGGTGGAGGAGACGGTGCCCGTGGTGGTTCCCGTTGTTGATGCCAATGGCAACCCGGTATTCGAAACCGATGCCGATGGAAACCTGGTGCCAGATGCGAATGGCGATCCCATCCCGCTGACCACGATCCAACAGGATCCGGTGAACGCCCCCGCGCCGTCCATGTCCACGGCGGGCTCCCGTTCCGGTACTTTCATCGCCAAGTTCATGACCGGCGGCACCCATGTAGGCCGTCTCAGCGCGGCGGAATTGCGCCTGCTCAGCGAGTGGCTGGATATCGGCGCGCAGTATTACAACAATCCGTTCGATGCGCCGGTAAATTAGTGAGGGAGGGTGGGCACGTTATTGTGCCCACGCGAAACAGCGTGCAGCACGTGCCAGCTTATAAGCACCTGCATACACAAATTTCCGGAACAATGCGTTACGATAACCGCCGCAAATCATTCGACCGCGGGAGCAGGCGGTCGGCGGACCGCGGCTTCATGCGGCTCGCGCTCCCTGAAACAACTAGCGCTGGTCTTCCGTTGACCTTGTGATGGCAATCACAGGCCCGGGTTTCGGTCCGGGTCGGCAGCGTGATAACGATAAAGAAATCCCATGCTAAGCCGTTGAGATCATCTGTGAGTATGCGTCGCACTTTTCATATAACACCGAGCAAAAATTAGGAACCGGCCGATGCTTGCCCTGCGCGCCGTCGTGTTCATGTTGTGCCTGCTCGCTACCGTGGTGCAGGCCGAGGAGGCCTATCCGGAGGTCAAGGTGGCCGACCCCTATATCGAGTTGCACACGGGGCCGGGCGGCGGCTATCCCATCTTCCACGTGGTGGAGCGGGGCGAGTTCGTCGAGGTGATCAAGCGCAAGACCGATTGGTTCAAGGTGCGCACGGCCAAGGGCACAACCGGCTGGGTGGAACGCGGGCAGATGGAACGGACGTTGACGGCGGAAGGCGAGGCGACCCAATTCGCCGAGGCGGCGCTGGGCGATTTTTCCAGCCGGCGCTGGGAGGCGGGATTGCTGGGCGGTGATTTCAACGGTGCGCCGGTGATGACTTTTTACGGCGGCTACGCCTTCAACGCCAACCTCTCCGCCGAGCTGTCGTTGGCGCAGGCGCTGGGCGAGTTCGCCAGCAGCACGCTGCTGAATCTGAATCTGGTGTCGCAGCCGTTTCCCGAGTGGCGTTTCTCGCCGTTCTTCACGTTGGGCGCAGGAGACATCGCCACCCGACCGCGCGTGACCCTGGTGCGGGCGGAAGACAGCAACGATGCCACCGCGCACGTCGGTCTCGGCCTGCGGGTCTATCTCAGCCGGCGTTTCATTTTGCGCGCCGAATACAAAAGCTACGTCGCCTTTTCCAGCGACGACGACAATGAGGAATTTGAGGAATGGCAAGCGGGATTCGCATTCTTCTTTTGATAATTCTATGTGTGTTGTGCGCAGGCGCGATGGCCGCCGAGGCCGAGACCGACGGCGGCGCGCGGCAGGTGATCACGCCGGAGATCGAGCGGCGCACCATCGACGTGGACAAGATCGACACGGAAGATTTCGAGGCCGGCATCTACGGCGGCATTCTCAGCGTAGAAGACTTCGGCGCCAATGCGGTGATCGGCGCGCGCCTCGCATATCACATCACCGCCGGCGCGTTCTTTGAAGGCGCCTACGGACAATCCACCACCACCGAAACCAGCTATGAACGCCTGAGCGGCGGCGCGCCCCTGCTCACCGATGAAGAGCGCAAGCTGACCTATTACAACCTTTCCCTCGGCTACAACCTGTTTCCGGGCGAGACCTTCATCGGCCGCAACTGGGCCTTCAACTCGGCGCTGTACGTGATCGGCGGCGTCGGCAACACCACCTTCGCCGGCGACGACCGCTTCACCTGGAACGTGGGCGCCGGCTACCGCTTCCTGGCCACCGACTGGCTGGCGATCCATTTCGACGTGCGGGACCTCGTCTTCGAGGTGGATCTGCTGGGTGAAAAGAAAACCACCCACAATCTCGAAACCCACACCGGCATCACCGTCTTTTTCTAGTGAGGTAACCAAGATGAAAAAATTTCTGCGGCTCGCGTTCATGTGGTCTCTCGGAATTGCAACCATCGCGCAGGCGGCGGCCGTGGAAGGCCCCGCGCCGGACTTCACCTTGAAGAGCCGCGGCGGCGCAAACGTCAAACTCAGCGAACACCGCGGCGACGTGGTGATGATCAACTTCTGGGCCTCCTGGTGCGCGCCCTGCCGGCAGGAAATGCCGCTGCTGGAAGAGTTGTATACCAAGTACAGCGACCTCGGCTTCACCCTGCTGGCGGTGAACGTGGAGGAGGATTCGAGCAAGGCCGCATCGTTGCTCAAAGAGATTCCCGTGACCTTCCCGGTGTTGTACGACAACAAGAACGTCGTCACCAAACTCTATAACGTCGTCGCCATGCCCAGCACCGTGATCCTGGACCGCGACGGCAACATTCGTTATCTGCACAAGGGCTATCTGCCGGGCTATGAAAAAGAGTACCTGGAACAGGTCAAGGCGCTGATTCGGGAATGATGATGAGGCGCGTTGTCATCGGGCTGTTGGCGCTGACGCTCGCCGCCGTGTCGGGCTGCGGCATCGAGCCGTGGGTGAAGCCCTACGAGCGCGCCAATCTCGCCGACCCGATCATGAGCTTCGGCCGCGACCCGGCGTCGGACACGTATCTGCATCACGTATTCCAGGCACGCGAAGGCGCGCGCGGCGCGGAAGGGGGAGGCGGCGGTGGCTGTGGTTGTAACTAGAGCAACTAGAGCAACTAGAGCAACTAGAGCTGCTAATTTCCGTTGGGGAATATTGGCCGCCGGCGTGCTCGGCTTCTGCGTGCCCTTGATGGCGGCGGTGTTGCCCGAGGACCGCACCGACGCGCTGTTCCATTCCTACACCGGCGGTGGTTTGACCGTGAACGGCCCCTCCATTCTGGCGCGCAAACAGTTCGGCAAGTCGGTCTCGCTGTGGGGCAACTACTATGTGGACTCCATCACCAGCGCCACCATCGACGTAGTGACCGCCGCCAGCGAATACACCGAGCGGCGTGTCGAGAAGACCGCCGGCGTCGATTATCTGCACGACAAGAGCACCCTCAGCCTGGCCTATACCACCAGCGAGGAAAACGACTTCACCGCCAACTCGGTGCACTTCGGCGTCAGCCATAGCATGTTCGGCGATCTCACCACGGTGTCGCTGGGCTATTCGCGCGGTTGGGATGTCATCGGCGCGACGGGCGATCCGACGTTCGAGGAGAAGGCCAACCGGCAGAATTACCGGCTGGGTTTGTCGCAGGTGCTGACCAAGAATTTGTTGTTAGGCCTGAATTTCGAGACCATCACCGACGAGGGCTATCTCAACAATCCCTATCGCTTCACGCGCTATCTGGTGGACAGCACAGACCCTAGCGCGGGTTATAGCCTTGATAACGAGGTGTATCCCAACACCCACACCAGCCACGCGGCGGCCATCCGTGCCCTGTATTATCTGCCCTACCGTGCGGCCATCAAGGGCGAGTACGGCGTGTTCATGGACACCTGGGGCATCAACGCCTATCACTACGAGCTGGGGTACGTTCATCCCATCAAGGCGGGCTGGATATTCGATGTCAAATATCGCTTTTATAGCCAGACCCACGCCGATTTTTATAGCGACCTGTTCAACCGCCAGGCGGAGTTCACTTACTATGGCCGCGACAAGGAGTTGAGCACCTTCACCACCCAGACCGTCGGCCTCGGCGCGAGTTATGAATTCGCCGAGCACGGCTGGTGGTTCATCGATAAAGGCAGCGTCAACCTCAACTACGACCATATCCAGCTCGACTACAAAGACTTTCGCGATTTGAGCGTGTACAAAGACCCCGTCCCCTTCGCGGGCGACGCGGGCAGCGAACCGTTGTACAGCTTCTCCGCAGATGTGCTGCGCATGTTTGTATCCATCTGGTATTGATAGGAACGGAAATGACTAACGTGGACAAACGTAAAATGAGTTCATGGCAATGGCTTCGCAGCGTTGCACTGGCCGCGCTTCTCTGCATGGCGATGGGAACGGCGATGGCGGCCGAGACCGAAGCGCCGGTGCCCGTCGCCGAGCAAGCCCCAGCGACACCGGCCGAGACGGGGGAGGTTGCTCCAGCGGCGTCGCAACCGAGCGAGATAAGCGAGCCCACGCCAGCGGCATCGCAACCCAGCGAGATAAGCGAACCCGCGCCAGTGGCATCGCAATCGAGCGAGACGAGCGAGTCTGTGCCGGCGCCATCGCAATCAAGCGAGACGAGTGAACCCATGCCTGCGGCACAGCAACTGGCCGCGCCCTCGCCCGAGGAGCAGGCGCGAGAGACGCTGGACGCGCGTGTGCAGGCGCTGAAGAAAGACGTCAAGGCGCTCAACCGCGATCTGTTCATTCTCGAAGAAGAATTGTTGTTTCCCTCCAGCACCCAGCTCGCGGTGTTTCTCTCCGTGGATGTCGGTGATTACTTCCGCCTTGATTCCGTGCAGTTGAAGATGGACGACAAGGTGGTGGCCAATCATCTCTACACCCCGCGTGAACAGGAGGCCCTCGACAAGGGCGGCGTGCAGCGCCTGTACATGGGCAACGTCAAGACCGGCAAGCATGAGCTGGTGGCGGTGTTCACCGGCCCCGGCCCCAATGACCGCGAATACCGTCGAGCCACCACCATCAGCTTCGAGAAGGGTTCGGCGGTGAAATATCTGGAACTCAAAATTATGGACGTGAGTAAAACGCTGCAACCCGAGTTCGTCGTCAAGGAATGGGAATAGCCCGCGAGGCCGGTTCGCTACTCATGGCATCGTGTCGCTCAACATGGGGGTGTATCGCCCTGCTTTCTCTGCTGACCGGCGGTCCGGTATTTGCCGCCGCGGATGAGCCGCGCGTGGTGCGCGATCTCTATTTCGGCGAAGTCCTGTATCAGTTCTATCAACAGAATTATTATTCGGCCGCCGTCGATCTGCTGACGGCCCAGGAACAAAACCGGCTGCAACATCACGATCAGGACGCCCAACTGTTATTAGGTGGCCTGTATCTCTCCTACGGCCTGCACACCGAGGCGGATACCGTTTTCACGGTCTTGCTGGATGGCAACGTGGCGCCCGCTGTGCACGATCAGGCCTGGTTCTACCTCGGCAAGATACGCTATCAGAAGGGCCTGTACGCCGAGGCGGATGAGGCCTTGGGACGTGTGGGCGACGCGCTCGGCACGGAGCTTCAAGAAGAGTTCCACACCCTCAAGGCCAATCTGCTGATGGCGCGCGAACAATATCCGGAGGCGGTCGTCGCGCTGCAAGCGCAGGCCAAGGGCAAAGGCGAGGGCAACTATGCGCGCTTCAATCTCGGCGTAGCCCTGGTCCGCGCCGGGCGCGAGGCGGAAGGTCTGGTCTTGCTGGAGCAAGTGGCCGGGTTGCAATCGAGCGAAGAAGATCTCAAGGCGCTGCGTGACAAGGCCTATCTCGCCCTCGGTTATCTCTCGCTGAAAAAAGATCCCATCAAGGCCAAATGGTATCTGCGCCGCGTGCGCCTGAAGGGGCCGTTCTCCAACAAGGCCTTGCTTGGCCTCGGCTGGGCCGAGGTGGAGTTGCAGCGCTATGAACAGGCCCTGGTGCCGTGGTCGGAACTGGCGAGCCGCGACCGGGTGGACATCGCCGTGTTCGAATCGCTGCTGGCCACGGGCAATGCCCTGGAAAGGCTGCGCGCTTTTCCGCAGGCCATGCAGACTTATGAGAGCGCCATCGCCGATTACGAAAAAGAACTGCTGACCCTCGACAGCACGCAGGCGGCGGTGAAATCGGGCCGTCTCTGGACTGACCTGCTGGCGCAAGTGGAGCGGAATCAAATGGGCTGGTTCTGGGAGGCGGAGCTGCTGCCGCCCACTCAAGAGGCGCACTATCTGCAAACCCTCATGGCCGGCCATGAATTCCACGAGGCCATCAAGAACCTGCGCGACCTGCAATTTCTCGCCGACAAGCTCGATCGTTGGGCGCAAGAGATGCCGGCCTTCAATTATATGTTAGAGCTGCGGGCTGAAACCTATCAGACCCAGCTCGAACGCCTGACGCCTGAGAGCACCCTGGCGCGCGTCGCCGACGTGCGCGCCAGCCGCGATATCTATTTTCAGGAGCTAAAGCGGATCGAGGCTGAGCAAGACACGATGGCGCTGGCCACAGAAAAGGAAAGCGAGTTGCTGACGCGGCTGGAACAGGTGGACGAAACGCTCCAACGCATTTCCGGCGAGCGCGACGTGGAGGAGTTCCTCAACAAATACCGCCTCTTGAAGGGATTGTTGGAGTACGACATCCATACCACTTACGCCATCCGCCATCGGCAAGTGGAAAAGAGTCTCAAGTCGTTGGACGAGGCGTTGGAGGCGGCGCTGGTACAACAGGATTCCTTGCAGCGGGCACGTGCGCAGGCGCCGCGGGGTTTTGCGGGATACGAGGCGCGCATCGACGATCAAGGGGCGCGCATCGCCAAGTTGCAGGCCGGCGTGCGCCAGGCCTTTGACGAGCAACAAACGCAATTGCAAAACATGGTGGACGCGGAGCTGAGTCGCCTGCGTCAACAACTAGTGGATTATCTCGACCGCGCGCGTTTCTCTCTGGCGCACTTGCAGGATTTGGCGGCCAGCCAGGGAGGCGGCGAATGAGCTCGTCGCGTCTCTTGTTGTTGTTATGCGCGGCGCTGGCGCTCGCCGCCTGCGCCTCGTCGCGCATCGACGAAGACCCGACCCTCCAGATCTTGGAGCAGCGCGCCGCGCACATTGAACCGGCGGCGCTGCCGCCCCTGCCCCGTCAGGCCGTGCGGCGCAGCTACGAGGAGCTGGCGACGAGCACGCAAAACGAAGGGCTCAAGGTCATCGCTCTGGAGCGTCTCGCCGATCTCGAACTCGAAAAGAAACAGGCGGCCCTGGCGGAGGGGAAAGAACTCGTAGCGGAGGCGCCGGCCGAGGAGAATGTCCACAACGCCATCCATCAATACGAACGGTTGCTGGAGCTGTATCCCGACTACGAGGGCAACGATCGCGTCATGTATCAATTAGCGCGCGCGTATGAATTGAACGGCGAATTGGAGAAAACCCTGACGACGCTCACGCAGTTGGCGGAGCGTTATCCCAATCTCGCCAACATGGACGAGTTGCAGTTCCGGCGCGGGGAAATACTCTTCGCCTTCCGCGAATTCGAGCAGGCCGAGCAGGCCTACCACGGCATCGTCGCCAAGGGCGCGGCCAGCAACTATTACGACCGCGCCCAGTTCAAGGAAGGCTGGTCGGCGTTCAAACAGGGACAGACGCAACGCTCGCTGAAATCCTATTTCGGCGTCCTCGACCGCGCCTTCGCCGGCGGCCGCGATCTCGCCGATTTCAATCGCAGCGAACTGGAATTGCTCGAAGACACACTGCGCATCGTCAGTCTTTCGTTCTCCTATATGCAGGGTCCGGAATCGCTGACGAATTTCCTGGAGGAACACGGTCCGCGCGATTACGCCTTCCGCGTCTACGAACGCCTGGGGGATTTGTATCTGACCCAGCAACGGCCCGACGATGCCGCCGAGACCTTCATGCAGTTCGTGCAGAACCATCCACAACATCGTCATGCACCGCTGTTCATGGTGCGGATCATCGACATCTACAAACACGGCCGCCGCGGGCCGGAGCTGCTGCGCGCCAAGGCGGACCTGGTGACGTATTACGGTGTCGGCACGACCTTCTGGCAGCAGCACGATGAGCAACTGCTGGTCGAGGTCAAACCGCATTTAGAGGCCAACCTGGACGATCTATCGCGCTACTACCACGCCGAAGCGCAGAAGACTAAGAAGGCGGGTGACTATCGTCTCGCCACGCATTGGTATCGCACTTATGTCAAATCCTTCCCGGAGAATCCCAAGACGCCGCACATGAATATGTTGCTGGCCGAAACCCTGCAAGATAGCGGCGACATTGCAGGCGCAGCGCAGGAGTATTGGGCCACCGCTTATGGTTATGCCCCGCACGGCGACAGCGCGGAAGCCGGCTACGCGGCCCTGCTGGCGCAGCGCGAGCAGATAGATTCGCTGCAAGGCGAGGCGCGCACGTGGAAACGGCAGGAGGCCGTCGCCAGCGCCAAGCGTTTCGTCGCCACCTTCCCCGACGACAAGCGTGCCGTGCCGGCCATGTCCAAGGCCGCGGAAGAATTGCTGGACATGCAGGACTATCCGCAGGCCGTGACCACGGCTCACTACGTGATCGGCTCGTTGCCGAATCCGGCGCTGGAGTTGCGGCGCATCAACTGGGCCATCATCGCCAAGGGCGAGTTCGA
>Ga0299912_10003356_pt1 | contig 13084 bp, 13 predicted proteins | sample RVTome_2_FD_207667 | JGI IMG/M metagenome (GOLD analysis project Ga0299912, IMG submission 207667) | Soil microbial communities from uranium-contaminated site in the Upper Colorado River Basin, Wyoming, United States - RVT95D214 (version 2) ...
GTCTGGTATAGAAGAAAAGGGGATACCTTAGCAATAGGTGAGGCAAAACTTAAAAACATATTTTATTCATTTTGGAAGGGAGAATTTGAGAGTGTATGGATTGATTTTGAAGGCGAGGAGAATCTCGAAGCTGTTAAAAAAGAGTTATTTGAACGATTTGGAAAGGCCCTTGAGCCTGAGGCAAGTATGGATAAGATGGGTAAAAGGCCACCGAGAGAACGATCACCGACAGAACGTGCTGGAGCATTTTATGTTTGGTGGGGCAAGAATACAGATATCTGGTTGTCATATTCCAAGGATCGCCATAAGGGAACCCTTACCATGAATTCCAGAAAGATTAGAGAGGAAAGGAGAGACTATGAAAAAGAAAAGGAAAAGGAAGAAAGGTTAAAGACAGAGGATTCTAAAGCTAAAGACCATCCTTCTTTTCGGAGGTCCCTCTGGTAATACCTCTCGAATCTAAATGACATGTTTCCATTGAAGAACTCCTTATTTCTCAGGTTTTTCAACAGGGAATATAGTTATAATTTTTCGAAGACTTTCTTACCTCAAATCGTATAATAGAGTAAGGAAAACTTGAGTCAAAGAGGAGGAGAAACTCATGAAAAAGATACTTGTAGTTCTGGTATTAATAGCAGTAATGTCTCTGTGTCCACTGGTTCAAGCTTTCGATGGCCCACCACCGCATGAAATTCTGGGTCAGCTGCCGGCGGATAAAGAAATGCTTTTCCACCAAACGACGAGAGGAGTTTGGGAAGCAACAACGAACATTCGTGATCAAATCAAGGGACTTGAAGCAGAAATAAAGGATATACTCACTGCATCTGAGTTTAATGAAGCTTTATTCCTTGAAAAAACGAGGAGCTTACAGGAACTCCACAAAATGGTCAGGGAAGCAATGGACGAGGCCATTGCGAAGTTGGCGAGCCAGTTCACGGCAGAAGAGCGAAGCATACTGGCGGAACTGATTTCCCGCAAACCTGGCCCACAAGGTGGTCCACCTGTACCTTAACATCAATAAATCAAGCTCCCCGCCCGGGAGGGTGATATTCATCCACCCTCCCAGCATCATTATTTTACTTATAGCAGATTACGGAATCAGGAAGATAACAATAGATATGGATATTAGTTTTCAACATCTTGATGATGAGTCATTAATCCGCCAGATACAGGAAGGAAGGCATGAGGCATTCGAGGAGCTTGTAGATCGCCACTCGAAGCGATTTTATAGCACCGCATATCGGCTTCTTTTTAACAAGAATGATGCAGAGGATATTGTACAACAGGGATTTATGAAACTCTGGGAAAGGAGGTTATTCTGGAATCAATACAAAGGGGCAAAATTCACTACCTGGTTTTATAGGGTTGTCGTCAATCTGTGCCTGGATCATAATAGAAAAAAGAAGCCAATGCCTTTGTGTGAAAACATGGAACTTGCTGATGAACAGGATGGGCAAGAAATTTTATTGGATGAGAAACGAAAACAGGCATTAATGGATCGCTTCATAAAGGAACTTCCAGAAAGGCAGCAATTAGCACTAACCTTATGTTTTTATGAAGGACTCAGCAATCAGGAGGCGGCTGAAATCATTGGCATAAAGTTGAAGGCACTACAGTCCCTTATTATGCGTGCCAAAACGACGTTGAAGGAGAAATTGAATCATCACTTTTAACGAAGCTTTATGATCGAGGTTTGATATGACAATGGATTCCACCAGACAGTTCAAAGAAAACATCCTTTTATATGGTGTAGATTTGTATCAATGGCCTGAAGAAATAAGACGGGCAGGAATCGAGGCACTGCAGAAGTCTTCGGAGCTGCAAGCATTATTAGCCGAGTACGAACAGTTTGAGAGAGTTCTTAAAACCAGAAAATACGAAGAGCCAAGTGATCATTTGGCACATCGAATTGTCTCACTCTCTTTGTGTCAAGATAAAAAATCACCATTCAGTCTCGGCTGGTTTCTTTCGAGATTATTTAGTGATGAACTCTATTTGCCCAAACCAGCCCTTATTGTGTTTTCAATTTTGACGATAATGGCATTATTAACTGGATTTTTTATAGGTTTTTCAAACCCCTCAGGACAAGTACTGACCGGTCAGAGGCAAACCAACTTACAGGAGTTTCTCTATTACGAAGGGGATGTGCTATGAGTAAAACAATAAGAATGCTGATTATTAGTTCTCTTATCCTGAATGTATTGCTTATTGGCATTGTCATCGGGAGTATGTCAGATCGTCTGTTCAGAAAAGATTTCCCAGGGAGGAAACCGCCAGAACTTGGGTTAAAGCTTTCTCCAGATAAAGAAAAGTTGTTTTTGGATATGATGGAAAAAGCATTTCGCGAGAATGATCATATTCGTAAACAAATGGATGAATCCAGGGGGAGGGTTTTATCAATTCTGAGCGCACCTGAATTTGACGAAGCCGCCTACCAGGCTGAAACTGCAAACTTGGAGAAACTACGTGCTTTGATGATGCAGCGATTTGCAGATGCGACGAAAGAACTGGCAAAACAATTTAATCAAGAGGAAAGGAAGGTCTTGGCCGAGCATTTAAGGCAGCCTCCACCGCCTTCTATTGATGAGGGTGGCCCGCCACCCAAACCAGGACCTCCACTGCCGCCTGGAGGGCCTCCATCTCGTCGCATGCCTTAATCAAGTGGCAAGCAGTCTCCCAATTCCAGCACCGACATTTTCAGAAGCACTGAAGCTCCTTCCTTCATCACTGGGAAACTAGATGGCGAGACCTGTAAAACCCTCTCCCATACCCAGTCTATGGATAAAAGAATGAGGAGTCCGGTTAGGATGAAAAAAATGAGATGGTTATGGATGGGATCCTTGATCCTGTCTTTCCAAATTGGATTCCTTGGTTATTCTGGATCGAAGTGGACATTCAAAGCAGAGGCGAATACCGAGACTTCTGCAGAGCAGCTTTCTGTGCCTTTATCAACGAGAAAGATAAGGGTGCCTTTAATAGAGTCAGTTATTTCTGGGGCGGTAGCACAGGTTTCAATGCCTGAAACAGTAACAGAGCCTCGAGTTCCATCTCCCAAGCCAGAAGTTACAACCACTCCACCAACTCCAATGCCAACCTCAACCCCAGCGCCCCCTCCAGCCCCTACAGCGACTCCGCCTCCATCTCCTCCTTCCGTGAAACCCAAGGAGGGACCAAAGGGTCAGGGGTTTGTCTTCAATTTCGACAACGCCGATCTCTATGAAGTGATTCGGGTCATGGCAGAGATCCTGAAAATAAACTATGTCATTGACCCTCGAGTAAGAGGAGTTGCTAATATCCATACCGCAGGTCAGATTTCAGCCGAGGATATTTTGTCGATCTTTCAGACGATCTTAAAATTGAACGGAGCGACAGCCGTTTTGAAAGATAACGTTTATCAAATCGTCCCGTTCGGTGATGCAAAGAAGATGTATACCCGATCCATAATCTTCGCAGAGTCGGGAATACTTCCAGAAGAAAAGTATATGATCCAGATCATTGCGGTGAAGTTTATTCCTGTCGCAGAAGTCTCTAAACTGATCAAGCCTTTTCTCTCAGATGGAGCAGACATTGTGGAGAACCCTCCAAACAATATTCATATCATCGGGGATCTTGCCTCCAATGTCAAAAAATCCCTTGACATCATCGGACTCTTCGATCTCGATATCTTCACCGATTTGAGGGTCAGAATCTATCCCATCCTCAATGCGGATGTGACCGAAGTTGCCAAGGAGATGGAGCGTATCTTTTCTTCATTTGAGGTTTCAACAAAATCAGCAAGAGGGGTGGGAATTACCTTTACACCCGTTACCCGGATTAACTCGCTACTCGTTGTCAGCTCTATCCCCAATATCTTTGAAAAGGTGGAAGGGTGGCTCAAGGAACTCGACAAGATTCCCGCGGAGGGGACAAAATTCAGTGTCTTCGTCTACTATGTCCAGAACGCAAAGGCCAAGGATTTGACTGATGTTTTGAAACAGATATTTGTAACCAAGGAGAAGAAGGCTGAATTCAAGGAGAAGGTTGTTACCCCAGAACAACCCACAGGACAAAGAAGTGTAAGGCCTCCGGCGACACCCTCCACTACTACACCGATAGCGGCAGCCAAAGAGGAAGAAGGAGCCGTACCCGAGGGTGAGATCAATATTGTTGTCGATGAACCGAACAATGCCCTGGTCATCCGGGCATTTGCCAGAGACTATAGAACTATTCTCGATACGATCAAGAAGCTGGATCTATACCCCAAGCAGGTCTTGATCGAGATCTTCCTCGTATCGATTACTCTCGATGATACAAACAAATTTGGTTTGGAGTGGTCCACTTTAATGGGTGACTTAACAAAAGGCAGCACAACATATGACTGGACCTTTGGCATGGGTGGAACGAGCACTCCATCAGACTTTACAACCGGTATCCGTTATGCAATTTCAGCTACGGATAAACTCACTGCAGCGGTCAATGCCACTGCCGTGGATAACAAGACGAATATCCTCTCCTCTCCCTATCTTCTTGCTTCGAACAATAAAGAGGCCAAGATCCAAGTAGGTACATCCCAGCCTATCCTCACCAATACTTACACCACGAGTTCGTCAAGTGACACCACCACGGTCGAAGGAACGATTGAATACAAGGATGTGGGAATTATCATCACGCTAACCCCACGGGTCAGCGATGGGGGGCTTGTTACTATGGATCTCTCGATCGAAAACAGTAGTGTGAGCACTACCAAGCTCGGGAGCCTTGACAATGTCCCTGTTTTTTCGAAGAAGACCGCAAAGACAACCCTTTCCATCATGGAAGCTCAAACGATTGTGATCGGAGGACTCATTGAAGAGAGCAAGGCGGATAATCAATCTGGTGTCCCCTGGTTCAGCAAGATCCCGATTTTAGGCGCCCTTTTCGGCTACCAGAGTTATGAAAAGACGAAGAAGGAATTGATGTTGTTACTGACGCCCCACGTCATCACTGACATCAATCAGTCGAATGCCGTCACACGTGAATTAAAGGAAAAGGTCAATACAATCCGGAAAGACCTTGAGAAAAGAGATGAGAGTAAGTAATTGACTTGATTTTCTGCTGATGAATTCTATCGCAGATCATAATGTTAATCAACCATTCGATCAAACCAAGTAAATGTTTTTGATGGTTTCATGCGTTAAGTCTTTTCACAGATAACACATTCATGTGCCATTGCAACCAAGAGTGAAAAATAGTTGAGGTTCAATTATCGATGGGAGGATATCATGTTTCAGACAAATCAAGAAAGAAAATGGATTATGAACTTTGGGAAACCTAATTACAAAACCAACAAAAGGAGGAGTATGTTATGAATAATCGTACAGTATTATTTCTCGTAGTTTTTGCAGTAACATTACTAATTACAGTGTTTACCCTGCCAGCGTTTGCCCTGCCGACTCTTGTTCAACTCCGAACGGCTTTGAAAGCCGCGGTTGCGGAGGAGAATGGAGGCTTTGGCTTCGATGTGTGGGCTACTGTTGTTGACAGGGATGGGTTGGTCAAACTAATCGCCTTCTCAGGTACAGCACGAGGCGATCAGTGGCCGGGTGGCCGGGTCATGTCGGCCCAGAAAGCTAATACAGCTACTGCGTTCAGCCTACCGAGTCTGGCCTTATCAACCGCGAATCTCTATTCAGCCGCACAGCCGGGCGGTATTTTTTTTGGCTTGCAGTCTAGCAATCCTGTTAACCCAGCAGTGGCTTACACAACTTCATCTACATACTACGGCTCATCAAGTGATCCGATGATTGGCTATAAAATTGGTGGTGTGAATGTGTTTGGTGGTGGGTTGGCGCTATACGACAAAAACGGTAAACTTGTTGGGGCTATTGGCATTAGTGGTGACACTTCTTGTGCAGACCATAATATCGCTTGGAAGGTTCGTCATAAGCTCGTACTCGATTATGTCCCCGATGGAGTTAGCTCCACAAAAGATGATAATATCATTTATGACACCGTTAACGGTGTTAGTACAAGCGGATGGGGACATCCGGAGTGTTCTACGGAAGCGACCCAGATTGCAAAGGACCTTCCGAATACAAATCCAATAAGCCAATAAGGTAATACTCTCAAACATGTGAAGAGGGCATAATGCAAACTTCAAGGCGAAGACGGCCTTAAAAACTATAAACAGGAAAAGACAATGGCCAATCTTTCCGACGAATTTGGTATGCGTGGGGATATGATCCGTCAAAGTGTTTATCTTCAGCAAAAAGTGACCAAAATGGGGTTAATTTCAGTATGTCAAAACCAATTTCTTATTCTAGCATCAGATCAGTTTAATGCTCTCATGATCGACCACATGGATCGCTGATAATCTCAGATGCAGAATAGGGAACTTTCGGTGCAACTCCTCTCTACAGACAGGAGATAGGAAGGTGAAAAACAAAAGAATTCTCATTGTAGATGATAATGTTTTCATAAGAGGTGTAATGCAAAATATCCTCCAAAGCTGCAATTATGAAGTCTATTCATGTGATCGGGGGAAACACGCACTTGATAAGCTTCGACAAGAATTTTTCGATATACTCATCACTGATCTTCACATGCCCGAGATGGATGGCCTTGAATTGATTCGTAGAGTTAAGATAATCTCACCAGAAATTAAAGCGATCTTAGTTACCGGCTTTCCCATTGCAGAAAGTAGACGCAAGGCTAATGAAGAGAAATTGAGTGGATTCCTTTTGAAACCAATCAATTGGAATGAATTAAAAGCCCTATTAGCTACCTTATAAGGATCTTTTGGAAAGCCCCGAGACAGCCAACCGAGTTAAAAACATTACTGAAATAAATCCGAGAAGCCATAAAAGAACTCTTTGGTCCATGGGTTCAAAATGAATTGGCACAGCATTTGCTACTTGACTTTTTCAAATGATTATTTTAAATGAATATTTGAATAATATAGACTAGAGCAGTTATGGGAGAAGGAAATGAAGATCCAAAGAAAAGGTGCTGCAAAAACTCCAAAAAGCCTGCTTGCGGCTGCAAGCGAGGTTTTCGCGGAGAAAGGCTACCGGGATGCAACCATTGCGGAAATCTGTGAACGTGCTAGAGCAAACATTGCGGCGGTAAATTACCATTTCGGTGATAAAGAAACCCTTTACAGGGAAGCATGGCGACATTCCTTTTATGAATCCGTGAATGCACATCCACCGGATGGTGGCGTAAGTGAAGATGCACCACCCGAAGAACATCTACGGGGTCAGGTGGCAGCCCTTTTATGTCGGATTGCTGACGAGGACAATAGAGAATTCTTAATCGTGCAGAAGGAACTTGCCAACCCGACTGGGCTGTTGGAAGAAGTCATGCGAGAAGAAATCCGGCCCCTGCACGAGAAGATGGAGGCTCTGGTTCGCGAACTCCTTGGCCTGCGTGCCTCAGACATGCAGGTTCGTTTCTGCGCGATAAGCATCATAAGTCAGTGTATCAATCCAATGGTTGCAATAAAGGGGCGGAAGGAAAATCGAGAAGGCAAGGATGGCTCTCCGGGAGTCGACGATATCGAAGCCTATTCTAACCACGTCGTGAAATTCTCCTTGGCTGGAATCCGCGCAATCCGTGAGGAAACCGAAAAGAAACGAAGAAATTTCAAAAGGCAACGAGGAAGTGGAAATACCTTAAAAAAGGAGTAGCTCATGATTTTTCAACACAAAACAACCTTCATTAGACCTATGTCATGGCTTCCTTTGGTGCTGGGGATTCTGATCCTAACCGGGTGTGCTACTGTGGGGCCTGATTATGTTCCACCCAAGAAATCGGTGTCCAAGGACTGGCACACCCAACTCAAGGGAGGTCTGACCACTGAAGAGATGGATCCCGAGACCTTGGCCTCGTGGTGGACGACACTCAATGATCCGGAACTGTCCAGCCTGATCGATCGCGCGGTCTTGGGTAACCTCGATCTGAAGAAGGCTTTAGCGAGAGTTCGTGAGGCGCGCGCCCGCCGGGGCGTGGCCAAGGCCGATCTCTTTCCCACTCTCGACGCCACGGGTTCTGCCACTTGGAGCCATAGCAGCAAAGACACCGGGACCGGCAAGACCAGTGACCTTTACGCGGCGAGTTTTGATGCCGGATGGGAGTTGGATATTTTTGGTGGCGTTCGTCGCTCTGTGGAGGCGGCCGGGGCAGATCTCCTGGCCAGCCAGGAGGACTTGCGCGACGTGCTCGTCTCCCTGCTCGCCGAAGTGGCTTTGAACTATGTCGAGGTACGAACTTTTCAGACCCGACTTAATGTTGCAGAGGCAAGTTTAGGGGCGCAAAGCGAGACTTACCAGTTGGCCCTATGGCGTTATCAAGCGGGTTTAAGTGACGAGCTGTCCGTGCAGCAGGCCCGCTACAACCTTGAAAACACCCGTTCTCAGATACCGACTCTACGCACTGGGCTGGAGGAGGCTACGAACCGCATTGCAGTGCTCCTGGGAGAACAACCGGGCAAGGTTCATGAAGAAGTAGAGAAACAAGTGTCCATACCCGTCACGTCCCTAAAGGTCGCCGTAGGTGTACCAGCCGACGTGTTACGACGCCGACCCGATGTACGAAGGGCCGAACGCCAGTTGGCTGCGCAGACAGCGAGGATTGGTGTGGCCACGGCGGATCTCTACCCCAAGTTCACGCTGAGCGGCTCCATTGGCCTGGAAGCCCTTTCATTGAGTAACCTTTCCTCCTACAGCACTTGGAGCTTAAGCGGCGGCCCTCGAATTACTTGGGCGATCTTCAAAGCTGGAGCTATCCGCCAAAACATAGAGGTGCAGTCAGCACTTCAGGGACAATACCTGATCGCCTATGAAGCCGCTGTGCTCAGTGCCTTAGAGGAGGTTGAAAACGCACTCGTGGCCTATGCGGAGGAACAACAGCGGAGACAGTCATTGAGCGAGGCGACACAAGCGGCCCAAAAGGCGGTAGAGCTGGCACAGCACAAGTACCAGGCAGGTCTGACAGATTTCAGCAATGTCTTAGATGCGCAGCGTTCGCTCTTGTCCTTCCAGGACCAACTGGCCCAAAGCGACGGGACCCTAACCTCTAACCTGGTCCGCCTTTACAAAGCCCTTGGTGGTGGATGGAGGTCAATGGCCCCCGATGAAAAGAAATAGCTTTTAATACCCTATGGCTAGAGAATCAACGAACCACAAAATTCTTCAAAGTTTTGAGGTTAGGGTTACGGTTACGAAGACCGTTTGGTTTAAGGGTATAGGATTACGTGAAGTTCTTAAGACCAATCCCGCCTATAGCGGGATAACCGGATGACGAAACGGGCATCGTTGCCGTTACCGTGAGACGAAACTCAACTTTCTACGTAAATGGAGAGAAGAAATGAAATCGAAGATTAATCCAGAATCCGATGTTGCTCAGAACTTGGAAATTGATCAATCTTCGGGCCGCAGAAAGGGTCTGAAGCGATGGTTCATTGTGGCCTTCCTGGTGGCAGCCGCTGTGACAACTGTTGTGATCTATAAGACGATGGAAAAGTCCAATTCGGTGCAGTACAAGACCCAGGAAGTGGTGCGCGGAAATCTGACGATCATCGTCACTGCCACAGGCACTCTGCAGCCAACCAACAAGGTTGACGTGGGCAGCGAGTTGTCGGGTATCATCAAGAGCGTTGAAGTGGACTACAACGATAGGGTGAAGGTCGGCCAGGTCCTGGCCAGGCTGGACACCTCGAAACTCGAGGCCCAGGTCACGCAATCCAAAGCCGCCCTTGAATCAGCAAAGGCCAAGGTCTTACAGGCGCAGGCGACCGTCAGCGAGACCCGCAGTAAACTCGCACAGCTAAAAAAGGTATGGGAATTGAGCAATAACAAGGTTCCCTCACAGTCTGAGCTTGATGCGGCAGAGGCGGCGTTCGAGCGGGCCAAGGCCGATGAAGCCAGCGCCAAGGCGGCGGTCTCCCAGGCCCAGGCCACTCTCGAAGCCAATGAGACGGACCTGTCCAAAACGGTCGTCCGCTCGCCCATTAACGGCATCGTCCTCACCCGCAGCGTGGAGCCCGGCCAAACCGTGGCCGCATCCTTTACAGCCCCGGTGCTCTTCACCCTGGCCGAGGACTTGACCCAAATGGAACTGCACGTGAATGTAGACGAGGCCGATGTGGGCAAAGTGCGGGAAGGCCAAAAAGCTACGTTTAGCGTTGCTGCCTACCCGAATCGAACTTTCGAGGCACGGATCACGCAGGCCCGTTACGGTTCGTCAACGACGTCAGGGGTCGTGACCTACGAGACTGTGTTGAAAGTCAACAACTCGGATTTGTCCCTGCGGCCGGGAATGACGGCCACCGCGGACATCACGGTCAAGAAAGTCGAAAACGCCATCCTGATTCCCAGTGCTTCGCTGCGCTTTACCCCTCCGGTACAGGAGGAAAAGAAGCCTTCTGCCAGTCTGGTCGGCGCATTGCTTCCGCGGCCACCCAGCTCCGCGTCCAAAATAGGCGAGGACGTTGCCGCCAACAAAAAGCAACAGCGCGTCTGCACGTTAAAGGACGGGCAACTCTTAGCCATCCCTGTCACGATCGGGTCGACAGATGGAAGCATGACTGAAGTTGTGACCGGCGACATCAGGCCGGGAATGGCGCTCGTGGTCGATACCGTCAGTGCGGGGAAATGAACATGATTGCCTTTAGCCAAACGGATAACCAATCCCTTATTGAGCTGCAGGGCGTGACGAAAGTCTACGGCACTGGTCAGGCGGCCATGCATGCACTGCGCGGCATTGATCTAAACATCGATGAAGGCGAGTTCGTGGCGGTGATGGGACCAAGCGGTTCGGGCAAGTCCACTTGCATGAACATCCTCGGCTGTCTGGATACGCCAACCGCAGGGGCTTATAAGTTCAAAGGCATTGAAGTGGGCAAACTGACCCGCAACCAGCGCACGCGGTTGCGCCGGTTCTACCTTGGTTTTGTCTTTCAGGGCTATAATTTGTTAAACCGCACCTCGGCGCTGGAGAACGTGGAACTCCCCTTGATTTATCGGGGTGTCCCCGCCGGCGTACGGCGAGCGCGTGCCCTTCAGGCCCTGAAGACGGTGGGGCTTAAGGGATGGGAATCCCACACACCTGGCGAACTCTCGGGAGGTCAGGAACAGCGTGTCGCCATTGCACGTGCGATCGTGACTGAACCCGCCGTATTGTTCGCGGACGAGCCCACGGGTAACCTGGATACGGCCCGAAGCCGTGAAATCATGGATCTGCTCACCGGACTAAACTGCGACCGAGGGATCACCATCGTCATGGTCACTCACGAACCGGATATGGCAACCTATGCGAAGCGAATCGTCCGCTTTTTAGACGGTCTAGTCGAGAAAGATGAGCGAAATGGGAGGGCGACATAATGCTATGGAACACGATTCTACTGGCCTTGCGTGAAATCAAGCGAAACGTCATGCGCTCGGTTCTGACCATCCTGGGCATCGTCATCGGCGTGGGCGCGGTCATCACGATGGTGACCATCGGCGGGGGCGCCACTGTGCAGGTCAGAGAGCAGATTGCAAGTATGGGCAGCAACCTGCTCATGGTCAGTCCGGGAAAAAGACTTGGCCCTGGCCAGTCTTCCAACACCGTTTTGTTCAAGCTGAACGATGGAGAGGCTATTCTCAGGGACGTCAGCTCGATTGCTGCCGTGGCTCCTGTCTCGTCCCAGTCCATCAAGGCCGTATTCGGCAATCAAAACTGGTCGACCCAGGTAACAGGAAGCGATAATCAGTATCTCAAGGTGACGAACAGATCCATCAGGACAGGCCGACAGTTCAGCGACAGCGAGCTGCGTGCCGGTGCGGCTGTATGCATCGTGGGCGAGACCGTGCTCAAGAAGCTGTTCGGCGGGCAAGAATCTTTGGGGGGAAATATTCGTCTCGAAAAACTCTCGTGTCAGGTGATTGGCATCCTGGAAGCCAAGGGGCAGAACACCATGGGTATGGACCAGGACGATATCGTCGTAATCCCATTACGCACCTATCAGCGGCGCATTTCCGGTAATCAGGATGTCGCTCTCATTCAGGTCTCGGTCCAGGAGGGCGCCTCGACCGATAAGGCTCAGCGGGATATTCGGTTATTGATGCGGGAGAGGCGTCATCTATCACCAAGTGATGACGATAACTTCAACGTGATGGACATGAAGGAGATCGCCAAAATGCTTACGGGGACCACGCAACTGCTTACGGCATTGCTGAGCGCAGTGGCAGCCGTCAGCCTCCTCGTCGGTGGCATTGGCATCATGAACATCATGCTGGTGTCGGTGACCGAACGCACCCGTGAGATCGGTATCCGGCTTGCCATCGGTGCTCTCGAGAGTGAAGTGCTCATGCAATTCTTGGTGGAGGCAGTGGTGCTGTCTTCTTTCGGCGGCTTAATCGGCATTGTGCTGGCCCTCACCTCATCCGTCTGGCTTGCCAATATGTTGCGCGTACCCTTCGTCTTCAACACAGGCATCGTTGTCATCGCTTTCCTGTTCTCTGCAGCGGTGGGCGTGATTTTCGGCTACTTCCCTGCACTCAAAGCCGCCCGGCTCGACCCGATCGAAGCGCTGCGCTACGAATAATATATGAACACTTCTTGTCACAGTCTTTGAGGGGACCTTGAGGATCGACTTTGCCAAATTTCGACGGTCAAGGCCATAAAAATGCATGAAGTGGGCGAGTTTGATTTAAGCCTGTGGTTCATTTTCTTTCTTAGGCTTGAACTTTCTGCTTGCCGTTGCTCTTTGAAGGTCAAAAACAATGTCAGTTTCAGAAGCAGAAATGGCTCAGCCTTTTTATTTTCCATGCGGACTTTCTAACAGTAATCGTCGGTCATCACATGTTATTCCAATTGAAGAAGTAGGTGGAAGCGATAACCGACGGAGGCGACGCGGGACCGCCTTTTTCTATAGACTGTGAATTACGATATCGAAGGAGTTTCAATATCTGCTATAATATCTGCTATTTCCTACTCTTCGAAAAAGTTACGATATGATATCCATTTCGCAACCTTTTGGAAACTCCGGGTCTTGGTAAAATATCCGCAGTTTACAATTTATAATTCTTCATCGCCACCTTGTTTGTTTCTTCCTGAACCCCCATGTTGATGAGTCGACATAAAG
>Ga0299912_10003357_pt1 | contig 13081 bp, 9 predicted proteins | sample RVTome_2_FD_207667 | JGI IMG/M metagenome (GOLD analysis project Ga0299912, IMG submission 207667) | Soil microbial communities from uranium-contaminated site in the Upper Colorado River Basin, Wyoming, United States - RVT95D214 (version 2) ...
TAGTAGGTAGCCTAATCTCAAGTGGAATTCCTACCTATCTGGTAAAGCGTGGTGAAGCGCTAGAGACTGCCCTGGCTTCACCTATGGAAGAGGACAACGCAGCCATTATAGGATGATGAAATGGAACATGTTCGTCCCCATTTAGGAACATTGAAAGGATACGGGGTGTCGCTGGGCCGGCGCCTGATCAAATACATCGTTAGTCTACCTTCCCACTTGGTTCCCCAGGAAGGTTGGTTGACCTTTGTTCTGTTAGCCTTTGTTTTGTTCACCGTCATCTGGTCAGTGGAGACAGCTCAATGGATAACCAGAATGCCATCTTTGAGCTACATCGTTCTCATAGCCCTATTAGTGGGTTTAGTAGTAGCCAAAATACGCTTGCCGGGCCTCCTTTTACATCCTATAGGTTTGCTCTTGGGCTCGGTGGTGGTAGCGTGGCAAACGTGTTTAATATTGCCTGGAGAAGGGTGGGAGGCGAGGTTCATTGAGCTCACGAGTAGGTTGTCCGCGTGGTTCAATGTGGCGCGGACGGGCGGCATCAGCAACGATTCTCTGGCCTTCGCGGTTCAGCTTGCCTGTTTAGCCTGGCTTATCGCCTATATCTCCGCTTGGTTCGTCTTTCACTCCCGCAAGGTGTGGGGGGGGGTGATCCCCAGTGGGGTAGCGATTTTGGTGAACCTTAGCTATCTCCCCCGCCGCTTTGGCATCCTTTTTGCCCTTTATCTTTTGGCGTCTATGTTGCTCGTTATGCGTCTGAATTTGGTGAGTAAGCAGCGGGAGTGGCGAGAGTCGCACACGGCATACCCCCGGGGGATTGGTGGCTCTTTCCTCGGCAGTGTACTCCTTTTTGGCACAGCGCTGCTTGTATTTATCTGGCAGCTACCCCTGGGGGCAAAAGCCCCGTCTGTTGCGAAAATCTGGGGAATAGGCAATGAGCCGTGGAAGAGGTTTGAGGCTGAGTTCAATCGCCTTAATTCCTCATTGACGTCCCAGAAACCCGCCCCGTTGCACTACTTCGGGGACACCCTCCCTTTCAAAGGGACTATCAGATTGGGAGCCAATGTTGTACTGACGGTTCGTTCTGACCGACCGGGCTACTGGCGAGCTAACACCTACGACGTATATACGGGCCAGGGATGGTTGACCAGCGAAAGGGTATCGCAGCCGTTGGGTTGGACGGAAGCTCAGGTTGAACCTCAGGAGTACCTCCGGCGACAGAAGGTAATGCAAACAGTCAAGACCGGCTTCGCGACCAATGTTCTTTTTGCCTCTAGTATGCCTGTAAGAGCTAGTTTGGATGCTCTCCAAGAGACCACGCGGCCAACGGTTTTCACCATAAGCCTCGAGGATAGTTCAAAGGACGTGAATTTGCCGGCGGACATACAGCCGCTAGCTGAACAGCTACGGCAGGTGGTAAGGACAGAAAACCCGCTAACCCTGACCACTGAGCTTCCCAAGTACTTGCCTGATAACATCAAACTGTTGGATATAGAAAAGAGAGGCATTACTGGCACCGGCGTTCGGGTGGAGCGGCTCGTCAGCCTGCGGCTGGAGCGGGTGCCCTCCGAACTGATGGATATCACCGCCTTGCGCAGTTCCAGGCGCCTTGAACGCTCTGAGCAATACACCGTAGAATCCTCGGTTTCTAAGGCATCCGTGAATGAGCTGAGGGCTGCTGGGGAAGATTACCCGGGCTGGGTGTTAGATCGCTTTTTGCAGCTACCTTCGGAGCTGCCCATACGGGTGCGTCAGTTAGCCGAAGCGTTAACCCTAGGTAATGAGAACGCCTATGATAAGGCGACCGCCATTGAGGGCTTCTTGCGCGGGATAGAGTATAGTACCGAGATTCCGGCTCCGCCCTATGGGAGCGATGGCGTGGACCATTTCCTGTTTGGCGCTAAGTCCGGTTATTGTGATTACTATGCCTCCGCTATGGTTGTGATGCTCCGGAGCGTTGGTGTGCCAGCCCGCGTAGCCACTGGCTACTCTAGCGGCGATTACGATGCGGAGAACGACGTTTATGTGGTCAGAGAACTGCATGCCCACACCTGGCCCGAGGTTTTCTTCCCTGGTTATGGTTGGGTTGAGTTTGAACCTACGAGTTCTCTCCCACCTATCGCGCGCACGCTGGCTACTACTGAGGAAGAAGGTACCGGCGAATTAGGTGGCGGCGAAGCAGTGGAAGACTTCATAGAGCCGGACTTCCCACTTCCTGAAGAAGGCGTCGGTTCTATTGTCCCCTCTCGTTCCTTCTGGGAGGGAGTCCCCTGGCAACTTGCTTTATTGCCAAGTTCGTTATTAATTCTGCTGCTTATGGTCTGGTATTTTTGGCAGCGTAGCCTTTCTAAATTGGCCTACCCCGCGCAAGTTTACGTGAAGATGTGCCAACTGGCCTCCTTGGCCGGCCTGGGGCCAGAGCCGCAGAAAACGCCGCGAGAGTACGCTAGCAAGTTGTCTAACGCTTTTCCCCAAGGAGCGGAGGATGTAAGCCGAATAGCCGAAGGCTATATGAAGGCTGAATACGGTAGGAAGACCATAGTAGAAAGGGAAAGACAGGCTATCGAAAGAGCTTGGCAAGGGCTGAGGAAAGAGCTGTTGCTGAAAATACTGCGCTGGAGGCGCACTCGCGAAAGGAGAAGGCGATGATTGGCACTGTCGCTCCGGTCAAACAAGGCTGGATTGGTATCGCACGCTCAATGGTAGGCTTTTGCCTGGTTACTTTGCCTCAAACCTCTTTCTCATCTGCATTGGCTCTCTTAGGGGATGATTTAAAAGCGCTGCCGCATAACGACCCTGCCTTCGGCAACTTACCTGACCGAATCAGGCGCTATTTCGAAGGCGAACCAGTGGATTTCCCCGATGAGTTGGATTTGGACTCTGCTTCTTCTTTTAGGCAGGCAGTTTGGCAAGCGACGCGCTCCATCCCCTTCGGGGAGACGCGGAGCTATCGCTGGGTGGCTGAGCGAATGGGAAAGCCCCAAGCAGCGCGGGCAGCGGGCCAAGCGCTGGCCGCCAACCCGTTGGCCATCCTTGTTCCCTGCCACCGCGTTGTCGGCAGCGACGGAGGCTTATGTGGCTTCGGTGGTGGGTTGGAGATGAAGAAATGGCTGTTGGATATAGAGAGGGCTTCACTCAAACTACGCTGAGTGGAGAGCCTTTAGAAACGCTTTTCAACCCCCTCTGTCCCCCAATCTTGGGGGATTTTTGAGGCTGGTGGACACCCCCAGACCCTTGGCAAGGGAGCTTCGCCCCCCTCACTCCCACCCATGAACCGGGGCTAAACGGACTCGCTGAGCGCGCTAGTGTCAGAAGGGCGCTTCAATCTCCACCGGCTGATTGAAATCCGAAAACTTCATGACCATAGTCACTGTCCATATCGTCCCTTCGGGCGCCGGGGTACCGTGTTTATCGACCTCCTCGGGAGGCACTTTCATAGACTGGGTCACGCGCTGCTGCCGCAGGAGGTAGTCGCCCTTCCCAATCCAGAGTTCTGTCACTAAGGTCATCTCCATCTGCGCCTGTGTCTGCATAGCTTGCTCAAGTGCCTCCTTCGTCCGCGGGTCGGATTCATTTGCCAGCCGCTCCTTCGCTGCCTTGAGCGGGTCACTCCTCCCTCTATAGTGCACGCAGTTGATACCATCGATGACCTCGTCAGGCAGTCTCTCGATAGCCTCAAGCCCTTTCAGTCTTTCGGCAATGTCCTTAGGTTGTGCACTTTCGGCAAATCGTTGCATGGTGGACAGGGCAGCCAGAGCAAGGGGGCCCTCCTGTGTCCGCCACTCTCCCGTCTCAGAGTCCCGCTCGTATACCTTATTGCCGATGTGGCGCACTTCCTCCCTTTGACCATCCTGTTCGATAATCATGAGGATCCGATCAGGGGAAAGAAAGCCGCCCTCCATGCTCGCTTTCCCCTCGTTCCAGCCCATGATGGTCACAGATATGCTGAAGTGGAAGGACTTGACTTCCTTAGTGGCAGCATAGGCCTTCACTATGACCGCCTCGGGCGTCATCTCGGCAATCTTTCTGCACCCGAGCGGACTTGACAGTGAAAGAGACATAGCGAGCATCAGCAGGATGTCTAGCTTCTGTTTTCTCACTTACCACCCCGTTTCTTTGGCTTTCTGTCGGTCAGATAGAGAAGGCGCAATTGCTTCTAGCGAAACTCAAACTAAGCTAATATGGTCTGACGCCCCCGATCTATTCCTGGCGTTGAGCCTCCAGAATCTTGGTAGCTTCGTCGAGCTTCTCCTCCGGCACCATTATCCGACAGGGCAGGGCTGAGACGCCCATAAAAGACACAGCATCCTGCGGTGCGATCATAGCGGGTATGCCCTCCTCGATAAGAAGGTCTCTCCACATCTCAGCGGTTATCTGGTTAGGGGCTGTGACTAAATATTTCCATTTCTTAGGCATATTTAAGGCCGAAGCGTGTCCTTTCTTAAGTCATATCTCCCACTATGATAGCATCTTCCCCTAGGATGGCGCTGAGCCGCTGGTGGAGCTCCGGGCAATACCCCGTAGTCATATGCGTCAGCTCAAGCTTTGTAACCTCACCCCCATTTACTATGGCTAGGTGTACCTTATCTGATCCTGAGTATTCGCTGAGAATGGAGAGGGTCTTGTGAAAGAGCGTGATGTCTTTTTCTTGATCGCTAGTTTCGGCGATGTTGATAACCAGCCTCAGAGCTTTTCGAGAGTTAGCTTTGTCTCTTGATGGGTACAGCGATTTTACCTCCTCTTGATTTTCTGCCATCTTTCCGTCGTCTTCTAACCCGTCTGATTGATACTGCCTGACCCGGAGACAGTCTATTTGCACCCGATCCCCCCGTTGGCTGACCTTTCCCTCAACAAGCAATATGTTCCCCTCGACCCAGAGCTCCCTGGTTGGCTCGTATACCTCAGACCAGACGGTGATCTCCACACTGCCATCAAGGTCTTCGATAACAGCGGAAAGGAAGGGCCGGCCCTTTTTTGTGAAGAGTTGCCGCGCGGAGGTGACAACCCCCGCTACCGCCACGGTCTGCCCTACCATCTCCTCGCCGATTTGCCCACACAGGGTGTTGATCTCAGTTGCTAATTGACGAGCGGCGTGCTTAAAAGGGTGCTCAGATATATATACTCCCAGCAACTCCTTCTCCCAGGCCAACTTTTCCTCGGTCGGCGCATCAGCGTCTGCTAGCTCCAAAGCCGGTAATGGCACGGGAACGCTGGTCCCCCAGAGGTCGAACATCGTGGATTGACCAGTTTCTCGCCGACGCTGCTCCTGCTGCGCCGAAGATATGATTCGGTCTGCACTGTTCAAAAGGGCGCCACGGTTCCCGAAGTAGTCCAGGGCCCCCACTTTGATGAGGCTCTCCAGAACCCTTTTGTTGATACCCCGTAGGTCTGCCCGGCGACAAAAATCCTCCAAGGACTGAAAAGGGCCACCTTCATCTCTCGCAGTCAAAATGGGCTCGATGGCGGTGGCCCCTACATTCTTGATGGCGGCCAACCCGAAACGGATAGATGGCTTGCCATCTTTATCTACATCGATGATGAAGAAGAGGCCGCTCTGGTTGATGTCGGGGGGCAAGACAGGAATGTCCAAACGGTGACACTCAGCCACCGCCGAGGCTACCTTCTCCGATTGGCCGGAGTGCATGGTAAGGACGGCAGCCATGTACTCCACTGGATAGTTTGCCTTGAGGTAAGCAGTTTGATAGGCGATCATGGCGTAGCTGACGCTATGAGCCTTGTTGAAGGCATATCCGGCGAAGGGCTCGATAAGGCTGAAGATTTGCGCGGCCACCTTCTGAGAGAAGCCCTTGGCAGTAGCCCCAGCTATAAAGCGTTCTCGCTCCTCACGCATGACCTCGGGGATTTTCTTGCCCATGGCCTTGCGGACGATATCGGCCTGTCCCAGAGTATAGCCGGCAAAAGTACGGGCGATCTGGAGAACTTGATCCTGATAGACGATGACACCGTGGGTCTCATTCAATACGTCCGACAAAGCGGGGTGAGGGAATCGTATGGGCTCAAGCCCGTGTTTTGCCTTGATAAAAGTAGGGATGTGCTGCATGGGACCGGGACGGTAGAGGGCGATCATGGCAGCGATGTCGCCAAAAGTGGAGGGTTTCAGTTCCTTGATATAGCGGCGCATCCCCACCCCCTCCAGTTGAAAGATGCCCGTGGTCTCCCCCGATGAAAGTAGCTCAAAGGTTTTGGCGTCATCCAGAGGGATTCGCTGTAAGTCTATTTCGATACCACGAGTTTCGGCAATGATGTCTCTTGCTTTCCCCAATAGGGTGAGGTTAGCAAGCCCCAAGAAGTCCATTTTGAGCAAGCCGATTTGTGCTATGTTATCCATGGCGAATTGGGTCATGGCTATCCCTTGCTCATCGCCCTTGCTCGGCCTCTGCAAAGGCACATAGCGGGTGAGAGGCTCCTTGGATATAACCACTCCCGCCGCATGGGTGCTGGCATGGCGGGCAACGCCCTCCAATCGTTTGGCAGTATCTATCAATTGCTGGATAGTTCTATCGACCTCGTAGGCATTCTTGAGTTCGGGGCTTTCCTCTAGCGCTCTATCGAGGGTTATGTTCAGGGCGGGGGGAATGAGCCTAGCTACCCTGTCAGCATCGCTGTAAGGCAACCCGAGAGCGCGACCGACATCGCGGACCGCAGCTCTAGCTCCCAGTGTTCCAAAGGTGATGATCTGGGCTACATGATCCAACCCGTATTTTCGAGCCTCGTAGGAGATAACCTCGTCCCGGCGATCGTCGGCGAAGTCCATATCGATATCGGGCAGTTCCTTGCGCTCAATGTTTAGGAATCGCTCGAAGACCAGGTTGTGAGCGAGAGGGTCGATATCAGTAATACCCAGACAGTAGAGTACGATGCTGGCGGCAGCACTACCCCGAACGCCGAAGAGGATATTTCGTTCTCGGACAAAAGCGATCAGATCCCAGACGACGAGGAAGTAGTTGGCGAACTGCGTTTGGCAGATAACGTCCAGTTCATAGGCCAATCGCTGCTCGATTTCCGGCGTAACCTTGGAGTAGCGAAGAGGAAGAGCTTGCCAGCATAGCTCCGCCAGGTAATCGTCGGCTGTTTTGCCGGCAGGCGCTTGAAATTCCGGCAGGTGTAATCGGTTGAATTCCAGCTCAACATCGCACATGTCAGCGATGTGCTGAGTGTTCTCTACCGCTTCGGGGAGCTGGGCGAAAAGGTTAGACATTTCAGCGGCACTTTTGAGATAGAAGGAATCGTCAGCCAGCTTCATGCGTTTTTCATCGTGGATGGTGGTGTTGGTTTGGATGCACAGCAGAAGCTCCTGAATGGGAGCATCCTCTTTACCTATATAATGAACATCATTGGTAACCACAAGAGGGATACCCAACTCTCGGCTGAGGGAGACCAGCTCTTTATTGATTTGGTCCAGCTCAGGAATGGCATGGTCTTGCAGCTCGAGGTAGAAATCGCCAAACACCTCCTTGTACCACAAAGCAGCGGCCTTGGCTTCGTCCAAGCGCCCTTCCAGGATAAGTTGGGGGACCTCACCCCTGACGCAGGCAGATAGAGCCACCAGCCCCTGGTGGTGTTCAGCTAAGAGTTCCTTATCCACCCTCGGCTTATAGTAGAAGCCCTCGAGGTGGGCCTTAGTGGTCAGTTGGAGCAAGTTGGCGTAGCCTGTCTCATTCTTAGCTAGCAAGACAAGATGATAGGGATTTTTGTCAGTGACGCTCTTGCTGCGCTGTCCGAAAGGGGCAACATACGCTTCCGTACCCAGTATAGGCTTCATGCCCGCATCTTTCGCCGCGCGGTAGAAATCGATCACGCCGTACATAGCGCCGTGGTCGGTGATAGCCAGGCTATCCATTCCCAGCTCTTTCGCCCTGTTCACAAGTTGCTGGATGCGGCACATGCCATCGAGGAGGCTATATTCGGTGTGAACGTGGAGATGAGTAAACATGAGCCCCTTGAGCTGATCAAATATTCGCCCTATTATACCACACCCCTCGTGATTCTGTCCGAGGGGTGTGGTCTTTATCAGATAAGGCTTGGGCTAAAGCTATTCGTAGCGGAGGGCCTCCGCCGGGTATATCTTCGCTGCCTGGCGGGAGGGCAAGAACGTCATGAGAAGCGAGGCTACATAGGCCACGGCCGCGATTATGAGCGTCTGCACCCAGGGAATCTGGAATTCCAGGCCTCCCATTTGCTCTTTCATGGAAGTGATCACGCTGTAGGAAAGAGCCAATGCCAACGCGACTCCGATGAAGATTCCCAAGAGAGCTACGATGGAGGATTCCAGGAGAAAGCTGAGTTGCACCGTGTGCTGCTGATAACCTATCGCTCTCAGCACCCCGATCTCGTGTCGTCGCTCCACCACCGCTCTGGTGCTGATCACCCCCAGGGCGGCGATGCCGACTATCAAACCCAAGGACATGAAACCTTGCAGCAGAGTGTTCATGGTGTAACTGGTACTGCTTATTTGGTCTAGGATATCTTTGGCTGAGTTGGCCTCCATGCCGTTGGTCAGGAATTCGGATTCGATGGCTTGAGCCATCGCTTTGGCTTCCACTCCTTCCTTCAACTTGAATAGATAGGTGGTGGGAGGAAGAGGGAAGGGCGAAGCCATCGATAGAGTATCCTGCGAGGTATAAAGGCCGTAGTTAAAGCTTACCGGATCGAGAACTCCAATGATAGTGATTGCTGTAGCGCTGCCCATGAGAGGCTCCCTAATCTCAATGCGTGTAGGTGACATGACCTTGTCTTCCTGGTACAGTCCCTCCAGACGAAACTGCGTTCCGCCAATAGTAATTGAGTACTGATTACGAGAGGGGACGGCATCGCCACTGATGACGGCTAGGCCAGGCTTGTCTTTGATGGCCTGCCAGATCTCTCTGGCAGAGCGATATCCCTCTGCCATGATCACGAACTTGTAGCTATTGGTATCTAGATACGCCTTGTCTACGCCGTTGATCAGGAAACGCTTCCATTCTTGATCGGCAGCCCCGGATTGGCGAACCTCCAGCGGCAACGTTGATTCACTGGCGATGGCCTCGAAGTCCTCAGCATGAAGTCCAGGGGCACTGGCCACGGCGTTTTGGATATCGGGTATGGGGTTGTTGTAGCTGACTGTGCCCCAGACATCGTAGCCACCGGAGAAGGCCTCTACATCCCTTAGAGCACCGGTGCTGGCCCCGATAACCACGGACATGAAGACCATGGTGAAGATGACCAAGGAGAACATAGCTAGGGTCAATCCGGTGCGAAAGCGGTTGTTCATGGGATAGGCAATGGCGGTTTTGAGGGCGGGTGTGATACCTTTTAGGGGACCCAAAATAGTGGTAAGCAGGCGAAATAGTACGCTCAAGTTGTACGAAATCACCCATACTGCTCCTAAGACCATCATCATGCCCGATATGAAGAACATCTCTATCCCCGTCTTCATTTCACCAAATAGAGACTCGGAGATATCCATAGGGAGCAGCCAAAAAATGAGCAACGCGATCCCGGCGAGGGAGAACGTGGGCCTCTCGCCCAGCCCAAACCAGCGTAGCAGCAGTGCCAGACCAATGATAAGCAAGGAAACCCCCAAGGTGAAGGAGGAGCCCTGTTTAGCTGAAAAGCCACTGAAGGTAGAAATCGCGCCTATAAGAAGCAAGAATATGGCAAAGACGAGCCACCTCCGTCCCACCCGCTGCCGTTTAGGCTCTGGGATATCGCGAATGGCCCTGACGATGTTAAGACGGCTTACCCTCCAGGAGGAGAAGGCGACTGTAACAAAGGTGATGAGCATTCCTAAGACAAACGCCACAATCAGACTTCTGGGCTCGATGTGGTAGGCCAAATTCAACGGAGTATCGCTGAACATGCGGGCCATGATGCCAGCCATGCCGTAGGTCACGGCTATGCCTAGGATTATGCCGACCAGCGCTGCCCCCAAGTCATAGGGGGCACCTTCAAATATGAACATCTGAATGAGATGGTTTCTCTTGGTTCCGACTGCTCTGGCCATCCCCATCTCCGATTTGCGGGCGGCAGCTAGCATAGTAAAGATGAGAAAGATCAGGAGCAAGCCGGCAGAGATGGAGAAGAGGCCGAAGCCCACGAACATGGTTGTGAAGATGCTTCCTGCCGTGTTGGCTTGTTGTAGTGTATCTTTCTTCACTGTCCTAACTTCAAGGCCGGTTGCTTCGAGAAGAGGGGTCAATTTGGCCTTAACCTCATCACTGAGTTCTGCCCCAGTTACGAGGCCGCCCCTGTTGGAGACATAAATAGCATTGATCTGACTTTGTTTGCCCAAGAGCTCCTGGGCTCTTGGCAAGGGAATAACTAGGGCCGGGCTTCTGCCCGCAGAGGTATTCTTCACTATCGCCTTCATCTTAAGGACGGTGGGCTTTCCGGCCAAGAAGAGATTGAGCTCATGCCCAGGCTCGGCCTTCAGGTTCTTGGCTGCCTCTTCGTCCAGATATACATCGTTAATCCCTAAATCGTTTAGACTCGCTGGCCCCCCTTGTTCGGTGGTCATCTGCCCGAAGCCGGATGATAGGTACCTTGGATCGGGGACGAAAACTAGAATTTGGGATTCGTTCTGTCGACTGGTCATGTCTATCAGCGGTGCCCTCTCGCTGATGGCGGGGAGAAACCCATCGATTTTATCGTATCCGGTAAGTTCATCGCGCAGCACCTCAAATTGGGAGTATTGAAAGTAGGTGGGGGCGCTTGTACTAGCGCCGGAGGTAGATGATCCTTTGCTTACTATCTCGTCCGTGTTACCTTGCCCGCGTGCAGCCAGTGATTTTATGGTGTAGACGATGGTATCGCCGGTGCCGAAGGCGCTGGTAGTGATGACGGTGCTCAACATGAGACCGAAGATGATCAGGGCGGTCTGGGCCGGACGGCGGGGGATATTTCTTATCCCCAGCTTGAGCATTATCCTATTTCGCCAGGCCAGAACCCCCACCAATCCCATTATGATTAAGAAGGTAATGACCAGAACCAAGGCTATGCTATTCATAGAGATGCCAAAGAGTTTCTCCATAGTTAAGACTCTCCTACAATCATCCCATCCCGCATCCACACGGTGCGGTCAGCCCTCTCGGCTACCTCACGGGAGTGGGTCACAAGGATAAATGTTTGACGGTTCTCCTTGTTCAAACGACAGAGAAGGTCCATGATCTCGGTGGTGGTCTCGCTATCCAAATCACCCGTTGGCTCGTCCCCCCAGATGATGGCCGGCTCATTCACCAAAGCCCTAGCCAGAGTCACCCGCTGGCGCTGTCCTCCCGATAGCTCCGCCGGGATCCGGTCAGCCACCTCCGCTAGCCCTACCATACTCAGCGCCTCTAAGGCGCGGGTGCGGCTTTTGGCGGGCGATATGCCGGTAACCAGTAACGGCAGCTCTATGTTCTCTACAGAAGTGAGCACGGGTAAGAGGTTATATAGTTGGAATACGAAGCCCATGCGTCGAGCTCGATACTCCGTGCGCTTGTTATCTGGCATCTTATGAAGCTCAACGCCTTCTATGATGACCTCGCCCTCATCGATGTCATCCAGTCCGGAGAGGCAGTTGAGCAGCGTGGTTTTACCACAGCCACCGGGCCCCATGATAGCGACCATCTCCCCGTGCTTGACTGCAAAGTCAATGCCTCGGAGGGCATGTACCTTCACCTTGCCGGTGTCGTAAGTTCTATGCAAACCCTTGACTTGAATTATGTAATCTCCTTGCACCAATTTTCCGCCTCGATTAGCGATGACTGGGCAATATGGGTAAATTCTAGCATAACCCAGCGTACTGCCGAAATTTGAGAAGGCGAGCCAGACTTTGCTTGACAAAGTCCGTATGGCCCAGTTACAATGAAAGCGCTTGGATCAGGCGCTCTGGTGATACCAGGGGGCAGCAGGGCCATTTGGCAGCGGGGTTTTAGGCCGTGGGACCACAAGTCCCACGGCTTTTATATACATAAAACGACTTCATCAACCTAGGAGGAATTGCGAACGGTGTTTACGAGAGCTTCACTGCTGAGAGGGTTTAGTTTCGGCTTAACGTCCGGCGTTATTACAACCCTGGGTATGATGGTGGGCCTGCATTCCGGCACTCATTTGAAGAGCGCAGTTTTGGGCGGCATCCTAGCCATAGCTGTTGCAGATGCCTTTTCCGATGCTTTAGGCACTCATGTTGCTGAAGAGACGGAGAATGAGCATACCACGAGCCACATCTGGGGAGCCACAATTTGCACATTTATAGCTAAGTTTGGTGTCGCCATTACATTTGTTGTTCCTGTGCTGTTACTAGGTCTTAATGTTGCTATTATCGTAGGTGTGGCCTGGGGGTTGCTCCTCATAGCTGGCTTTAGCTTTTATATGGCTAGACAGCAAGGAGAGGCACCTCACAAAGCTGTGCTAGAGCACCTAATAATTGCTGGAGTGGTAGTTGCTTTAACGCACTACATAGGAGATTGGATCGGAACCTGGCAGGGTTAGGGTTTTTAATCTACCGCTCAGCCAAATATGCCACTTCGTGCATCTCCCGCAAGAGAGAGGTGGCTTTCTCATGTAGCCTGAAGATGAGTCGGAAAGGCTCTCCCTTCCACGGGGTCTCCTGGTTTGAGGCTACCTCATCTATATTCTTGAGTACAACGATGTATTGATGGAAGAGTCGCTTTAGCCTCTCCTCTCTTTCCGCTGCCATATTTGCCTCCTGACCGAAGATTAGCTGGCCGGCCCCGATGTAATCGGGGTGTTTTCTCACCTCAGTTCCGTCATAATAAACTAGGCATTTCTCTAGCACAAGGGGTCGGTGCTGAAAATTGGCGGGCACTTCGGCTTTTTTGGTTGGGTATAGATGGTATAATATGCGCCAGCGGGTTGAACAGGCTTGAGCTACAAGAAGTTGAATTCGATTTCTGATGATAGTATTTCGACAGAGCAAATCGCAAAGGGGGGCAGGATGGATTTCTTCGAGGTGATAAGAAGAAGACGGAGCATACGCCACTTTACAGGAGAGCCTGTGAAAGAAGAGGACATTTTGGCCATGTTGGAGGCGGCTAGGCTGGCTCCCAGCGCTACCAATGAGCAACCGTGGCGCTTCCTGGTC
>Ga0299912_10003358_pt1 | contig 13076 bp, 8 predicted proteins | sample RVTome_2_FD_207667 | JGI IMG/M metagenome (GOLD analysis project Ga0299912, IMG submission 207667) | Soil microbial communities from uranium-contaminated site in the Upper Colorado River Basin, Wyoming, United States - RVT95D214 (version 2) ...
CGCCTCCGTCCTTTCCGGCGATATCACGCCTTCATAGACGGCGATCGGTGAGACTGTCCCGTAGAGCGAATAGACGAAGATATAGAAGAGGGACATGGAGATGAGGGGCGGGACGGCGAAGGCCAGGGCTTTGAACCCAACCTTGTGTTCCTTGAGCAGGAAGTACAACGAGACAAGCCAAAGCGGATAGAAAAGGAAGCTGTACTTCAAACCGAACCAGGGGAAAAGCCCCAGGAGGAATCCGCAGAGGATCAACCCGAAGGTCGATAGCGCCGCCCGGCCGCTGACTTTACGGAAAACATAAAAGGCAAAAAAAGCGATCGGGACCTCGGGATAGAGATGAACCGCGTAGAAAAGGATGGGCGCGCTGAACGCATAGAGCGCCCAAAGACCCAGCGAGAGACGTTCCTTCTCCCATACTTCACGGGCGTAGAGATAGACCTGGAGACCCAGGAGCGAGGCCCAGAGCGACAAGCTTGTTTTAAGGATAAAGGTCAGCCACCTGCCGGAGACGAGCTGGCTCAGCCAGTAGAAAGGAAGCATCAGGACGGAGATCCCGGGCAGGTTGATGGGGTAGATGGTGCCCTTTCCCTCCCTGCCTTTCCGGCCGTAGATGCCGAGCTTCAGCCGGGGGTGGTCCTTTTTCGAATAGAAATGAAAGTAATCCTGCTGGGCATAGTTGTTGGCGAGGTTGATATCGCCGTCCCGGAGAAGGCTGTGGGCCGTGAGCAGGTAATAGGGTTCATCGCCGGAGAAGGATGTGCCCCTGGAAACAAGGATGAGCGCTGCCGCTTGATAAACAAGGAACGAGGTGAAAAAAAGGATTATGATACGGCGCCGTGGAGCGAGTGACGAAAACCTGAGTATCGCCCGGTCGAAGAGGGACCCGCGCTTGACCAAGAAGCGGGCGAACCCGGAGAGCTTGAGGAAGAGCGCCGTCGCAACGGCCAGCCCAGCCAGAAGGCGAAGCCGGACCCGGAGATCGCCGTTCGTCGTGTAGAAACGAAGGAGCCAAGGGCTGAGGAAGAGAAACCCGAGCGGGAGCAGGGCCAAGGCTCCGCGTCGCCGCCAGAACGAGGCATCAGCGCCGAAGTAAGCGGCCTCCCAGCGAGTCAACAGGGAACAGAGCAGATAAACAACACCCAAGGCAGCGGCCCAATAAAGGATAGTCATCCAGCCCGGCCGGTAAGAATGATCGAGGATGGTATAATGGGTGCTCTGAATATAGATATCGAGGAAGACGGCGATGCCGAGCGAGAGGAGGAAAAGGAGGACGACAATAGGGCTGCGGGAGCTTTTGGTCATCGCCTTGAGTATGTGGAATTAGCGCCGCTGCTGTCAAGCAGATCGAGACCATGGCGCCTCCCGGCTTGGGCCTGACGGGCTTGCGTTAAATTTTTTAGGGAAGAAAATCGACCTCGCCCCGTCTAAAATGGAGAGTTAGTCTTTTGTGGGAGTCTGGATGATGCCGCTCCGTCGTTGTCTCGCCTGGACGGGCGTTCTCGCACTCGTCGCCGGATTGGCCAATCCGTCCTTTGGACAAGAGCCGACCAAGAGGGTGACGATCAACTGCATCGTGACGCCGCCTCCGAAAATCGACGGGTTTCTCGACGACGCTTGCTGGAATGGATTGGAGCCGGTCTCCGGCCCGGCTACAACCTCGAATTCTTCCCCTATGCGGGTATCCGGATGTCGAAATGGGAGAGCGAGGAGGACAACAAGGCGGCCTTCGGGCTCGACGCCAAGTGGGGCATCCAGCCCAACCTCTATTTGGACGTCACGGCCAGCCCGGACTTTAGCGAGGTCGAATCCGACCCCTTCATCTACCAGCTCTCTCCCTACGAGAACTACCTAAGGGAAAACCGGCCCTTCTTCACTGAGGGCAGCCGCTATTTCGAGCTGTCCATAGAAGACGATTATTATGGTGGGGATATCAGCCTTTTCTATTCCCGGCGCATCCGCGACCCCAAGTTTGCGGCCAAAGCCACCGGGAAGACGGGCGGGTACGGCTTCGGGATTCTCGGCGCCCTCAACAAGGAGGACGATGGAGATTCCTTCTTCGGCGTCGCCCGCGTCCAGAAGGACATCTTCAAAAATTCCCAGATCGGCGTTTATTTTGCCGGGATCCATGACGGGGCGGACCGGAATCAAAATGCCGCCGTGGACTACAACTTCAATTTCAAGGATTTCTACTACATCCGGGGAATGAGCGCCTTCACTTTCAACGAGGGAGTCTCGAACGCGCGGAACGGCATCCATATCCTCCAGTTCCAGAGGGAGCCGGACGCCGGCCTGCAGGTCATGTCGGGCTTCCAGAGGATCGAGGACGATGTCGTCATCCGGACTGGCTTTATCGACCAGGTCGACGTCCAGTCCTTCGACCTCATGACTGGATACGCCTGGCGCTATAACAGCGGAATCCTCAAGCGGTTTAGTATGGACATCGGCGGACGCCTTCGCCAGGATTCCCACGGACGCTTGACCGCAAACAACCTGGACTTCTTCGTTTGGACGGAATTCCTCAACCGCATCGAAATCCACGGCGGCTTCGAGCTCGGCAAGAGCAAGTATCAAGTCGTCGACGAGAGCGACGAGCTCGCCTGGACGGCGGACTTCATCAAGACCTATGGCGGCAACTTCGACTTCGACTGGGAGCGCGGCGGCTTCCTGAAAGAGGTCAGCATCGAAGGGGAATGGGAAAAACGCGGCGTCTATAACGAGGAATTCACCGCGGTCGTCCCCGGCTTCCAGGTTAGAGTTGAGGGCCAGCTGACCCTGCGGCCGCGGAGCAACCTGGAATGGTCGTTCGAGGGCGACTGGATCCGTCAGGCCATCGATGGCACCGGGGAGGAGGTCTTCAACGGGCTCGCCTATGAGACGGCCCTCCACTACCAGGTTACCCCCAGCCTTTTTCTCAACGCCCGGCTCCTCGGGGAGACCAGGGAAGACCAGTACAGCCTCGATTTCCTCGTCGGGTACTACTTCGGGGCCGGGAACATCGTCCAGCTTTCGTTCAAGAAAAGCGAGCGGAACGAGCACCTCGGCTGGGTGGGCGGGTATTCCGTCACCCTGAAAGTCTCTAATCTCCTCCGGATATGAGCTCTCCGGGGCCGGGCGACGCCGCTTTCATAACCCTGTCGATCCGTCAGTCCCCGTGGATTTGCGCTTGATAATCTCGCCGGCTGTCCGTTATTATCAGGACGCTTGGAAAGCGATGAGATGGAGGGTGAGAAAATGACTCTTACTTTGAAAATGGTGCCCTGGCTCCTCTTGGCGGCATTCGCCGGTTCCTGCGCGCGGCGTGAAGGCCCGTCTTCATCGAGTAATTTTAAAAGCGACGAGAGGGCCGTTAAAACAGGCGGCATTATGAAGATACCCGTCAAAACTCCTAAGGGGACGTTCAATGTCTGGACCAAACGGGTGGGAAACAACCCGCGGATGAGATTATTGCTGCTCCACGGCGGCCCGGCGGCGACCCACGAGTATTTCGAATGTTTCGAGAGCTTCCTGCTGCTCGAGGGCATCGAGTTCATCTACTATGACCAACTCGGGTCCTCCTATTCCGACCAGCCGAAAGATCCGGACCTCTGGACCGTGGAACGTTTTGTTGAGGAAGTCGAGCAGGTGCGGACCGCCCTCGGGCTCAACAAGGGCAATTTCTACCTGCTGGGCCACTCTTGGGGCGGCATCCTGGCCATGGAGTATGCCCTGAAATACCAGGAAAATTTGAAGGGCCTGATCATCTCCAATATGATGGCCAGCGCTCCCGAATACGATGCTTATGCCGAGAATGTCCTGGCCAAGCAGATGGAACCTGCTGTCTTGGAAGAAATCAGAGCCCTCGAGGAGGCGGGAGATTTCGGGAATCCGCGCTACATGGAACTGCTCTATCCGAATTACTATATGAAGCACATCTGCCGCCTTCGGGAGTGGCCCGACCCCGTTAATCGCGCCTTTGCCAGGCTGAACCAGGAGATCTACGTCATCATGCAGGGCCCGAGCGAGTTCGGGATCTCCGGACGGTTGGAAAAATGGGACCGGAAGGCGGACCTCAAGAGTATTGCCGTCCCGACGCTGGTGATCGGGTCGAGGCACGACACCATGGACCCGGCGCATATGGAGTGGATGTCAAAGCAAGTGCCAAAAGGAAGCTATCTCTACTGCCCCGACGGCAGCCACATGTGCATGTGGGATGACCAGGAGACGTACATGGGAGGGCTGATCAAGTTCATCAAGGCCGTCGAAGCGGGGAAGAAATAGGACCGTCCCCGTTTTCCGCCCCGTTTTCCCCGAAACCTATTTTATGGCCACACCCATCGTGTCGCGGTGCATGTCGATCAGCGTTCTCATGTACGGGCCGATCTCGTCGGGATCGCTGAACCCGGCCTGGCGGGCGGCGGCAGCCCGCTTTTCTTTGGAAATGTCGGGGCTCGAAGCCCAGTGCAGCAAGTCCCGGTAGCATCCGAGCGTGAACAGATCCCAGGCGGCTCCCTGGTCGCGCACGAAAATCATGTTCTCCGGCCTCCCGGTGGCGACCTGATAGATATTTTCCATCTCGCGCTCCTTGAAGAGCTCCTCCTGCTTTCCCGGAAGCGCGATGAAGATCTCGATATGGTAATAGGCTGTACCGTCGAACGCTTTTCTCACGGATTCGAGCGGAGGCCCCAGGACGAAGATGTCTTCGCGCCAGGCCGAACAGGCATTGAGCTTCCTCATGAACTCCTCTGGAGAGAGAGAAGAAGCCCCGGCCGCTTTTTTCCTCCGGGCTGCCCTTTCCGATGAATAGTATTCGCTGTAGCTTCCCATGGGGAAGAGAAGCATGAGGTCCCATTGATCGCCCTGGGTGTGACGCCACCAGAACGGGCGCTCGTCTCCGGACGCATCAGAGGCGGCCATCCTTTCTTTATAGAGGGAGATCAGGTCAAGAAGCTTTCCCGGCGCCGCCCGCACAAACGTGGTTTTATACAAGTAGGCGGGTTCTGCCGACGGCGGCCCTCCGGCTGCCCAGGCGCAGGCAGAAAAAAGGGCCGAGAGCGCGAAAAGAGCCAGCCCCATTGAGGGTTTCTGGGAACGATTTCTCACGAGTCCTCCTTGAATGGATTGGCAACGCTGGGTGGATTGGCCTATTATAATATCATATTCGGGAAAAAGGCTGGATATACAGAATCGCGAATCGCGCTTTTAAGACAAATCCGAGGTGAAGAAATGAGGAAAGCGATTCTTGCGGTGGCGGGGATCGTTATCCTAACCGCCTGCCGGTCTGAAGAAATTCAGGTTCAGAAAACCGTCGATGAGAACGGAGTCGAGGTCGTCCTCAATAGGCTCGAGCCTGTTCGGCTCAAGGGGGGGCCGACATCGCTCGAACTCGAGGAGGAAATGACTCTCGATACCGAAAAAGATGAAGTTGCGGCCACAGGCCTTGCCGACGTGGGGAATTTCGGCGTTGACTCCAGCGGCAGCATCTATTTTGCCCTGCTCAAAGCCGGCGACCAGGCCATCCTCAAGTTTGACCGGCAGGGCCGCCATGTCGCTTCGTTTGGGAGAAGAGGCCAGGGGCCGGGCGAGATTCAGAGCGTCAGCGCCCTTTTTGTTACGGAATGGAACGAGTTGGCTTTAACGGATGGGGGCAACAACCGGTTGACGATATTCGACGTGGACGGACACTGGCTCCGCGATGTCCCCATGACCACGAGCTTTATAGCGGTTGTTCCCCTCCCCAATGGCCGCTTTTTCCTTTGGGACAGAATCCCCAGCGAGAGGCCGGGCGTTCTTCTTGAGTTTCCGATGGTGCTGGCTGGCCCGGACTTGAAAACGATCAAGACCCTCGACAGCGGGATCATAGAAAATCCTATGGGGGGAGAACAACTGCGGGGGACATACCACCTTCAATCCTGGAGCGTCTCCAGGGAAAAGCTGTTCACCGGGCATCAGGACCGCGGCTACGACATCTTCGTCTATGACCTGGAGGGCCGGCCTGTCCGCAAGATCAGAAAAGAATATAAGCCTGTTCCCGTTCCCGAAGTCCACAAAAAAGAATTCCTCGCCCAATTTGAATCCCCCCAATTCAGAGACATTATCCGAAAAGTCTATTTTCCGAACGGCATGCCTCCCTTCATTGGCTTCACCTCCGACGAAAACGGACTCCTTTATGTCATGACTTACGAAAGCGGGGCAGAGCCAGGGGAATATGTCTTCGACATCTTCAACGCCGAAGGAGTCTTTGTGCTCCGGAAAGCGATCCAGGTTTTTCAAAATTTCATGGGGATGTTCGTCAGGGTCCGAAACGGCCGGTTTTACTGCGTCCAGGAAAAAGAGAGCGGGTTCAAGGAATTCAAAGTTTTCCGGATGAACTGGAACTAATATATGGCCTTGAGGATGCCCTGCAGGAATTCGTCAAAAGCCCATTCCCCCTTGGTCATCATTCCCAGGCGCACGACCACGAGCCGCCTTGATGGAATGATCCCGACGAACTGGCCCTGATAGCCTTCAAAGTAGAAAAGGTCCTGGGGAAGCTCTGGGAACGGGCGCGCTTCCGGTTTTCCTGGCGGTCCTTGGTTGAGCCAGATTTGGACGCCATAATCCCCGTGCTTGGCTGTGGGAGCGGGTGTCGTGGAGTAAGCGACCCAGCCTTCCGGGAAGATGCGCTCACCCTCCCAGGCCCCGTCGTTCAGGTAGAGTAGGCCGAGACGCGCCCAATCCCTGGCCGAGGCGAACAGGCTGGAGCCGCAGTTGTATGTGCCGGAAGCGTCGGTCTCGAACACGGCGCTCCGCATGCCGATCCTGTTGAACAGCGCCCGGCGGGGAAAAGCAAAATACTCTCTTTCGTCGCCGAAGGCGCCGCGAATGATCCGCGAGATGATGTTTGTTGTACCCGTTGAGTAGCGCCACTTGGTCCCCGGCTCGGCTTCGAGCGGCATCCGGACGGCGTAGGCGGCCATGTCCGGCTTAGTAAAGAGCATCAGCTGGACATCGGAGACGGGCTTCTCGGCGTAGGTTTCCGAGAAATCGAGACCGCTCGACATCCAAAGGAGCTGCTCGAGAGTGATCTTGCGGCGCGCGTCGTCGGGATTCTGCCACTCCGGGACGGGAGCAGGGGCCTGCAGCGTCAGTTTTCCCTCGCCAACCAGGATGCCGACCAGCGCCGAAGTCACGCTCTTGGTCATCGACCAGCCGATGAGGGGCATTTCCCTGGTTATTCCTGGCGCGTAGCGCTCGGCGATGAGGCGGCCGTCCTGCACGATGATTACGGCGCGTGTCCTCTGAGGAACCTCCGGGTCGGGCTCGGCGAAGGCCTTTTCCACGACCCTGTTGAGCGAACTTTCGTCCACGGCGGGAGCAGGGGCGCTGTCAATGATGAGGTCGCCGGCCGGCCAGGGAATGGATTCAGGGTTGGCCGGCTGTGGCCCTGGAATATCGACCGGCCAGGAGCGGACCGTCTCCTCCGAGGCTCCGGAAAGGAGGATGCTCCCCAGTTCTTGATGATAGATGGACCTGTTCTTGATGAGGCCAAGGAACGAGGCCCGGACCTCCTTTTTCTCAATATCCACTTTGGTCCCGATGAACCTCAGGATCGGATGAACGGCGACATCCTCGCTGAGCACCGGACCCGGTTCCCGGCCCGAGACGAAGACTCCCGAGCTGAGGATCTGCGCTTTCCAGCCGACGCCGATGCGCAATTGAGTGACCAGGTCGAGTTGGATAGATACGAAGACGACAGCCAAGACCAGGATGAAGACGACAACTCCCAGGATGGCCCTTTTTTTCTTCAGGAACGCCATTCTTGGCCTCCTTTGTATCATCAGGCATATAACGCGGCGGCGAGCCGAATGTCAAGGATTCTGTCCGCCTGGACCTTTCCGCTCTCAGGGTTTCATTTGCCGTGGATTAGGGCAGGTCTGTCCGGGCGGGCAGACCGGTCAGTGAATAGGAGAGGAAGCGTATCTCCCGGAGCCCAAGGGATACCCTGGCCCGGACCTCGATGATGTCGCCGGCTGCGTTCAAACGCGTAAAGGGAACGACAATTTCCGCCTTCAGCTCGACCGGCAGCACCGGTTCGACCTCGTCCTTTTTCTTCAAGGCCTTGATGGCCTCGAGGATGGCCGCCGGGATGGCCATTATGGGTATGGAGTTGGGGATCCTCGGTTTGTTCTGGTAGCCGGGACCGAAGGGATCATACTTGCCGGAGGGGGGTGGCACTTCGATCCCCAACTCTTGGGCCGTGATCATTGTTTTGCGGCTTGAGGCAAGGAGCTCCTGTCCAAAAAACATCTCCAGGATATAGTCGTCGCTGCCCATGCCCTCGGCCGGCTTCCCCAGGAGACCCAGAAAGTCCATCTGGACGCCGATGATGAGCTCGCGGCGGACGATCAGGTCTCCGGCTTTGAACTCCAGGACATAGGGGAAAGCGGCCGGCTCCCGGAAGAGCTTTTTGGCCTGAAGAGAGACCGAGTTGAACCCCCGGTGGAGCTGCCCTCCCTTGATCGTCTCTTTGCCGTCCATGAGTTTATAATAGACATCGCTCGCCATCTCGACACCCAGGAGGACCCTCTCAGGAGGGTTGGCCGAAGGGGAGGTCTGGGCCGGACCGCCCGGAGATACAAACCCGATCTTGAGCACCCAAGGATAACGCAGCTGCCAATCGCGGAGATAGCGGAGCACGCTGTTCCGGGTGGACAGAGGGAGGAAGCTGTAACCCATGCCGGCCGCGCCGAACTTCTCAAAATATTCGCCCAGTCTCTGGTACTCGTTCTCCCTGTTTCCAAGCTGGCCATGGAGGTAGGCCATCATTCCGCAAGCCACGGGCTTGTCTTCATCGGTGAGTGAGTCGATCTGCCCGGTGAGGAAATCGAGGGCTCCCCTGTAATCGACGGCCTTTTCTTCGCCGAAGAAGCCGGCGAGCTCGGCCTGCCAGTCCACGACGGGCTGGGCAGCGCCAAGGGTGGCCAGGAGAGCGAGGCAGGCGGTTCTTTTTATCATTCTATGGAAAAGATGAGGGCGATCTCGAGGCTGGCCGCCGGGAAGTCATCCGGCAGGGCCGGGAGAGGCGAACTCAATTCGATGGCGAAGCGCGCCGCCCGGTCGAAGGCCGGGTCATTAGAAGAAGCGACGAGTTCCACAGCTGAAACTTGACCGCTCTTCTGGAGGACGATGACGATCTCAACGGCGGCGTCCGGGTTGGCCGGACGTGCGGGGGGGAGTTCCCAGTTCTTCTGGATGACTTCAACGGCCTTGCTGGCCCATGGCGCAAGGTTGTATCTTTTTACGGATGCGGACGTGGTCGTCCGGCCGCGGAGGTCGCCCCGGACGCGCCTCCCGCCGGTTGCCCCTCCGTATGGCAACAAGCGACCGCCCGACAGACTGCTGGAAAGATACTTGCGCCAGTCCACGTCCTTGGGCGGTGCCGGCGTCCGGGCCAGAGCATCGGCCGTGCCCTTCTTGCGGTCCCGGAGAGGCAGCCGGAGCCTGTCGGCAGAGGCGATCCCCGGTTTTTGGGGCGGGGTCCGGTCCAGCTGGAATCCCTCGCTGAACTTGGGTTCAAAGGCTTCAATGGCCACGGCCTCCGGAGGCTCTTCCAAAACGGGAATCTCCCCCGGTTGAAATCTTGCCTCGCGGAGAAGCGTCCGGCTGGGCAGAAACTCGGGGAAGCCTTCGATCACCGCCGGCAGGTTGGCCGGATCACGGGCCTTTCCGGGGAGCTCAAGACGGGGCGGCGGAACGATGACAACCGGCGTGACCTGTTCCTTGAACTCGATGATCTTGACGGAGACGAGGTGGAGAGCTAAAAGGTAAAGAACACCCGCATGGACGAGGACGGAGACGAGCAAACTCAAGCCGTGGCTGAGGATTTCCGGCCTATTCCTGAAAATACTCGTCCTCATCACTCAATTATAATACACAATTCCTCTATATAGAAACCGGTCCGGGCAGAGTTCGTTGCGTCTAGGCGGGCCGGGACCAAGCTTAAGGCAAAAAGGTTTGCTGGAAAGACGGCGTCGCCGTGATCCGGCACATTTTTAGGTTCTTGTTTTTCGATGGATGTCCGCGGCCGCCGGGACGGCGTCGTCTTCGAGGCCAAGGGCGATCGGCCAGACGAGGGGGGACAGGTAATAGACGAATTCTAGAGCATACGTGTAGCGCACAATAGGATGAGCCAGGACGGCCACGAGAAATCCGTAGAGGAGCGCCGCCGAGGTCAGGGAAAAAAACGTGAACGCGCCGCGGTGGCGGAACCCGGTCCGGACGACGCGCGCGAACGAGAAAAGCCAACCCGCGAGGAACGCGAGTGTCCAACCCGGGTTGCGTAAAAGCGCTCCATGAACGGAGATCAGACGCCGGTGCAGGCGTTCGGGCAAAGGGGCGGTGTGCTCCTCCGTTCGTTTGGACGGCGACGGCTTCAAAACGCGGGGACGCCCGTTCGGGCCATAGAGCTCCGGGAGCATGGCCCGGGCAAACCCGTCCGGCGTCAGGGTCGAGGCGTAAGCCCGGGTGTTGAAACGCCGGCTGAAGGCCGAGTCCGGCTCGCCGAAGTCACGGACTATCTTGAGCTTAGAGAGGTCGTCCGGGCGACGATGGCGCAACGCCCAGTAGAGGTCAACATCATTCGAGAGATTTGTCACGAAAACCTTGTACAGGTTGGAATAGATATACTTCAGAGCCGTGCCCGGGTGCTTGCATAGGGCGTTTTTTGACATGCGCCGCCACAGCGGCCGCCATTCGAGGTAGAGATTGTACTTATCCCTGGGTTCCGCTGCCAGGAACGTGTCGGCGATCAGGTAACGGTTAGACTCGTAGTACCGACTCAACACGCTGTTGATCGCCCGGGGGCGCAGGGACGTCATGAGGACGCGGCGATCCCCGTCCTTGAAAGCGGCCCGGCAACGTTCGATGGCCAGGTTGGCCGTCGGGCCGTAAGAAGCGTCCGGCTCAAGAAACGTGGAAGTTAGAGAGATCAGTGCGTGCTCGGTAAAGCCCGAAAGCGTGAAAGACCTGATGACCAGGACGTTGTAAGACATTTGGGACAGGAGAACGGCTGCGCAGGGCAGGACAGCCGCGATCAGCGGTCCGCGGCCGAACTTATTCCGGATCATGAAGACGACGGCTAGAGCCAGGATGGGGACTAGAAAAAGTCCAACGGGCCGGATCAGGACCGTGATGGCCACGGAAAGGGATGCCCAGACGAAATGGGATTTTTTTCGTCCCGCGAGACCCATAACCAGCAGTCCGAGGGTCATGACGATTGCGCTGATAAAGAGACTGTCGGTCATGTAAGACGAATCGGAGAGGACCTGCCAGGAAATCGCGGCGTGGCCCGCGAGGCCAAGGGAAACCGCGATGGGAAGGAAGGGGCGTCGCGGGAAAGCTCGGGCCATGGCCCGGATGAAAAAGAGGCGCGATAGGAGCGTGATCGCGTGTTGGATTATAGCCACGCCGAAGCTCGTGGAAAAGAGCAGGTAAATGATCTTGAGAAAGAGCGGATAACCGATCGTCCGGATGGAAAGGTTAGGCCAGAAGCCCTTGTTCATCTGGTCCACAATCATGAAGTAGCCCGAACTGTCGAGATTCACGACCGTGCTCCCGTAGTAGAGGAAATAGGGGAGGCGCGTAATCAGAAAAATGATAAAAAAGATAGCTGCGCCGATCCAATACGGCCGGTTCCTGGTTAGCCAAACACGGAGCCGCCGAAAGGCAGGCCTGCCCTTTTCTTCCCTCATCTCATTGGAGGGGATTATAGAAGGCGGTCTACAGGGATGTCAACTTGGGCCAAAAACCATAACCCTCTATCGCGTCTCGGAGCGGGGCTGGGAGTATCGCTTTGGAATTAGATCGGTGTTCCGATATAATGCTCCCGTGACCGTTCTGAGCGTGGGCCGGAGCGCCCTTCTCCTGCTCGTCCTGACATCCGCCGCCTATCCACAAACAGAGCCATGGGACCCCGTCCTGTTCACTTCCGGCGGAAATGACTACCGGCTGGCCGTGCGCTGCCTGCCGTCCGGAGAGAGCTTCGTCGTCCTTTCCGACGGGGAGGAGGAAACCATCCTGGGGGAGGCGGGAGGCGAGAGCCTGTTCCCGGTCGCCCAGGTCTCCGGAGACCGCTTTTATGTCCTCTGGGTCCTTTACCAGGGCGGGAATACGGGCCTCGGGCTTTACGACTCCGGGACGAAGTCATCCCTTATCGTTCCCCTCCCGGGATTGAGATTCGCCGGATCGCCCGTCGTAGTCGAGCAGGCGGGTCAGCCCGCCGGATTGGTCTTCCTGGGCAACGAGTCCGATAACGACGATGTTTTCTTCTACGATTTGTGGGCGAATCAACTGACCAACATCACTCGAACGGCCTGGTCTGAGAAATGGTTTTCGATGGAGTCCGGTCCGGACGGAATTCTTCTCCACGCGGTCAGCCTCAGGGACCGGGCCCGATACCTGCTGGGCCCCGGGGCGAGGGCTTTCCGCCTGCTGGGTCGTGAATCCTTCAAAGTTCCGGGGCCGAGGACGGACGTCCCGGTTCCCGAAGGGGAAGACTGCCGGCCGGCGAACACCTATGCCGCGTTCGGTGACAGCATCACCTATGGCGAAATGCGCATGGAGGACCTGGAGGGAGAGTACCACCCCGAGCAGGCCTATCCGGAGCGCATGAGGCAGGCGCTAGCGGCATCCTACGGCCCGGCGTACCCCATCAACCTGGGGGTTCCCGGAGACTCTACCTATGACGGCGCCCTGCGGGTCGACGGAGACCTCGCGGGCCTGAGCGCCCTTTACTGCGTCCTGATGATAGGCACGAACGACTGCATCAGCGGCCGGTTCTCCGTGGATTCCAGCATAGAGAACCTCGCTTACATCATCGATTCCGCCGCGGAACGGGGCATGAGGGTCATTGTCTCGACCATCCCGCCGCGCAAGGACGCCCTAGGAACCCGTCCGTACGTCCAGAATAACATCGCCGCTTTCAACCTGGCGACCGGCGGACTCGCGGCCGAGAAGGAGACCGGGTTCATCGACACTCATGGAACCTTCATGGCCACCAATCCCCCGGACGGGTGGAAGGCCCTCCTCGAGGATATCGGGGGCAACCATCCGAGTCC
>Ga0299912_10003359_pt1 | contig 13075 bp, 9 predicted proteins | sample RVTome_2_FD_207667 | JGI IMG/M metagenome (GOLD analysis project Ga0299912, IMG submission 207667) | Soil microbial communities from uranium-contaminated site in the Upper Colorado River Basin, Wyoming, United States - RVT95D214 (version 2) ...
TCCGATAATAATTATCTTACACAAGCTATCGCAGTTTACGAAAGTTTATTAGATAAAATGCCGAATAATAGCAGTGTTCTGAATAATTTGGCATATATGCTTGCCAAAAATAACGAGAGACTTTCTGACGCTCTTGATTACGCCAAAAAGGCGGTTGAGGCAAGCCCAAATAAAGCTGACTTCTTGGATACTTATGGTTATACGTTGTATAAAAACGGGAATTTTTCTCAAGCCGATGAGATTTTGGCTACTGCTTTGCAACAGTATGAGCAGGATGAAATCCTCGCTCCACCGGAGATATATGAGCATATAGGTATGGTCAAAGAAGAACTTGGCGCAAAAGAGCAGGCCCTTGCTGCCTATAAACAAGCATTGGAAATAGGAGCAGATAAATTATCAAATGAGGCAAGTAAGCGGATAAAGTCTGCTATTGAACGTCTCTCAAAGTAAAGTAATGTGTTATTTATAATTATGACATATTTTGTGAATAATATAAGACATATGCAAATTAAGAAATTTTTGCTTTATGAATAAATTCTGATTGGAGAATAAAATGGCAGAAGAAAGACCAATGGCCATAAATAAAACAGTAAGCCCGGCTGGGCCAAGGCCCTTAGTTGCTACCTCGATGACACCAAGAGAAGCATTTGGAATATTACGACGGCACACATTACTCATAGTCACTCTGACGGCGTTGGGCATGGTAGCTGGGGGCACGACTTGGTATATCTCAAAGGAATTTTTCCCAGAATATATCGCCAGCACCTATATTCAAATCCTGCCGCCAGTGGAAATTGACCCCATGACCATCATTGCACCTCAGGTAGCAAAGGAAATTCAATATGGGCACCGTCTGTCAATGGCTAACCTTATAAAACAGCAGAATACCTTGCAGGATTTACTTGGCAGAAACAAAGTCAAACAAACCGAGTGGTACAGGCGTAGAGGCACCGATGCAAAACGTATCAAGTATTTGAACAGTTATCTCGGTGCTCAAGCCAACAGAGACGCAGAGTATGTTGAGGTATCGATGACCGCACAAGATAGCAAAGAAGCAGCACTTATAGTTAACGAAATGGTTGACTTGTTTGTTGACATGCAAGGAGGTTCAAAAAGAGCAGAGGTTGCCGAGAAATTGGCAAGACTGGATGAACAAAGAACACGAGTTCAAAGAGACTTGGATTCAGCCGAAAAGTCCTTAAGTGAAGTTCGTACAGCTTGGGATATAACCGACCTTGAAAAGCCCACAGGACGTTATTTCCGGCACACAATTGAGTTACAAGTGGATGATTTGGAACTAAAGGCAAATGAACTCACTCTGGGTATCAAGCAGACACAAGCCAATATAGAAAATCTTGAGAAACTCGCGACAGGTCCTATTACCGAACAGATTGAAAACGCGATAGAAACAGACTCTGTTATGGTTTTACTTGCTCAGCAGATTGCTCTTCAAGAAGCGGAACTATCCGGCAGACTTACAAAGTTTGGTGAAAATCACAAATCAGTGCGCCAACTGCAAGAGACAATAAACCAAACCATAGAAAAAAGGCGAATCAGAAAAGCAGAAATTGCAGAACAGACTCGTCGGGCAAATTTCGCAAATGCAAATGACAATTTAGTTGTTTTGCAGGAAAGAATGGCAGAATTGGGACGTTTGAGAGAAGAGGCAGCTGCAAAAAAGAGAGATCTCGATCTGGCACGTGCACAGTATGAACAGCGGTTAGTAATAAAAGACGAGAGGACGCTGATGCTTGACTCAATCAAGGAGCAGATTGAGAAATTGAAGATAATGCACGACGACCCGAAAACACCTAAGGTCCAGCGCGTTGGGTACGCTCCGGAGCCGCTGGAAATGGTCTCTTCCCGCCAGTGGTGGGTACCTTTCCCCATTGGGACAATATTGGGCTTTTTACTCGGCGTTGGGCTTTCTTTCCTCATCGAGATACTTAATGACTTGGTGCGCACACAGAGAGATGTAAACAGATTCCTGCACATTCCACTTCTGTGCATGGTTCCTGATGCAGCCGAAGATGACCAAATTCGCGGCATCGACCCCTGTCGCGTTGTTCGTCAGGCACCCTATTCTATGACAAGCGAATCCTACAGGCAGCTTCGGACATACTTGAAACTGTCTGTTCCTGCTGAGTCTAAAGTTCTCCTTGTCGGCAGTGGTTCGGCAGGGGACGGTAAAACTTCTGTGGCAGTTAATCTTGCAACTACATTAGTTGCTGAAAATAAGAGGGTGTTGCTGATAGATGCCAATTTCAGGCGGCCGAGTCTACAAAAAATATTTCCGAAGGTAGGGGCGTCAAACTCGGACATTGAAGCCGGGAGTTTTGATTTTGGATTGAGTAGCATCCTGACGAACCAGTGTGGACCCCAGAATGCTATAAGGCCCAGCGGCACCGAGGGCCTGGACATAATCGATTGCGGCCCACTGCCTTCTAATCCGGCAGAGTTACTCGGTAGTGCTCGGATGGAAGAGTTGCTTAAGCAGCAACGTAAAAGCTACAATTATATTATAATTGATAGTCCCCCAATACTGCTGGTTAGTGACGCCAAGGTATTAGCAGGAATTGCTGATGCAACAATTTTGGTATTCAATGCCGCAGCTACAAAAAGAGGAGCAGCCCAGAGAACCATTCGCGAGCTCAGAGAAGTAGGTGCTACAATAGTCGGCTGCGTGCTCTTTGCCACAAGGGCAATAAAGGGCGGATACTTCGAGGAGCAATTTAGGTCTTTCCAGGAATATCAGAAATTGCAACATGCTGCCGTCTAAGGTTAAGAGCAAGAGCACATAATAGCAAACATGGAAATTGGAACCCCATTTTGCATTTGAAATGTATTGCAAAATGGGGTTTCTATATATAGGATTTCTTTGCAAAGGATGGCTTTATGAAGAGATTTTTAGTCACCGGCGGAGCCGGCTTTATTGGCTCAAATATCTGCAACAAACTCATTTCAGACGGCTGCTTTGTAAGGGTTGTTGACAATCTACTCACCGGTAAAAAAAGCAATCTCACCGATATTATAGACAAAATTGAATTCATAGAAGCCGATATGGGCGACAAGAAAATTGCCCGCACAGCAATGAAGGATATCGATGTCGTCCTGCACCAGGGAGCTTTGCCATCAGTGCCTCGCAGTGTTGACGACCCCGCCTCCACCCATAAGCACTGTGTCGATGCTACTTTCACCCTTCTTTTAGCTGCTCGCGATGCAGGCATAAAACGCTTTGTCTATGCGTCAAGCTCCTCAGCTTATGGCGATACGCCAACCCTGCCAAAGGTTGAAACAATGCCACCACAGCCTCTCTCGCCTTACGCAGTTGGCAAACTCGTCGGGGAGTACTATTGCTCCGTATTTTATAAGGTTTTCGGCCTGGAGACGATTTCGCTGCGGTATTTTAACGTTTTTGGCCCACATCAGGATCCGACCAGCCAGTATGCCGCTGCCATACCTGCTTTCGTAACGGCTATCTTGAAGGATAAACAACCTACCGTTTACGGTGATGGCCTGCAAAGCCGGGATTTTACATACGTTGATAACGTTGTGGAGGCAAATTTATTGGCTGCGAGAGCCAAGCATACCACTGGCGAGGTTATAAATATCGCCTGTGGCCGAGCCGTAACTGTGAATGAGACTATTGCTATAATTAACGAGTTGCTTGGTAAGGATATTAAGCCGAAATATGCCCCGCCTCGCCCGGGCGATGTAAAACATTCCCTCGCCGACATCTCCCTCGCCAAAAAGATAATTGGCTTCAAACCAAAAACATCATTCCGACAGGGCCTTGAGAAAGCAATAGATTGGTATCGCAAGAACCTTATTTAACCTTAGGTTATAGATTACTCTTATAATTTCCTACCTAACCTTCAAATTGATATCCTCCGACTATGGGCGGAATTCTATTTCGTTAAGTTACTTTTTATATCTTGGAAACCCAAATAGAATATTAAAAATTACTCTATCTGTTTTTTCAATACCTCTGCATTTTGCATTAGTTCTTCTCTGCTTATCCCTTTTCTTGGCGTAAGCTCAAATGTCCATTGGTAGGAATCAACGGTTCTTTTGGGACTGAGCATAGCGAAGAAATCGTATGGAAACTTATCATACCAGGGGGCTTTCAATTTACGGTGAGTATTTAAGGTTTCGTAGCCCTCCTTGCTTATCCTGACGTTATAATCGCCATACCATTCAAATGAGACCATAACCGGCGAAGTGCCTATCTCTTCGTCATTCAAGAATACCAGTGCTCCCTGCGGCTCGGTCTTTATGGTCAACTGACGCTCCACACAGCCAGCAAGCAATAGAGTCGCAAATAAGTTAACGACCATCAAGGCCGATACACTCCATTTTCCCATAACATCTCTCCTTAAATTATCAAATGTGGTCAATTTGCCATATTATAAAGAAAAGCCAAAAATAAAAAAGATTAAATTTTTGTCAACTTTTGTTGTTTGTAACCTTCGTTCCCAGCTTATCTTACTCATATCATAGCAGAATAGAAAAATAAAAGAAAGTTATCTTGATAGAACGTTCGATATCCATTATAATATTTTATGTAATTAAGTGCTTCTGATTTTATGTGCCGCCGAATAAGCTGATGAGGGTTTTACAGCTAAACCTGTAAAAGTATAATAAAAATTGGATGCAGAGTGAGACGGTGAAGAAACCAATTTTTGCGACAATCCTTTTTCTTTTTACATTTCAAATCTCTCCATCTGAAGCAGGTCTGACGGCAATCTGGGATTTTGGACCCGACGCAGCCGGTTATACAGAAGATGTAACTCTCTCGAATGTAACTGGCGTACCAACGATTTTTCTTTCCGGCGGTGAAAAAGATGATAATGGTAAAGATGGAACTGCTTACACAGATGCTGCTGGAAACTTCCACGCCGGCGGCCAAGCTGCTGCTTGGGATGACATAAAAGTCGATGGCCCAGATGCAAAATGGACTTTAACCATCAATACAACCGGATGGTACGATTTAGCAATCAGATGGGATTATAAGGCCTGGGAACCAGAGACGAATTCCTTTGACTTGGATTATAGGGTCGGTGGTATCGGTGATTGGGTAGTGATATTAAATAACGAGTCTATTGTAGGTGACGAGACTTATCATAGCTTCAGTTACGACCTTTCTTCGATAGCAAATATTGAAAATCAATCAATTGTTGAGTTTTGTTTCTACGACCTCGACCGTAACGGCAACAAAAAGTTTGCATTTGATAATCTTGAGATAACCGGTGTCCCTGAACCGACGACTTTTATACTGTTTGGCCTGACTGGGCTGGTTTTGATGAGAAGGCGCAGCACATAGAAAATAATTAAGTATAAAAGTAGAAACAGGATCTTTAGACACATTTACTGAGTAGGGTATTTCAAGCGATTTACCAAATTAAATAACTTTATCGACTTTTTGCCGATGTATTTCCCGCCCATATAACAGAAAAGCTCAAAACAAGGGTTCAAAATTATTGACACTTCTGCCACCAAAAGGTAATTTATTGTCAAATTAGAACTATCGTTTTTACTTATCTAATGGTGCTATTGCTATGAAAATTTCACTAAAATGGATTGGTGATTATATTGAAATAGGGCATTCCGCAGAGCAAATCGCCGAGATTTTAAGCGATTTAGGTCTTCCCTGCGAAGGAATAGAGAAGCTCACTGGCGATACCATAATCGATGTCGAAGTAACCAGCAACCGTGGTGATTGCCTCAGCTATATTGGTATAGCCCGTGAATTATCTTCCGCAACTGGCAAAAAGTTAAAGATGCCGGTTGTTAAGCTGGATGAATCGGACAAAGACGTTACCGAATTTGCCAGTGTTGAAATCGCTGAGCCGGATTTGTGTGGCCGATACACGGCCAGAGTAATTGAGGGCGTCAAAGTCGGACCATCGCCTGCTTGGCTTAAAAAACGCCTTGAAGCAATCGGCCTTCGCAGTATTAATAACGTCGTTGATGCAACAAATTATGCTATGATGGAGATCGGCCAGCCACCACATGCATTCGATTATGCAAAAATTAAAAACGGCAAAATAATAGTGAGAAAGGCCATTTCCGGCGAGCGCATTATCAGCATTGATGACACAACCTGCGATCTCAATGCTGATATGCTAATTATAGCAGATGTCCAGGGTCCTGTGGCTATAGCAGGCGTTATGGGTGGCATAAACACAGAAGTCAGCAACACTACCACCACAATTCTGCTGGAAGATGCCTACTTTGACCCTATCAGCATCCGGACGACTTCTCGTCGGCTCTCTTTGCCGTCAGAAGCGGCCTTTCGATTTGAGCGAACTGTGGATATCGAGATGATAGACTGGGCATCCAAACGAACTGCACAATTGATAACCCAGGTAGCAGGCGGAAAGATAGCTAAAAGTGTAGTCGATATTTATCCGAAAAAACCAGCGAAGAAAGAAGTAACTCTCCGGCTTTTGCGTCTTAACAATCTTCTTGGTATTGAAATACCTGCTCAAGAAGCAGTAAGGATTCTTTTGGCCTTGGGCTTTAAGCCGCAAAGAAAAGACAATCTTATAGTTTGCACAGTGCCTTCGTGGCGAAGTGACATATATCGCGAGGTTGATCTAATTGAAGAAATCGCTCGTGTTTATGGCTATAACAAAATACCGACGGAGCAAAAGATTAAAATTGAGGTTATGCCTGTCGATAAATACCAGAGATTAGCTAATTCGATAAGAACATATCTCAACAGCTGTGGTTTTTATGAGGCGATTACTGTGGGTTTTGTTGACAAATCCAATGCTGTAATTTTTACAGACCGGTATGATAATAAGAATCTGGAGGTAAGAGATGCATCCAGAAAAAGTGTGAATCTGCTTCGCCAGATGCTTATCAGTTCTTTGCTTGGAGTTCTGAAAACAAACATCAATGCCAAAAATCTGCCGTGCAGGGTATTTGAGATTGCAGATACTTTTGTGCCGACCGGCAAAGTTGGCTCTCTGCCAGTTGAAAAGACTAAGCTGGCTCTGGTATGTGACAGTGATTTAAGAGATGTGCGGGGCGTAATTGAAGGCCTGATAAAAACTATTGATAGAGACGCTCAAACAATTTTTACTCCTACAGAGCTTCCCTGGGCAATAACTGGTGCTAAAATTGTGATAAATGGAGAGGTAATCGGCACCGCAGGAATTGTCTCACAGGCGGTGAAAGATAAATTTGATTTCAAAAATCTCTCACCTGCCGCTGCCGAGCTTGACTTTGCGCAGCTCTTAGCCCTGCATAGCGGCACTATAAATGTCAGGCAAATTCCAAGATTTCCGGCGATAGAACGCGACCTTTCGATAATTGTTGATGAGATAATTACGTGGGCTGATATTGTCGAATCCGTAAATAAAAAGAAAACTGATGAGCTGGAAGATATTCAATTTATCGACATATTCCACGGCAAGGGCATTCCTGACGGCAAAAAGAGCGTTACGCTTTCACTACGCTTTAGAGACGAGCAAGGCACACTGACCCATCAGACCGTTGACCGTTTTGAAGCTGACATCGTAAAGAGTCTCAGTAAATCAATCGGAGCCGAATTGCGAACCGTATAATTTCCATTTGGCGATGGATAACTGGCACTTTTGCGAATGATATATAGAAAAAAGTGAAGAAAAAATAAAAAAATATTTGACATTGTGGGAAAAATATGTAAATACTCATGGTATGTTGACGTTTTAAGGGTTAAACTTTAATTTTGTGGCCGAAATACCGGCATAAATTTTTAAGGTCAATTTAAGGATTAGAAAAGGAAATCAAAATGAATATCTATGTAGGCAATTTGTCACGTGATGTCACCGACGAGGACTTACGTCAAGCTTTTGAGGATTTCGGCCAGGTCGAATCCATCAATATTATCAAGGACAAGTTCACCGGTGAATCAAGAGGATTCGGGTTTGTTGAAATGCCCTCTAAGGATGAAGCCCAGGCTGCGATTACCGGCCTGAACGGTAAGGATTTGAAGGGACGGGCTTTGAACATTAATGAGGCTCGCCCTCGCACCGAAGGTCGTGGTGGTGGTGGTGGTGGTTTTGGTGGTCGTGGTGGTCGCAGCGGAGGCGGAGGTGGAGGTGGAGGAAGACGAGGCGGAGGTGGTGGGCGGCGATTCTGATAAGTAAAGCTCAGACGTTTAACGCTTAAAACTTAAGATTTTGGCCTTAGAAAAAACGGCTAAAAAGCCGAAAATCAGTAGTAGAGTTAAAGTAAAATATATTTAACAATTACTTTATTCGTCGTTATTTTCTTGACTTTGACTACGGTTTTTGGTACAAATAACATAGCGGGCTAACCCCCTGCGGTGCTCGTAAGTAAGTTGGTGTTGAAAGAACCGATACCCGTACTGAGGGAAATCAGGCCTTGCTGGATCGGAAATGCCTACTCGATAGGACTTTCGGACACAAGCAACGATTACCCACCTGGAAGTAATGGGTTCTCTTCAAACGCTTTCTTACGGCTCTGTGGAGGAAAGCTACGCAATTCATAAAAGGCCTGTTTGTGCAGGCCTTTTTTTTCAGCAACTTTTTTAACAAATTTTTGGCTACTGTGGATTTTAAGGATTATGTAGATCTTATCGATTGTGTGGCTTTTTACCGCAACAGCAGTAATATCAAAAATTTAGATAGCGCTTCAGCACCTATTATACTCACAATGAAAGTGATTATTGCTCTTGCTCCTTTTATATTGCAGGATACAGCATAGGCCTGATACATTAATGCAACCATCCATATAATCATAAAAACAACAACAATCATAGCAAAAATAAATATGCACATATCTGCATAATCAAATGCTCCAGAGACAGTCGTTAAAGTAAATCTGGCCATTAAATAGGTGCCAAATCTTCGATTGGCCTCAGGAAGCATCACAACAGAGGTGATTAAGTGTGGCCAGCGAGATAATGCCTGAGTTCCAAAAACGTCTATCATCCGCACAGTCGAATGCGACACAATCAAACCGAAGAAAAAAAGCGGTATCGCCAAAGATAACCAATTTATGATACCTTCAGCAAAGAAACACCATATTGGGGCTTTAAGTCCTATATGCACGTCCAAAACGCCGTCGAAATGAGTATTACCAAGAAACCCGAAAAGTGCGCTTATCAATATAATCGCTAAACCCAACAATAAGGCCTTATAACCAGCCACAAATCTAAAAGGATTAAACAGCCATTGAATAAGACCTCTGTCGGATATGGTCTTGCTACTATCGTTAACTTCATTCACGGCTTTTCCTTTCCATTAGTATTTTCACTTTTATCAGCTTCTTGGAGGCGTTCAATAATCTCATCGAGACGATTACGGACCGTCGGGTAGCTCAGTCGCAACAGCCGGGCCATTTCCTTCAGTGAACCACTTGATTTAATAAAGTCAAGTATAAACAACTGTTCTTCCGGTGACAGTCTCGTAAGTATCGGCAGCACATATTCGCCTTGGATCTCCGTCTGGCAATGCTGACAGATAAGACTCTTTGCCTTTAGTTGACTATTGCACGCCGGGCACATCGTTGGTAATAATTTCATAAAAATCTGCTCCATTCGTAATTAACCATATCAAAGCGGCGAAGCAGCCTCTCGCTTTATCCACATGGCAATGTCGCCTATGACTGCCTCAGAGACGTTGCCTGCTCGTTCATATTCCGCAGGCGTGGATTTACCCTGACCTTCCATAAACAAATGATTAAGCTCTCCATAAAATTTGAATTCGACATTTTTTCGCGAAGATAACGCCTTCTTCCAAAGTTGAAAATCAGCATCCGTAACCTGATAATCTCTTCCGCCCTGCAAAATCAGCATCGGACACGTCAGTTCTTTTGCCGTCTCTGCCGGCTGGTACCCGCGCAAATCGAGCCAGTATGCCGCCGGTACGCCTAACGGCAAATCCGCTGCAGGAGTTTCGGGAGACAAATTAGGGTCTTTTACCCTGGCCGCCTGACCTTTTAGTTGTTCTAAACTTGCCTTAGAGGTATCTGTAATCACGCCATCAAGAGAAAAAATGTACGTTAATTGCTCCACCACTACGTCCTCAAGTGGTCGAGCTGTCCCGGCCATTATGATAAAGCCGGCTATTTTCGAGTCGAGCTTCCCTATCCTCGGAACGACATATCCGCCTAAACTGTGACCGAGAACAAAAACTTTATTAGGGTCAATTTGATTGTTTTCACGCAATAAAGCCGCCGCTGCGAGGACATCTCCGATAACCTCTTCTTTGACGGTGAGCGTATTTATAATAGCGGCCATCTGGGTCGGAAAGGCCTTCGTGCGCTTCTCGTAACGTAAAACGGCGATGCCTCGGCTGGCTAAACCGTGTGCCAAATCACGAAATGGCTTGCTTGGCCCGATAGTCTCATCTCGGTCCTGTGGACCTGAGCCGTGAACCAGCACAACCACCGGAAATGGCCCTTGCCCTTTAGGTAAAGTTAACGTTCCCGGCAAAGCCATCTGCCCTGTCCCCACCCATACCTCTTTTTCGCTAAAAGCATCGGAGCTTACTAAATCGGCTGGCTTTTCAGACACAGACACTTGGACAGGCACGAAAAACAGCCCTGCTATTTGCTTATTGCCATCAAACACGACCTTGGCATCCAGAACTCCCCTTTCGAATTTGCAGGTTACAAAAATTATATCATATTGCAGCACCTTTGCCCTTCGAGTCCCTCCTTGCTCGACAAAAGGTCCAAATTGGACTATTAAGGAATTCCAGGCCTCCTGCAGTTTTTCCGCTGGCAGTGCTTTTTTCATAGTATCATCGAAACTCCTCACTACTTTGTCATAATCAGCGTTTGCAAGCGAGCCCACCAAATCCCTCGCAAGAGTTTCGATAATCGTTGGTTTAATTCCCAGTGCATAAATAGCTTTCTTTGCAAGTTCAATATCATCACTCACAAATTCCACAATAAAATTTTCAAATCTCAGACAAAAAGCAGGGTCATTTTTCATTTTAAGAATATTCTTGTGGACATTTTCAGCATCTTGCAGCGTCACACATTCAAAAACATTTACCTGAAATTGTTTTCCCGTGACTGCTAAAATAGTATTCGATAACTTTTTAATTCGCCCGTTAAGCTTTTCCCCGATTACATTAGTTTGCTCTTGTGGCACTATGAAAGAATCAATAACCTCCCATTCAGATGGAATCTTCTTAATCAGCTTTCTGGAAACATTGTCCAGCCGGGCTATTTCAAGCCCTAATGCCCGGCGGGCTTGTCTTGCCAGTTTGACATCTTCACATCTGACAAATTCCACCACCATATTGGCATCTATTAAAACAAAGTCAGCTATATCATTGCGTGTTTCCAATACAGCACTATGAATCTTCTCTGCCTGCTCACCTGAAGGGCAGTAAAGAACGTTTACCTGTAGCTGCTGCCCTTTGAACGAAAGGACCGTATTGGTGAGCTTGGAGATCTCTCCGCCGAGCTTATTGCTGAAAGCTGCTGTCTGCTCCTTTGACGATAATACGGAATTCTCTACCTTCCAGCCTTCAGGGAGATTATCAAACATCTGCTCACTACCATTGGCTTTTGTTTGAAGTCCTATCACCAATATGATTAATCCCAACCACAATCCAATACCTGCCATACCAATCATTTTTCTTGCCATTTTCATTCGCTCCTTTCTTTTTATTGACAATATCAATACTCACTTTATTAAAAACATACTTAATATAATATATCCATACCTTAATTATATTAAACTATAAATTAAATAATGCAAGTAAAAAATCAAAATAATTCAATAAATTTTTTGAGATAGTCTAAAACTACGCATTGAAGCTTTGTAACTTTGAATAACTGTAATGCCTATATGGATTATATCAAAAATAAGGCCAAAAAGAGACATAATATAGAACTCTAAAACTCTGCTGAACATAATTCTTACTATGGTTTTTCCCGTTAAGACAAAGTATAGATTTGTCGATTAAATACAAGCCGATAGTGTCTTTCTTTTTGGCTTAAACTGTTAGTATCTGTTATTAAAGGACTTACTTTCAGGAGAAGCAAAAAAAATGCCAAACATACTAAGCTTCACCATTCTACCAGCGCTACCGGATTCTCTAAAGGACATTGAACTTGTTGCCAAAAATATGTTCTGGTCGTGGAACCCTGATGTTGAGGAGTTGTTCAAACGCATTGACAATAATTTATGGACAACCTGCAGCCACAATCCAGTCGAATTTTTAGGTAATGTTTCACAGTCAAAATTAGAGACCTTGGCAAAAAATAAGGGCTTCTTATGTGAGTTACACCGAATTGTGCCAAAGCTTAAGTCGTATCTCGATAGACCAACATGGTTTGAAGACGTATGTCCACAATCTCAAAAACCGATTATCGCATATTTTTGTGCGGAGTTTGGGATTCATGAATGCTTACCTATTTATGCAGGCGGATTAGGAATTCTGGCAGGTGACCACTTAAAAAGTGCTTCGGACCTTGGTGTGCCATTAGTTGGAATTGGTCTTTTGTATCAGAAAGGCTACTTCCGCCAGTACCTGAACATAGACGGTTGGCAGCAGGAAGCTTACCTCGAAAATGATTTCTACAATATGCCGATTGAGCCGGTACGCAAAGACAGCGGCCGACCACTGACCATCAGTGTTGAATATCCAGACAGATGTGTAACGGCTCTGATATGGTCTGTTTCGATTGGAAGGGTGAAACTATATCTGCTGGATACAAACATACCCGCTAATTCTTCCGCAGACCGTATGATTACCAGCAGTTTATATGGTGGTGACCGTGAGTTGCGAATTCGACAGGAGATTATGTTAGGCATCGGTGGTTTGAAGGCCTTGGCAGCTATGGGCATCACGCCCACTGTATGCCACATGAACGAAGGACATGCTGCTTTTATGGCTCTGGAGCGAATCCGGGAATTACGAAGCACTAAGAATACGACCTTCGACGAGGCCATGGAAGCTACAAGAACGTGTAATGTTTTTACGATGCACACATCCGTAAAAGCAGGTTTGGACAAATTTCCTGTCGAACTGATGGACAAATACTTTGGCAGTTACTTTCCTCATCTCGGAATAAATAGAAAGAGGTTCTTATCGTTAGG
>Ga0299912_10003360_pt1 | contig 13074 bp, 12 predicted proteins | sample RVTome_2_FD_207667 | JGI IMG/M metagenome (GOLD analysis project Ga0299912, IMG submission 207667) | Soil microbial communities from uranium-contaminated site in the Upper Colorado River Basin, Wyoming, United States - RVT95D214 (version 2) ...
CTTCGCACCGTAGCTATCCCTTCGCAGATGGGTATAGTAACCTTGAAAGCAGCAGATCATTGAGACAAGGACAGCGAACACCACTGCCTTGACAAAGCCTCCCGTGATATCCTCCATCTCCACGCCGACCCGCACATGGTGAAAGTAGGTGCCTGCGTTGAGACCCATCAACATCACCCCGGTGATGAACCCACCGAGGATACCAATGAGATCAAAGAAGACCGTCAGCAGGGGGAAGCTGATGATGGAAGCGGCGATCCTCGGACTGACCAGATACCGGAGCGGATCAATCCGCATGGTGTCAAGAGCGTCGATCTGCTCGGAGATCCGCTGAATGCCAATTTCTGCAGCCATAGAGGAGCCTGCTCGAGCCGTGATCATGATGGCCGTAAGCACGGGGCCCAGTTCCCTGATCAATGATAGCGCAACGGCTGTGCCCAAAACACCTGCTGACCCGAACTTCACGAGTGTATGAAAAAGCTGGAGTCCCAGAACCATGCCGGTGAACAGGCCGACAAACATCACGATCATGGCAGACTTGGCTCCGATGAAATAGACCTGCTGAACGATGATGGGGAACTGTTTGGGATGAAAAATCAACAAAGATGCCCTGAAAAGAAAGAGGACCATCGCGCCGAGTTCATTCACCCAATGTATTGCCGTCCTGCCCAGAGAGGCCACAGTGGATGCCAAAAAGGTAAAATTGAATGAACCTTCACGCTTAAGTGTTTTCATCATTATTTATAAGGAAGATGGCGATGTTCCTTGCCTCCTTCTTTTCACCATTACAGACATACTCCCAAGGATGGAAGACAGACGAAGCACGGTGATTCATATCTCAAGATGAAATCCCATCCTTACCCCCTATTTTACACTTTGTCACTTCTCATCCACTTGCTTCCGTTTCAAAGTTTCCGATGGAGTTCCGATCATCCTTAGGAAACAAATATAGAATACCATAATCAGTGAATGTGTCAATTGGTTCTGCATCCGAAGAACAAATACTTTCTACTCCCCCTTCCCTGCCTGCCGGCATGCGCACGAGAGAGGATAGGATTCGGTCACAATGAGTCCCTACACCTGAGTTGACAATACATCCCCCACAAACTTCCAACCCTTTAAACGACCATCACTAATCCTCGCGATGATTTCTTGGCATGCCTTTTCGTAATCTTCAAACAGGTCTTCCGAAACCAAGACAAGTCTATGGATGCCCCGAATTTCCTTTACTTCGAGATGATTAGCATGAAATATTGCCTTTTCGGATCGTTGAATCAGTTCTATTGGTGACTCTGGTAAAATAACATGGTGTAGACCGCAACGTAGATTCTCGTACAAATCAAAGGGCCTTCCACTCCCTTGATTGAATTCACGGTAGGATGTTTGAAAAAGATCATAAATAGCTCTTCTGAAGCGCGCAGCGCTTAAACCCTTAGCTGAAAAAGGCTCTGAATCGAGACAGGCTCCCAAAAATTCTATCCCCTGGCAGATCAGGCTAAACGAAAGATAATGATGACCTTCGGCTTGTTGAATCCTTTTGAATTCATCTATCAATACGTTTTGGATAAAATCCAAGATTTTCATCAAATGCGCCCCCGTCATCCTAAACCTAAATTGTATTTTACTCGAACACAGAGCGATACTCAACTCCTGCAATTCTGAGAGAGAACAAAACAGCGGTGCATTCACCAAGATCCCTCATGGCCTGCCACCGCTCTATCCTAAAGTGTGCCGGCCAAAACCAAAGCGCCACGCCGGCCATCATAGTCCCAAATCTCAGCAGACTCTGCCCAGACTTCTAAATTTTATTGCTACAAATTGGAGAAAAGGTTACCCTTAGTCCTGAAAACTCTCAAGAGAGGCTTTGCATGCATCACGTTGGAATTATTGGAACGGGCTCTTATATTCCGGAAAAGGTCCTTACAAATTATGATCTGGAAAAGATGGTGGAAACCAGTGACAGATGGATTTTGGAAAGGACAGGGATCCGTGAGAGAAGGATTGCGGCAGAAGAAGAAACCAACGTGACCATGGGTCGATTTGCCCTTGAAAGGGCTATCGAAAACGCACGCATCGACCCGAAAGAAATTGAGATGCTTGTGATGGGTACCAACACCACGGAGCCGGTATGGCCCTCTGCGGCGGGCCACATCGCCCATCTCCTCAATCTCCGTGAGAATATGCCTTTCTTTGATGTTCAGGCAGGGTGTACCGGTTTTAATTATTCGCTGGCCATGGCAGAGCAATTCGTAAAATCGGGGCAATACAAAACAGTCGCCGTGGTCGGATCGGACAAGCTTTCAGCCATCACCAATTATAAGGACAGAAACACATGCGTCCTTTTTGGAGACGGAGCGGGAGCCGTGGTCTTGCGGCGGAGGGCTACGGAGGGCATCATCCGATCCCATCTGGGGGGTGAATACAAATTGCGGGATACCCTTGTGCTTCGCAATCATGGAGACGATGGCCGTCTATTTATGTGGATGAATGGGAATAGGGTCTACGCTTTCGCCAAAGGGGCTATGGCGGAAAGCTGCCTGCGCGTTCTTGATCCTGATCGAACAGCAAGCAAAAAAGAGCTCCGGGCATTGCTCCATCAGGTCACCGGAATCGTTCCCCATCAGGCCAATGCAAGGATCATCAAAAGCGCCGCAGAGTATCTCGAATCCAAACTCGATCTTCCCGATGGGGCAGTCAAGAATAAGATGATCGTGACGATTCATAAGTACGGGAACAACTCCACCGCATCCATTCCTCTCGCTCTTGACGAGGCCGTTCGAGAAGGGAAGCTTCGGACGGGAGACCTTGTGATTCTTGTCGGCTTCGGAGCCGGCCTGACTTACGGTGCCAATCTGGTGAGGCTGTAGCAATTCGCCCAAGCCCATTTTCTTAGTCTGGTGTACGTAAAAAACTCAAAATAACGACTGCACTAAGGATCTGCTAATAAAGGTTTCACGGACCGATTTGCTCCCGCCTTTCCTGGCGTATCCCCAAAATCCACGTCTCTGGGTTTCATCGCTTTGAATTCTTTCATGAACAATCTTCCTAAGGTATAAACCCTCGGAGAGACCCGGCTAAAATTCATCCTACCCTCTTAAGGAATTCATTGACACAGGAGAATATTTTTATATATACTCCCACACGAAAGAAGAGGAGGAGAGATGGTAACGCTTGTCATTCTAATTGTTATCGTCGTAGGGTTGGGCTTCTACGTGGTCAGCCTTTACAACGGGCTGGTTCGTGGTCGCAATGAGGTGAAAAGCGCTTGGAGTTCCATTGACGTCCAGCTCAAAAGGAGGTATGACCTGATCCCCAACCTCATGGAGACGGTTAAGGGTTATGCAGGTCACGAACGACAGACCTTCGAGGCGGTCGTTAAGGCACGCCAGCAGGCCATCAGCTTCACCGGTAGTGTCGAGGAGCGGGGGAAGGTCGAAAATATTCTCTCCCAGTCCTTACGTTCCCTCTTTGCTCTGGCTGAAGCCTACCCAGACCTGAAGGCCAACCAGAATTTCCTCGCCTTGCAGGAAGAGTTGGCTACCACGGAGAACAAAATTGGCTTCGCCCGACAGTATTACAACGATGTGGCCATGCGCTACAAGAACAACATTGAGGTCTTTCCAAGTAATATGATCGCCAACCTTTTTGGCTTTCGGCCCGAGCCTTTCTTCCAGATGGAGGCAGCCGGGGAGCGTTTGGCCCCTCAGGTCAAGGTTTGAGAACCTGTTGAAAAAAGAAATATTCCTCTACTCCAGTGTTCCCGTACTGAATTCAGAGCATCTTTTGTCCGATTGTGAAAAAGAAATGGAAGCATTCATACTCACTCAAGGAAGGGGATATCTATGATGGAAACTATTCGCAATATCGGCTGGTCGGTTGTGTTTTCATTCATCGGTGGCCTCGTGGGCATGGCCCTCGTGCTGGTTTCTTCTCTCATCGTGCCGCGATTGATTGACCGATTGACCCCAAATATTGACGAGCAAAAGGAAATTGTGCGCGGAAATTCCGCAGTGGCCGAGTACTTCGGTCGGGTAGCAGGCGCCACGATTATAGGAATGAGCCTCGTTGTCGCTGCGGCAGTGCTCGGTGGCGTCATCGCCGCACTTCATTAGGCCGTTGAATCTTCCAGGAATAGTCATGCATACGCGCTGGGTTTATAAGTCGAAGCATTCGCTTATGAGATGGATAATCTGCTGCACGGCCGCGTTGCTCTTTCTTCTTGCCCCAGAGCTTTCTTGGGCACGGGGTGGAGGAGGATGTCTCGCGGAAGGCACACGGGTTCTGACCCCGGAGGGAGCCGTTGCTATCGAGAAGCTGAAGAAGGGAGACGCTGTTTGGAGCATCATAGACGGAAGTCTTCAGAAAGCCGATATCGAAGCGCTCATCAAGGTAGGGTCAGAGGAATACCTGGAGGTTTCCGCTGGTGGTTCAAGGTTGGAGGTTACTCCCGAACACCCAATGATGGTGGCAAGGGGTGAATACCGTCTTGCAGGCCGGATCCACGTGGGGGATAAAGTTTACTTGGTACAAAATGGAAAGCTTGATGAGTTTGCAGTTCGCTCCATCAGACGAATCCCGGCAAAACGACCGGCTTATAACCTGCTCGTCTTCCCGGGTGGGACGTTCATTACAGAACGGTTTGTCCTTCACAACAAGGGGTGCTTTTTACCCGACAGTCAGATCCTTAAGTCCGACGGCCATGAATCCCCAATTCGTGCAATTCGTCAAGGGGACGAAGTTTTAGCCTTTACGCCAGAAGGACGTATGGTTCGCACGAGGGTCCGGGAGATCATTCGTCAAAAGGCAGACGAGTACATACTCCTCAAGACAGACCGTGCAGCGCTTCGCGTGACCAAGGAGCATCCTTTCTATGTGGGCCACGGCATATTCAAGACAGTCGAAGCGCTCAAAGAAGGAGGCTCTGTTTTTGCCTGGGACGGCCAGTGGGTTACCGAGCAGCGGATCATTTCTTTAGAGAGAGTTCGGGAGCAGGTTCAGGTCTTTAACCTCCAGACGGATCACCCTAATACGTTCTTCGCTGGCCGGATTGCAGTCCATAACAAAGGCGGATGCTTCCCAACCGGAACCAAGATAGAAACGCCGGAAGGCCCGGTTGCCATCGAGTCGTTGGCTTCAGGAGATGAGGTTCTCGCAGTCACAGGGGATGGCTTAACTGTCCGGACTACTGTTAAGACTGTCTTCGTGAGTAAGGAAAGCTTGGTGAGGATAAAAACCAGTGGTGGGGACCTGGTAACTACAGCGGAACATCCTGTGAGCCTCAAGGAAGGTATGTTCAAACAGGCAGGAGATCTTCACCCCGGAGACCGCATCCTGAAATGGAAAAACGGGCGATTGATTGCGAAGACCGTTCAAAAGATACTTTTTACTGAAGACGAGGGATTAGTCTTCGACTTACAGGTCGGTGAACCCCACACCTATGTGGCAGAAGACATTGTCGTCCACAACAAGGGAGGAGGATGTTTCCCAACAGGGACTCCCATCCGTACACCGCAAGGCCAGACCTCTATCGAGAAGCTCTCTCCGGGAGACCCTGTGCTTGCAGTAGACCTTAATGGACGGATTATCCAAACTCGTGTTGATAAGATTCTCATTGCCCGCTCCCTCGTGTTTTCGATCGACACGGATCATGGCTTGTTACGCACTACAAGCGACCATCCTCTGGGACTGCCAGGAGGGGACTTTGTCCCTGCAGGACAGCTTCGGCCAGGGAAGAAGGTGCTCGTGTGGAAGGATGGCGGAACCCACTCTGCCACGGTCCTTCGGACAGCGTTGGAAGGGAAGGAGCAAGAGGTGTATAACCTCAGCGTCGGACGGCCGAACACCTTCCTTGCAGGGGATTTTGTGACCCACAACAAGGGCGGAAGCTCCAGTCGTTCGAGTTCCAGTTCCAGTCGTGGCAGTTCATCCGGCGACGATTCAATATTTGGGTTTATCGCTGCCGTTGGGGCCATCTCGGTTTTCGCGGTGATTATTCTCATCATGGCGAGGGCCAGTTCTCGTGAAAAAAAGGAGAACCTCGACTTTCTTTACGAACGAAATAAAATCTCCCCCAAGGCGGAAAAAACGGAGAAGTTGCTCGTATTCCTCAGCCAGCAAGATTCCTTCATGGTTCCCGAGGATTTGCGGAAGCTTACGGAGTCCACCTTCCGGAAGCTCCAGGAGTGTTGGCAGGCGCGTAGTTATTCCCCCATGCAACCCCTGATGATGGCGGATCTGTTTGCTCAACACACGGCTCAGCTTCAAGGGCTTGTAGGGAATCATGAAATCAACCGCATCGAGAACCTCAAGGTGGAGCAAGTCGATCTGGTGAATGTCCGGTACACGGAGAAGCCGGATCAACGGGAATTCACCGCACTGATCACCGCCTCGGCACGGGACTACTATGTGGACGACCGAACAGAGAAATTCCTTCGAGGAGATGAAGCCCCGGCCCGCTTTCAGGAGTTTTGGACCTTTCATCGCCTGGGTGATCGGTGGCTCCTGCGAGAGATCGAACAAGCAGGAGAATCTGATATACTAAAGGACGAGAACTTCGTCGAGATGCTGACCGATGATACGCTCCGGGGGATCTACGGAGAAGTGGCTGAGAAAAAGGGAAAGGCAGGACCTTGGCTGGAAAAGGAGACAGGGAAAAAGGCAACGCGCATCGAGCGCATGCTGAATTTCCTCGTCCAGACCGACAAGCTCTGGAATCGCAACCAGATGCTTGAACGGGCCCGACAGGTCTTCCTGAACGTTTACCTGGCCAGAGAATCAGGAGATCCCGGGCGCGTGCACGTGGCAGATTTATTTCCGGCGATTGCAGAGAGCCTCCGCGCACAAATTCGCCAGTGGCAAGGGCAAGGGTTGAAAGTCGAATACCGTAATCTATGTGTTCGAAAGGCTGAGTTAATCCTGGTACGGAACTTCGCCGATCGGGCCAGAGATGAATTTACGGTGCGAATCAGCGCCCACGCCCAGAGGATCATTCACAAAGGGGACCAAATCAGGAGCGAACAACAATACGTGACCCCCTTCGAGGAGTATTGGACCTTTGGCCGCCTGGATGAACAGTGGAAGCTTAAAGAAGTTCTACCACCGGCCCTTGGGAAGAAAAAACCCTCTGAGGAAAATGTGGACGAAGACAGCAGCCAAAGCCAGCTGCAATGGTATTACCGCCAGACCCGCGCCCGGTAACGCCGGCAGCCTCCTATTTGCTTATTTAAATATACTTTGAACGTTTGCCGCTCCCGTCTTTCCTCTCAATAATTGGACACAGCCCTTGTCCTGTCGAACGTCGTCGGGATTTCATCCCATGTTCTGCCTTCAAGCCTCCGGCCGGTCTTCTTCCTGTTTGGACCACCCCATTGTTTAAAGAAAAATGGCACTTTCGTCCTCTGACATTGGTTACGGATATCAACGGCCCACGATGCATCCATCGGTCTCGCCTGAGGCCCGGATTCTCCTCCTACGATGACCCAGTCTATCCCTTTGAGATTGAGATTGTGTATAGGTTCAAGAAGTGGTTCAAAAGATATGAATTTAATTTTTGCTCCAGTTTTGCGCAGATGGTCGATTCTGAAAGTATACTCTTGATTTTCAACACTGACTCCCACCCAAATGTTGAAATTCCAGGAAAGTTTAGGATTGAGTTCAAGAAGGCGTTCTGATCTTTTCGTCAGAATCTGGAAACGATGCCAGTGGGCCTGTTTCATGATATGAAAGACCTTATGAATAAATTCAGCTGGAACATCCTCATGGAAAAGATCACTCATCGAGTTTACAAAGATCGCTTGCGGTCTCTTCCACATCAGTGGCAGTTGCAGAACTTTCTCATGTAAAGTAAGTTTAAATCCATTGGCATAGTTGGGCTGACCCATCGCCTGAAGCCGTTTGGCCATACGTTCGGCGTAGCAATGGCCGCATCCAGAGCTGATTTTGGTACAACCGGTGACGGGATTCCATGTGGCTTCAGTCCATTCAATGGCGGAATTTATTGCCATGACGTCACCCCCTCGTTTCGGTAATTATCAAAAATGTCCTTCACAATCTTTGCACCAGTTCTATTTGGTGAAGCAAAGAACAAATAATATATCACAGAACCTTTTGAGTTCCTCATGGGCATCGGTTCGGGGACATATTCGAACCCTGCGACTTTTTTGAGGCGGTCACGGAATGCATCAATCACAGCTTTGTTCGTCGCCTTTTCTTCCATTTCACCGAACAATCCCGGCGTTTTCTTGTAAGCTGCTTCACGCCACGAATGGTTACCCCACACCGCATCCATCCGGGCAGCTTGACTGGCTTGGACCTTGTCAGGAGAACGCCAAAGAACATTCATGTTTGCGTCCATGATCATAAAATTATAGAATATCTCGATACTCTTCATTTCTCCAGCCTTCTGCAAAACCTCCCAGTTAACGTTAAGACGATAAGGATCAAGCAAGCACAATGCTCTGCGATAATCCTCGTATCGACATCTTGGAAAAACCTCGGCAAGAAGCACTTTGTTGCAGTCTCCTTCATGAATAGAGACATCACTCCGCTTGCCAACAATCTCACCAAGTTTGTCCACCTTGTCACCGTCCAAGTCGATGAAATGATACTCGGGGAATGCGGGAGAAATGACCAATGCGTTCAAGGGACTGCCCGCAACGAATTCACGTGTCTGCTTTTTTATGTGAACTCCGGCTCCAGAGAAGGCATCAATGTATAGGTAACTCCGGATTTCTTTCTGCTTGTTCATGATCGTCGAATATGCAGAAGCATATTTACTGATAATGTCAAGCTTTATCTCTGACCAGTAGCCGATTTCGTCATACTTTGGCATATTCGCGTCCTGCGCTACCGTGATGATATTCTTGGAATCTCAGGTATCAGTAATCTTAAACAAACCCCACATCCAAAGCATTCATGATTCCTGAATTCTACCCATCAGGCAACCCGATCCTCTGTTGAAGTTGAGGGGAGAGGGATCGCAGATATTTATTTTTATCCACAAAATATCATAACCAAGAAATATGTCAATTTTTTCTCTCACACACACCCTCACCCTAACCCTCTCCCGTCAAGGGAGAGGGAGAAGGATATATCAATCATCTTCTTCAGCCGCTTCGTATCATACCCAAAATGGATCAATATCTCTTCGGTCGCTTTCACGAGCATTTCCAGATATTTTTTGACATCGTAGGTGTCGTCCGGTCCTACTAACGGAAAAGGTCTCACCCGCTCTGCCTTATCCTTGGACTCGGCATCCTTAATCACATATCTGACCTTCTCCCCGGGATGGATCGGAATTCCAACATCCTCAAGCTCTTGAGCGGCAAGGGCAGTAAGGCTATCCACCTTGTAGGCACTGGGTTCCTGAGAAATCCTCTTCCCGATGGCCAGATCCTCGTTTTTCGCCTGTCCGTCCTTCAACATCAGACTATATTCGAGGAGAAGGTCTAAAATTTTTGGAATCTTCGCCCGATAATCATCCATATCTTTTGCCTCTGCCAGAATCTCAAGCATTCGAAGTTGGGCCTCCTGAATCAGAGGAGGTGTGTCGCCCCGTCGAAACGCCAATCCCCGTGCCTTGATCTTTCCGTTTTGGAAGAGTCCGAAATAACGGTTGGCCACCGGACTTTCTGGATTCCCCTTCGAAGGAAGAAAGGCCACCCATCGATAAATTCCTTCCAGACTCATCGTGATCCCGGTGGCCTCGCTGATCTTCTCACAGAGTTCAAGAACCTCTTCTTCTCTGAATCCCTTCTTACGAATCCAGAGAGAATCGGTAATGGCATGAAGAAGTTCGAACCCCTCATCCTCACAGATCTCCTTGGCTTGAAGAAGACTTTCCCTCCCAAAGGCAGTGACCGCCTCATGGGCTTCAATTCTTCCAAAGCGGGCATTTCGATAACCCAAATACCCAAAGCATGTCACGAGCATCCACTTGAGCGCCTTCTGCTTCCGATTGTAGATTTCTCTTCTCTTTTCGCATAAGAAATCAATTCCAAATCCCCCCAACCCCCCTTTGCTAAAGGGGGGAGAGGGGGAATTATCTCCACCCTCCACATTCCACCTTCGACTTTCCAACTCTTTGGCTTTCTTCTTGAGCCATGTTCTTCTTGTTAAGATGGGCCTGAGTGTCTTGGGAACAATCCCTCCCCTCTTCTCACAGATCGTATAACCCACCTCCGGGACGCTATGGTTTTCACAACATCCACAGAGTACGGTCTCCGGAGAAATATTGTGAATCGCCATCATGGTGGGATACATCGAGGCGAAGTCAATCTCTGCCACATCTTCAAAGATCCCCAACTTAGGTTGAAAGACAAGACCTCCCTTATCTCCAACGAGCAGATCCCATGCCGTCTTGAATCGTTCCGGCTCCCCCTTTCTCCAGGGGATGAGGATGTTATCCTGAAAGGCTCGGTCGAGTTGCATCGAGGTGATCGCTGTTCCCGGAGAGGTGCGGGCCATTCGTTGAACTGGAATTTTGGCCAATCGCGCCAGCTCGATCACTCCTTCCATTCCCGATTCTCCATAGATGAAAGAGTTTCTACGATCGATGTGCCACCTTCCAAGAAAGAGATGGGCAGGGGCCCGATAATAGGTCCGACCATAGGAGAAATAAGAAAAGCCTTTCGGATGAATCTGTCTTTTCACAGGATAAGGCTCCCGATCCCAGGGAATGGAGATTTTGCATCTTTTTTCTTCAGAAAAGAGAAGAGGCAAAAGAGAGGCATCCCCTTCATCGCTCAGGATCACATCCGGATCGAAATGTCTGAGAAACTTCTCGATCTCTCCGACATCAATCGTCTCCATCTCCACACGATACCCTTCACATTCCAGTATCAGAGACTTCTTCCGAATGGAGTCTCCATCCATTCGAAGTTCCATGACCTGAAGGTCAGAAATGTCTTCATCGTTTATCCACACCGACTCGGATGGATCAGGATGAATTTCAAAGATTCGATTTCCCTCAACCTCAATAATACATCGGCCTGTTGGAAAAATTTTTTTCTCATAAAGATACGACTGGGGCAAAGGAATGTCACAATTGTAGAAGGTCATTTTCTCTTCCCATGGAGGGAGTATTCTGAGAAGTTGGGCATAATGCTCCGAATCGACAACCTCGATCTCCATCACTTCCACTTCATCACCACTCCAGAGATCCTTCTTTCTGTTCCACTGGTATCCTGCTGCCCGCCGCCCTTTCTGGAGAAAGTGGAAGAGATCGAGAAGATCGCTTTCCTTCCCCTGTGCATAGAATCGAGGTCGGAAAGGATCTTCGAATCGGCGAAGCCTTCCCTCCTCGTTCTTGATCCAAAGGATCATCGAGGACTCCAGAGGATAAAGATCGAAAAGCCTTCCTTGGATTTGCATGGGTATAAACGTGTCCGTGCCTGCGCGCCGGAGTGCAGCGTTTCGGCATGCAGGCGTGTCCATGACTCGTGTCCGGTTTAAGTCCCCATTCCGTCATTCCCGTGAAAACGGGAATCCAGTTAAAAAGACATAGATTCCTGCTTTCGCAGGAATGACAAACTGATAAATTTTCATGGTTGGTAAGTAACCAACTGCTCTTCTGCCTTCTCCTCCAAGATCTTCAGCTTCGCTCTCAAGTCAACCAAGGCCTTCTCGTGCTCGAGGAGAATCGAGATCAGAATCGTTTCAAAGGGCCAGGGTCTCGAAGCATAGACTCCAGCTTGCACATGAAGCCTTGCCCCTTCAAAGAGCCGGTCGAGAAATTGCTGATCTTCTTTTCTCAATCCTCTCCGAAATTTTTTCCATTCCTGGACTTCCTGTTCCAGAACCCTGCTAAAAGGAAGAACTGTTCGGCCCATCACTTGTGCTCCGTGTCCGTGGCTACCGCAGGCAGGCTTCGTGTCCGTGAAAATATCTCTTCGAATTTTATCTCAGCGAATGTAGCGTTCCGGCAAATACCGGAACGAAATCCTTTAAATTCGTCCCCAGTCAATGGGGGCGTTACAGATTTTTCAATCTGCAATCTGCAATTTTGTTATTCCTTTTTCCAAAATCATTTTTGGCCCCTCCTTATCCAAATCGATCCTCCAAGCTTCATTACAAAACTGAAAGAGTCTTCTCACGAGATAAGCCCTCTTTGAATTTCTTAATCCCCCCAACCCCCCTTTAGGAAAGGGGGGATTTTCAGAGAATCCAGAAGACTGGAATAGTAGAAAAGGAACTCTTCCCGAGACCATTCCTTCTATCTTTCTCAGAGATCTTTCAAAGAGAGAGCGGGCCTCTCTCTCAGGCACATCTTCATCCAAAAAGGTGGTGAGCGGTCCAAGGAGAATGACCCATCGTTTTCGCAGTAGCTCGGTTGCCTCCCCTCGCCTCAGCAATGAGATCAATTGCTCTCCCATCAGAGTGGCCATCTGATAGCAAGTGAAGGCCCTTGCGATTCGGATTCTTTTGAGAAGTCTCTCAGGAGAAATCAATGCCTTTCTTGCAAAGGACGAGGCCATGTAAGGATCGAAACGATTGGCCCCGTCCAATACGATGACATCTATCCCTTTACCTGCCATCCATCCTGCGACATAGGAAGAAATTTCACCTGCTCCCTCTCCCCAAAAAAGAACCCTTTTCGGCGCACAAGATTGGACTTGTGACAAGACTTCATCGAGGGTGAGGGGCGTTCGGAGTTCGGAGTCTTTTTTCAAAATCAAATCTCTCCTCATCCATCACTCCCTCCTCTTTCAGTTCGTAGTTGGTTTTGTTTTTCATTACTCCGAACTATTATTTAAACTTTCCTAAACACCCCAATGACTTTCCCAAGGATTTGAACTTCTCCTGATCCCTCTTCAATCTGAATCGTCTCCCAACGCTCGTTGTCCGGCTTCAATTCGATTTTCCTCCCCTTTTTGAAAAACCGCTTCACCGTTGCCTCCTCCCTCATCAGGGTTACCACCACATCCCCATTCTCTGCAGAAGGTTGGGATCGAACGACGACATAGTCATCAGGCAGGATATAGGGAGACATGCTGTCACCCTTCACTTTCAGAAGGAAAACCTCTTTCCCTTTCACCCATTCCGTAGGAAGGGGAATCGTCCCTTCCACATGTTCTA
>Ga0299912_10003361_pt1 | contig 13072 bp, 12 predicted proteins | sample RVTome_2_FD_207667 | JGI IMG/M metagenome (GOLD analysis project Ga0299912, IMG submission 207667) | Soil microbial communities from uranium-contaminated site in the Upper Colorado River Basin, Wyoming, United States - RVT95D214 (version 2) ...
GGCATCGTGACAGCAGTCAGAGAAGCTAGAGCCAGAAAAGTTGCCCAGAAACAAACAGTCACCACCAAATAACCGGAATAAACAACATAAGGACATCTTGAACATAGGAGGTAACTAAAATGAACGCACTAACGATTTTAGCTCTGGTATTGGCAATACCTGTATTACTCATCCCGGTAGCGTTTGTTTGGTACATCAACATCGGCGGCATCGTAGCAGCTATCAGAGAGGTAAGAATAAAGAGAGCTGTCCGTAAGACAACCGAGAAAGTCGATGTCTAGCCTGTGCCTAAATAAATAAGGGGGTCAGGATAAGGCAACGAATGATAACTGACGAGCGAGTAACCTGAATCAGGTGGTATGATGAATGCCGCCTGATTTTTTTACCATTGTAACCCAAGCCCCTTGCCGCACAGCCTCACCGAATCTGAAGCGCTAAACATGAATCATCAAGTAAAGCATGTATGATTTTAGCCTTTTCAAGTTCCGAGTATTTTCTTATAACAATTTGACAGTGAAGAACCCGCAAGTCTATAGTCTTACATACAAAGAAAGGACGATGTAATGAAAGTTCTGAGATTCATTTTTATAGCGGTACTAATACTGACTCTGGTTTTGGCCATCGGGTGTAAAAGTACTACCAAAATCGGAGACATTCTGGCTGATGGTTCCCCATACGAAGGTAAAACAATAGTCATCAAAGGGACAGTAGGAGAAACCGTCTGGTTAGCTGTGGCAGAGAAGGGTACCTACCAGGTTGGTGACGGTACCGGGACGATATGGATCATTACCGATCAGCCCCCACCCCAGAAAGGGTTATCGATAACCACTGAGGGAACAGTGCAATCAGCATTCAGCATTCTCGGCAAATCATACGGGACAGTGCTGATAGAAACAAAGAGACATTAAGACAGTAATATTAAATGACGAATTACTGCAGTTTGAACACAAATCACAGACTAGGGTTCTACACTTATATTTATTCAGTTTTGTCTTTTGTTTTTTCGGGGTCAGGAGTTTGCTGGCGGGGTGCCTTGAGCTTATATTCTTCAGCAGTAAAGGGTGAATACCCTTCGATTTTTCTGACTCCGTCTTCAGTAATTAAAAGTCCAGCCCCGCATCTAGCACAAGCCTGATTACGAGGTTGGAGCAAAGACCAACCGAAATATCGCTGTCCGCACCTTGGACATGTACCCTCAATCATCTTCGTAAAACACAAAAACCGACCATTGATAGGTCGGTTTCACCATTTACTCCATACCACCCAGGTGACCAAATACAGGTGATACTTCATCATACCCTATAAACGTGGTTATCCTATATTTTTAATACCTCTATTTTAGCGTGTAAATTGGTAATGTCAAGTTAGTAAAACTACCTTATCCTCTCAGATGTATAAAACACTTACCAAATATTTTAAGACAGTAGTTTCATGGACTTACTTTCCAGAATTTGGCGACAATTTTTTGTGCAAAGATACCACCGTCAAAAGCCCGGTGAAAAGTTATGGATCTCATAAATCCGATGAGTAATACCTATTGCGTTATCGATTACGTCTTGACAGCAGTGTTCTATCGGATTATCTGCTTTGCTCCGAAGACGATAATAACTGCCTGATTTCTGCCAGGAGCTCTTGCGCGCTGAACGGTTTGGTCATATATTTATCAGCGCCCATAATGGTGGTGCTAAGTTTTTTATTTAGTTCCTGATCAATTGCCGTAAGCATAATCACCGGAATACTCTTGGTAACCGGGTCCTTCTTGATTGCATAACAGGCAGTAAGTCCATCCATCTTGGGCATCATCATATCCATGATCACAATACCGGGTTTCTGGCTACGAACTGCGTTGACGGCTTCTTCTCCATCTCGAGCCTCAATTACTGTATAATCCCGGCTCAGTATTTTAGTGACTAACTGTCTGACACCTGGCTCATCATCAGCTATCAGCACCTTCTGTTTGTTGATTACAGTCATATTATTCTATACCCTTTCTCTAGTAGTAACGCCGGAGCTATATTCAACTTTTACCTTTTATCAGGGGTCTTTCGTCAGCCTTTATCTTTAAAAAAGCATCTGCCACAACTGGGTCGAACTGTGTGCCAATACACCGCTCGATTTCGCTGAAGGCTTCTTCTCTAGGCATCGCCGGGCGGTAGGGGCGGTCTGACGTCATGGCATCATAGGCATCAGCCACAGCCAGAATCCTGGCACCCAGCGGTATTTGTTCATGGGTTATGGTCTGATGGAGCCCACCACCACTAAAATGGTCATGGTGATGTTCAATTATTGCAACTACTCTGTTATTGACTACAGGCTTGACGATACCTGCGCCTACATGGGCATGAATCATGATATGCTCATACTCCTCACGGGTCAGTCTGCCTTGCTTATTTTGAACTATCTGGTCGACAGCAATCTTGCCAACGTCATGAAGCAAGCCCGCCCACCGTAAGTCCGCAATTTCATCTTCCGATAAACCAAGCTTACTGCCGATAGCTACAGCAATTTCCGCGACTCTCCGCGAGTGGCCACCGGTATATTTATCCTTAGCCTCCAGAGCAAATACCAACGCTTCTATCGCGCCAAGAAAAAGCTTCCGAATCTCATCTGTTTGCTCTCCGACTTTCTCCTCCAGGGATTGCTGGTATTCACGTATCTGAAGCTGTAGCTCTCTTTTCTCCAGAGTCCTTTCCACACTCATGGCAACCTCGTCCAGATTAAAGGGCTTGCAGATGTAATCTTCAGCCCCACGCTTCATGCATTCAACAGCGACACTAGCTTCGGCGACCGCAGTCGCCATAATCACCATAGCGTCACGATGGTTCGACTTGATTTCTGGTAGTACGTCGATTCCGGACTTCCCTGGCATATTTACATCCAGAATCACCAACTCAATCTGATTGTTTGCCAATTTGCTTAATGCCTGCTCAGCAGAACTCGCTTCTTCACAACTATAGCCTATTCTCGATAGCTTCTGATGAAGAAGCCTCCTAATCGCTGCCTCATCATCAACAATCAGTATCCTTTGTCCATAATTCACCATCTCTATATCCTTTCCGAGGTACTTATTTCCAGCCACTCCCCTAGGCTGGTCACAGACCCGGAGTATCTAAACCATAACCAGCGTCTTTCGGACTATAGCCCTGAGGTCATCAGGAATGAATGGCTTGGGTAGGTACGGCCGCCCGCTTGCTTCTAGGAATTCCTTGACATTGCCACTCAGGACATCTCCAGTAGTGAAAATAAATTTCTTGACCGCCTCTGGGTTTTCGCCCGCTAATTGTCGATAGAGTTCAATGCCATTCATATGCGGCGTCCTGATGTCACTAAGACATAGGTCATAATTCTTTTTCCGCCACATGTCCAGACCAATTTCACCATTTACCGCAATGTCTACTTGAAATCCTTCTGCCGTGAGTGTCCGTACACAGATTCTAGCAATACCCGGTTCGTCTTCAACCACCAGAACACTTTTTCCACCAATATTATCCTGTTCCATAATTCACCTCTCTTACCTCAGTGACCGTCGATCGGAAGCTCTATAATGAAAGTAGCGCCCTCACCGACTTCGCTTTCCGCGGATATCTTGCCGCCATGCTCGGTTATTATGCCGTGGCAGATACTCAATCCGAGTCCGGTTCCCTTCCCCACTTCCTTTGTGGTATAGAAGGGGTCGAATATCCGATTCAGGTTCTCTCGGGGAATTCCGAGCCCATCATCGGCAAATGAAATCTTTACCACGTGGTCTACTTTTTCGATACCTATGGTCAGTTTACCTCGATGATGCGCCTCACTCATGAAATACTCAGCGTTGATGGTTAGATTCAGAAACACCTGCTGTATCTGGAAATAGTCAACCATAACTTCCGGAAGGTCGGAAGCAAACTTCTTGATAACCTCGATGTTATTGACTTTCTGCTCGTAAGCGCGTAATTTCAACACATCCTCAATAAGGTTAGTTATCTTGGTTGCCTGCTTTACAGCCGCATGTTTGCGGGCGAAAGTCAGCAGATTCTTGACGATACTGGCTGCCCTCTGTGCTTCACTATTGATGAGGCTCAAGTCTTCTTTAATATTATCGGGAATCTCCCCCTCCATAAGCAGCTGGGAGAAACCGATAACACTGGTCAAGGGATTGTTAAGTTCGTGGGCAACACCGGAGGCAAGTTCTCCCACAGAAGCCAGCCGATCGGTAAGCATGAGTTGCTGTTCCATCTGCTTGCGCTCGGTGATGTCTCTCATTACACGGACAGAGCCTTTAACATCACCATTCTCATTAAATATAGGTGAGGTACTCACTTCGACATAAATCCCCAAACTAGGCTCAAAGTACTCCGCCCTGGCCGGCTTTCCAGTCTGTAGCGTCTTTCGGTGAGGGCAGTCTTGATGAGGGCATTCTGCTTTATGTATCAGTTCGTAACACACCTTACCAAGGAGCTCTTGCGGTTCCTTTTTGAGCAGACTAGAGTAAGCCCTGTTAACTCTAACAACCCTGAAATTGTTATCCAGAATGCAAACCATGTCCGTTATCGAATCAAAGGTTGTTCTCCATTCCTGAGCCGCCTGCTCCAGTCTCTTTTCTGCTATCTTTTGCTCGGTAGTGTTAATAGTAATTCCTCTCAAGCCGACGCCTTTGCCGTCTCTAGTAATTGCGGAAGCATAAATCATCACAGGGAAGGTACTACCATCTTTTCTAAGAGATGTGTATTCAATACCACCCAGAGTTTCGCCATTTAGTATCCTTTGAGTTAGTATTCTTTTAGTGTTTATCGCTGCTCTATCTCTATCCTCTGGTATCATATTTTGAAGATAATGAAGTGGTGTTGTATCTTGTCGCGTATATCCATAGAGTCTCATCGTTTCTTCGTTGGTGTAAGTAATGATACCGTTTTCATCTGTTTCCCAAACACTTAATGGCAGTAGCCTGGCAAGCTCCCTGAACCGGGTGCGGCTCTCCCTCATTGCATCCTCAGCCTTCTTGTGCTCTGTAATATCGTTGTAGAGTAGTTGGAATTGCTTCTTCCCGTCCCAGATAATTTCCTTGCGGAAAGCCTGGAGATGACGAATAATGCCGTCTTTGCGTCTAATACTGAGTTCATAGCCGAGCGAAGTTACTTCCCCGCTCTTGAATTTTTCATTGCGGATGAGATATTCGGCATAACTCTCTGGAGTATAGCGTTCCTTGATAGGAGTGTTCCGCAGTTCCTCAATATTTTTGAAGCCGTAAATGTCGAGAATTGCCCGGTTAGCATACAGGATTTCCTGATTACCGTCGAAAACTACCACTCCCATCGGAGAATTGTCCATGGAGTTACGATAGTTCTCTTCAGAGACTCTTAGTTCCTTATCAGCTTGTTTACGGTCGTTGACATCACGGACAAAGCTGATAATGAGCGTTCTGTCCCCCTGTTTAATAGGAGTAGTGCTTATCTCAACCCAGGTGCGACTTCCGCTCTTCCTTATCAATTCAAATTCATCTGGGCCAGTGGGTCTGCCTATTGCGTTAAGGGTTAATAACTCATTAGCTTTTGCCAGATAATTCTTTGGAAGAAGGTTTAGAGTTAGAATACTGCTACCGATAAGCTCTTCTTTTCTATACCCCAGGATTTCCTCTGCCCTTTTATTGCCATATAACAAGATACCCTGCACATCATATAAACAAACTCCGTCTGGGGCGTTGTCTAAATAAGCTTGAAAATTTTCTTCACTCTCCCGTAACCGTTCCTCGACACGTTTGCGCTCAGTAATATCCCTGATAATGCCTTCATTTGCGAGAATTTTACCATCCTGATTATAAATCGGAACACTCCGCTGCTCCGTCCAGATTGATTCTCCGTTCTTATGTATCCAGTGCAAAACAACTTGTTTGTCTAAATAATCCTGTGGTCGGGACATTATTTCTTCCAGGAAAGAGCGGCTATCGGGATGAACAACTTTAAATATTAACAGTGGGTCGGTATAAAATTCTTCGGGTGCATAACCGGAGATGCGTAGCACCGCCGGGCTGATATAGTCGAAACCAAGAGACGGTAGGAGACGATAACGGAAGATAACATCGCGAGCGTTTTCCGCCAGACGGCGGAATCGTTCTTCGCTAACTTTTAGAGCCTCTTCCGCCTTTTTACGTTCGGTGATATCGCAATAGAGCAACTGATACTGCTTTTCGCTCCCCCAGGTTACTTCCCTGCGGTAAGCCTGGAGCTGTCTGACCGTGCCGTCTTTACGAACAATACTGAGTTCATAGTCCATAGCTTCCGTTTTTCCGTTCAGGAATTCTGCAAAACGGACCTGATACTCAGCATAAGCTTCCGGTGTGTAACGTTTCTCGACAGGCGTATTCCGCATTTCCTCGATACTGCTGAACCCGTAGATGTCCAGTAAAGCCCGGTTGACGTAGATGATATCCCCGTCCCGTTTAAACACCATGATTCCCATAGGTGAGTTGACAATCGAGTTGCGGAATTTTTCCTCGGATTCTTTTAGAGCCTCTTCCGCCTGTTTGCGCTCGGTGATATCCATAACCGTGAAGGCCATTCCCTGCGATGGGGATAGGAGCTTGAGTGGTGCGGCGTTCAAGAGCACATCGATTAATTTACCATCTTTTCGCCGCCACCGGGCCTCGACAGAACTGCTCCCTTTTTGTGCCATTTCTTCGTATAGCCGCTCTCTGCGGGCTTCGTATTCATCATTTGATTCATAGAGAATGCTAAGGCTTTTCTCTAACAACTCTTCTCTGGCATAACCTGTCATTTCACAGAGACAGCCGTTGAATTCTATGAGACGCCGGTCGGTTGTCATGCCAATTCCCACAGGCGCGGTGGTGAAGATGCTTCTCAGTTTCTCTTCTCGCAGACGCAATTCGGTTCCCACCCGTTTGCGCCCGGTGACATCCTGTACAGTACCGAACAGTTTAGTCACCTGTCCCTGTTCATCTTTAATAGGACGCACGGAGGCATTTAACGACAGCGTGTTTCCACTAGGGAGATTTGCCGTCAGGTCGTAGTTATATTCCTTGCCCGTTTCAACAGATAGCAGGGCATTTTCTCTCAATTTTCTGGTTTGTTCCGGCGCATAGTATTGCGCTTCTTCCTCAACGGAGGGCGGACCCAGAGCTTTGTCACGCTCATACAGTCTGTAGATCTCATCGGACCATTCGATTTTCTGAGTGGCAAGGTCAAATTCCCAGCTCCCGATTCTGCCCAATGACTGGGCTTCTTTTAAGTTCCGCTCACTCTCCCGTAATGCCAGTTCGGCTTGTTTGTGTTCGGTAATGTCACGTATGAATACAACCATCCTCCCACCATTAGACTCAATATAATTAACACTGACCTCAACGTTAACGATTCTGCCATCTTTACACTTGTGGCAGGTTTCAAAACGGTCTCCGCCAACCTTCTTTATCCTGGCGATACGCTCTGCCGTTTCTTCGGGTTTCTCAATCGCCTCGATATCGGGAATGCTCATCTTCAGTAGTTCATCGCGGCTGTAACCCACGAGTTGACAATAGGCATCATTTACATCCAGAAAGCGTCCCTGCATATCCGCCAGCCAAAAGCCATCTATTGTTGTCCGAAGAATGGTCTTATACTCCGCCTCTGCTTGCTTGCGCTCGGTTTCGAGCGCTTCCAGTTCGGCAACACGCTGTCTTAAAATCTTGAGTTCCCTGGAAGGCTCGGCTTTAGTTATTATTGTTCTCACCATTTCTTCCTCCGTGATAGGAGTCTGCGACCTCAATTTTCCTGGCTTCCGCGCGAATTTTGTTCAGGTCTTCTTCTGTGAACAACCGCCAGCCTCTGCGGTCCTTATGGTACTTTTCAAGGATACCTACTTTAAGCCATCGAAAGAGAGTCGCCCGGCTGATACCTGTCTTCTTGCAGGCTTCCGAGGTCTTGTAATACATTTGCCCATCAATTTCAATCGCCATGAGCATAATCTCCTAATATAAATAGACATATTGACACAGCTTGAGACTATTAAACCACCGATAGTCGCACACGCATATCACCCATTGGGACTATGAGAGTTAGTACTTTAGTCAAGATTCGTGGATTTCACAGACGGTAGGAAGAAAAGCCCTCTTTTAAAAATGAGATCAACAGTACGAATCTGGTATACACTACCAATAGCCGGGTTTTAAATGCTTACACGCCAGTCGTGGGTATAGACATTCATACGTGTGCCACGCACGAAACCGATAAGCGTGATGCCCAGTTCCTGAGCGAGTTTAACACCCGAACTGGTGGGTGCTGATTTGGAAACCAGTAAAGGCACCTGCCGTCTGGCTACTTTAACAATAATCTCTGAAGATACCCTACCGCTCGTGAGGATGATGCAGTCGTTTGTAGATATATTTCTATCAAGACACTGACCGAAAATTTTATCGATAGCATTGTGTCGCCCGATGTCTTCACTAAAAATAACAATGTTCCGATTATCACACAATGCGGCACTATGGACTCCACCCGTAGTACGGAAAATAAATGACCGGTGCTGGAAAGTTTTCATCAGTTCAAAAATCACAGTACTGGAAACGGTCAAGCTGGATTCCACTTTCTCCAACCCGGTATCAGCCGCACTGTAGAAAGAAGCCCCACGCCCACATCCTGATGTAATGAGCCGCCTAAAGACCTCATTAGTATCCGAAAGCTCAGCCTTTGTCTCCACACGGACTACACCCTTACCTTCGTCGACTACCACGCGCTTAATGTCTTCCTTACTCCGTAGTAAACCCTCTGAATAAAGAAAGCCTATGGCGAGATATTTCAGGTCAGCGGGAGAACAGAGTAGAGTTACCAGTTCCTGCCCATTCAACATGATGGTCAAGGGGAATTCTCTGACAATTATATCTTCAGCGATTTCCTTGCTATCGGATGTGACACGGTGGATAACAACCTTCTCAATAGCGCCAGCCGGCAGGTTTTCCGCTTCAGGAGATATTTCTCTACTCAATTTTTATTTTCCCTTTGAGTTTTTCTCTAAAGCATCATAGAAGGCGCGCCAGAACGGATCGACGATGGGATGTACTAACTTCTTCTCTTTACCTCTTTCCACCAACACCATTCCCTCATCTTCTTTCGTTAGTTCACCCACAATCGACGATTTAATACCTTTGTGTGAGAGGACTTTAACCACATCTTCCGCCTTGTGCGGACGACAGGATATTATTAGTGTCCCCTCACTGATGGAGGCGTACGGGTCGATGCCCAGCCACTGGCATATCTCGGCAACACCTTCAGTTACGACAATCTTTTCCTTTTCCACCCTGACACCCAATCCTGCCGCCTGTGCTACCTCATAAAGTCCACCCCAAATACCACACTCGGTGGCATCATGCATAGCACTCACACCTTTTTCTCTGACACCGACCGTAATGGCAGTCAGGGCATCTTCAACCACAGACATCATATAGAAAATATTCTGTGCCCTGTCACTAAAGGCACGCCCGAACTGCTTCTCAATCAGTTGCGGGAACATAGTAGCGAAAATACCTGTTGCCTCTATTGCCGGACCTTTCGTGATAATGATTTTATCGCCGACTTCTGCAAAACGTGGGGTTACGTATTCAGTTAGTTCCCCGACACCGACCATCGTGGCGCCCCCGACCATCGGATAGTTGCAGTTTTCATAGCGGGCGGTATGCCCGGTAATAACGGTAATGCCCAGTTTCTGGCACTCTTTGTGGATAGTATCCCAGGTGATTTCAAGCTGTTCCCGGGTCATCGACATCGGTAAATTCATGTCGATGGAGAGATATTTAGGCCGTAAACCGCTTGTAACAGAATCAGAAGCAATAATATGGAGAGCAAACCATGCGGCTCTTTCCCATCCGTACTCCGGTACAATAAAAACGGGGTCGGTGGTGAAAGAGACAGCTTTGTTGCCAATTTCCACAATCCCCACATCCACCCCATGTTGCGGTCCAACGAGAATATTATCGCTTCTCGCCCCCAGGCGTGGAAAGATAATCTCTGTAAATATCTCCGGGGAAATTTTCCCGATTTCCGGCATCTCAGATTGTGTACTCAAGTTTTCTCCTATTTACTCTTTCTCGCCAGTGGTGAAATAGAACGTAATCTGGAAACAGAAGCTGGTAATTTTTCTAGAACATATTTTACATCCTCTTCAGTCGACCACTTACCAAAAGAAAAACGCAAGGAACTGCGTGCCAGCTCCGGACTGAGTCCCATAGCCAGGAGCACATGAGAAGCTTCCATGCTAATAGAGCTACAGGCGGAACCGGTAGCAGCACAGATACCTGCCAGGTCTAGATTCAGACAGATAGCCTCACCCTCCACGAACTCGAAACTGACATTAGCATTATTTGGTAAACGTCTTGTCGGGTGACCATTTAGATAAGTATGTTCCACATTTTCCAAAATACTTTTTAACAGTGTGTCACGTAGCTGACTGATACGGCGCGCTTCTTCATCCATATCCGCCTGTGCCAGTTCAACCGCTTTACCAAGGCCAACGATGCCGGGCACGTTCTCTGTACCTGCTCGCATTTGTCTCTCCTGTCCGCCACCATAAATGAGAGGCTGAATGTTAGTTCCAGCATGGATATAGAGCGCTCCGACTCCCTTTGGTCCGTACAGCTTATGAGCGGATATGGAGAGCATATCTACTCCGAGCTTATTGACATCGACAGGAATATGTCCGACAGTCTGGACTGCATCTGTATGGAAATAAACGCCTGCCGTCTCTGCCACTCTACCGATTTCAGGGACGGGCTGAATACTACCCATTTCGTTATTGGCGTGCATAATGGATATCAGGATGGTCTTCGATGTAATAGCTTTTTTTACTTCATCCGGGTCGACCATGCCATAGCTGTCTACCGGAAGATAAGTAATGGAAAAACCCTGTTCCTTCAGATGATTGCATGTCTCAAGAATAGCATGGTGCTCAATAGAACTGGTAATAATATGGTTACCGCGTGCTCGATTGGCAAAGGCAATGCCTTGCAACGCACAATTATCCGCCTCAGTACCACCGCTGGTAAAAAAGATTTCATCTTTATGAGCCCCGATAAGACCAGCTACTTTTTCACGGGCTTCCTCAACCGCACTTCTAGCTTCAAGTCCACAGGCATGAATACTGGAAGGATTGCCCCACAACTCAGAGAAATAAGGGGTCATTGCCAGTATCACCTCGGGGTGAACCAGCGTTGTCGCAGCGTAGTCAAGATAGACCCGCTTCACATTACCCCTCCGCAATTGTTTGTACAAGAAAATCTTCTCACCAACATCTTACCAGAAACGGTATTGTACGGTACAGACATAGACCACTGCGATGGTGACATTAAATCAACCATTATCATCGCACTAAGCATATCTGTTAAACAAAATTTAAATGTAATTTTCTCTGCCACACAAGATTTGAAGCTATCTAAAGACTGTGGCATACTGAAATAGAGTTTTATGGAATTTCTTTCTGTACTTCTGATTGCGCTGGGACTTTCTGCCGATTGTTTTGCAGTGTCCCTCAGTGCCAGTATCGCTAACAGAAATCATTCTGTGTCTCAGGTCGCCAGAGTATCCTTTTCCTTTGGATTCTTCCAGGCACTCATGCTCGTGCTTGGCTGGCTGGCTGGAAAAACAATCGTCGATTTTATTGCCAGTTTCGATCACTGGGTGGCTTTTGGTCTGCTGGCTTTCGTGGGCGGGAAAATGCTCTGGGAGTCCTTCCACGAAAAAGAAGATGAAAAGCCGGCGGATATCAGCCGCGGTTGGCTTCTCCTCACACTTTCTGTTGCTACCAGTCTGGATTCCCTGGCAGTAGGTCTGGCATTCGCATTTGAGGATATTAACCTGTGGATTGCCGCTCCCACTGTCGGCTTCACCTCGCTTGTTGTTTCAGGAATCGGATTTCTTATTGGCACAAAAGTAGGTCAAGTATTCGGTAAACGCGCAGAGGTGCTGGGCGGTTTGATATTGATTGGCATCGGGATAAGGATCCTGGTAGAACACCTGCTGGGATAACGGTACAATATCTAATATCCAATATCGAATGTCTAAACTAAGATGAATATCCCGGAATTTAAAACGATCCCCCGCGCCATTGCTATTGACCTGGATGGTACGCTCCTAAACAGTCGTACAGAGCTATCCGAGCGGAACTATCGTGCACTGGATCAGTGCATTGTTCATGGCGTTCCGATTATCATCGCCACATCACGTCCCATTCGTATCTTCAACCGCATCTTCCCGCAGGAACTGAGACAGAATTGCTCATATATAGTTATGAGCGGGGCAGTTGCCAAGGGGAATCCCCCATTGAGTGGATACTTCAAAGCAAGTCTGCCGGTAGATACAGTACGCCGTATTATCGAAGCCGGTAAACGTTTTAATCCAGCTGTACACGTCACTCTGGAGCTTGACGGTTATGAGTTCGGTGTTGACTGGGAAATAGACTATTCTATGTTGTGGCAAAGGAACTCAGCTACACCAAACATGGTACTTTCTATTGAGGAAGCTCTAAAGCGACAACCATGCAAGGTAGCGATGGGTGGGGCAGGCGTAGCGATGGACTTGGCTGCACTCGCAGCCAGACTAAAGGAGCAGTTTGGCAACCAGCTGTCAATAGTCCCGGCGCTTATTGGCACTCCCTTGCTTAATATCACCAGCACTAATGCCTCCAAGTCAGAAGCTCTACGCAAACTCCTATCTCCTCAGGGTATCCTGCTTAAAGATGTTATTGCTTTCGGGGATGACTTTCCGGATGTGGATATGCTGCAAGCTTGCGGTATATCTGTAGCTATGGCTAATGCTTTCCCCGAGGTCAAAGCCGTGTGCAAATACCAGACTGCCAGCAACGATGAGGATGGGGTGGCTATGGTGCTGGAAAAGATGTTGAGTATAATCACCTAGATTGCCAGACGGCTAAACCATAACTATCTGAATTGACTTTGCTTCATCTTATTAGATATAATAATTGATTGTGCACTATTAACATCTCAAGCTTTTTGATATTCTGCCCGAGTGGCGCAAGGGCAGCGCAACCGACTTGTAATCGGTAGGTTAGTGGGTTCGATTCCCCTCTCGGGCTGGGAATCGAAGTCTCCGGCAGACGC
>Ga0299912_10003363_pt1 | contig 13069 bp, 11 predicted proteins | sample RVTome_2_FD_207667 | JGI IMG/M metagenome (GOLD analysis project Ga0299912, IMG submission 207667) | Soil microbial communities from uranium-contaminated site in the Upper Colorado River Basin, Wyoming, United States - RVT95D214 (version 2) ...
CGGCGTATTCTACCGGCCCCGGGGGCCGCTTGCCAAGAACGCGCCGGCGGTATAGCCTTCGCTCTCGAAGGGCGGGCATGGAACTGGAGTTGGGCATCAAGAGCGACCCCATCGAGAGCCGCTACAGTTTCGAGTGGCTGTTCGAGCTTCTACAGGAGATGGGCGTGCGCAACCTGCAGCTGGGCAGCTTCGCGGAGATCTTCACCCTGGAAGACGGCTGGTTCCTCCAGCTGCGCCAGAAGGCGGAGCGCCGTGGGGTGCGCGTCCGCAGCTGCTTCACCACCCACCGCGACCTGGGGGGCTTCTTCCTGGAGGACCCCTACCGCCAGCGCGCCACCCGCCGCATGTTCGAGCGCCTCATCCGCATCGCCGCGCTGGTCGGCGCGGAGGCGGCGGGCGGCAACCCCGGCTCGGTGCCGCGGGATGAGCCGCAGACCAAGGAGAGGGGCATCGCCCGCTACCTGGGCCAGATGAAGGAGCTGATGGGCCTGGCCCGCCGGGAAGGGCTGCAATGGCTAGCCCTGGAGCCCATGTCCTGCCTGGCCGAGCCGCCCACCCTGCCGGAGGAGGTGGAGCGGATCCTGGGCGAGCTGGGCGCGTACCACCGGGAGCGCCCCGATACCACCGTGCCGGTGTACTGCTGCTCGGACATCGGGCACGGCTACGCCGACGCCGAGCGCCGGATCGTGCACGACAACTGGAGCCTGTTCGAGCGGCAGATCCCCTACATGGGCGCTTTCCACATCAAGAACACCGACCGGCATTTCGACGCCACCTTCGGCTTCTCGGCCGAAGAGCAGCGGCGGGGCATCGTCGACCTGGAGCGCCTGCGCGCCCTGCTGGAGCGCCACACCGGGCGCTTCCCGGTCCGCCCCCTGGTCGGCTACTACGAGACCGGCGGGCCCAAGGTCGGGCGGGACTACACAGACTGCAACTTGGAGCGCGACCTGCGCGAGTCCCTCGCGGCCATCCAGGCGGTGTTCGGCAGGGTTTGAAGGCTGCCCGCCGCTTCTGTGCCGGCTCGCCGGAGCGGCGCGTTCACCACCATGTACGCCATGCTGCTGGCCTGTGCCTTCACTGGCTGCGACCCGATCATTGAAAGTCGGCGGCTGCCGTGGGGCCCACTAATCCTGCGCCGCCCGCTGTCAGGGTCGGCCATCACAATCGGATCGGATAAGATCCATGAGCCTGCAGAGTTTCATAGATAGTCAATATGTTGGCGATCGCTGTGTCCGCTTGAACGTTATGAGCCGGCGCCAGAATGAATCCCCCGCCGGGCGCAACGGTTCTCAATCGGAGCTTGATCTCATTCGCAACGTCCTCGACGGTGCCGAAAGGCAGGACTCGTTGTTCATCCACCGTGCCCCAGAGAGTCAAATGCTTCCCGAATCGCTTTTTGATTTCCCATGGATCCATGGCTAAAGGCTGCACCGGGTTGAGCACATCCAACCCGATCTCTATGAAATCGTCGATAATCGGCAGGATGCATCCGCAGGAATGGTGGGCGATCTTGATGGCTGGATTTATTTCTCTAAACCTGGAGTAGAGCTTCGCATAGCGGGGCTTGAAGAACTCGCGGAACATTTCCGGAGAGATCAGCAGGTTGGTTTGGGAGCCGAAATCATCACCGAGGTAGATGATGTCGACCCCGATTTCGACCAGGCGAGCGCCGGCCTCCATGGCCCAGGTCAGCAGCCTGTCCAGATAGGCGTGGAGGAAATCCTTGTTCAAACACATATCCTGCATGACCCGGGTCAGGCCCCTCAAATACCAGGACAGCTCAAAAAGCGTGCAAACAATGCTGCCTATAATGCAGTACTCCCGGCCATGGGTTTGAACCAGCTCAATGCCCTTCGCGTACCTTTCCTGGCGAGTGAAGTCGGGTATCTTGATATCCCCGGGATCGGTGAGATCGGCCAGGGGATGGACGGCGATTTCAGTGTACCGGCTTCCCGCCGTGTTCCGGACCCACTTCCATCTGATGCCCCATTCATCCTCGTACTCGGGTTCGTCGCGCAAGTGATAGCCGGTAACGGGGCCGATCTGAAAAGTCCTCAAGTCATGACCCATCAAGGAATCCAGATCGGAATCGAGAGGGACGGAGCGGGATTTCCGAACGTGGTCCAGGAGCCTGGCTTTCGCTTCCGGGGTGTATTCGATGTAGATCGGCACCCTGTCTGCTTCTTCGTGATTCAGGGCTGTAAGGACTCTTTCCCGGTGTTTCACGTTTTCCTTCGAAGGCTCAGAACCTCAGGGACCGGATGCGTTCCAGGTACCACCGGTAATCGCTCAAAGCCACCCCTGGCGTGATGTGGTGGTCCGAGGCAATGATGTATCCGCCGTCCTTCATCAAGGGGAGCAGGCGCTCGATTTCCGCGTTGACCGCGTCGCGGCCCTTCTCCAGGGAGAGTTTGTCGAAGTTGCCCATTAGCCGCAGCGATTTCCCGTACTTTTTTCTATATTCCAGGGCGTCGCCCCGAAAGGGGCCCACTTCCAGGGGAAACAGGAGATTCACGCCCGCATCTAGCCAGTGCCCGGCAAGAGCCCGGATATCCCCGTCCGAGTCCACGCTGTACAGCCGCACCCCGTATTCTTCCAGCTTGCTGCGGATCTTCTGGTATCCGGGAGCCACGCACTCGTCGAAGATCTCGGGGCTGATCAAGGGGCCGGCCCTGCCGCAGATATCCTCCCAACTGTGGGCCAGGTCTGCGCGGACCCACGGCAGAACCTGATCCGCCGCCCAGCAGGTCAGCTCGGCGATCGTCATCACCATGTCGGCGTATACTTCACGCTGATCAAATTGGAGATAGACCATGTTTTCCAGGCCCATCCAGTTGCGTATCCAACCCATCAAGGACCCCGCGGGGAAGCAAATCGGCAACCCGGAGCTCTCCTTGCGCTTCAACCGCTCGGCGAGGCCGGGGGCAATGCGGGCCGGATCGGGCTTCAACCTTTGCTTATACGCATCCCAGTCCTTCGCGCCTTTGAGGGTGTAGCCGATGTAGCGCGGGATACCGCTTCCGTGCTTCCATTCCTGGCGGAGCACGCCGTCATTGCCCTTGTAAATCCGATAATCCGGGGTCTGCTCTATCTCTTCCACCTCGAAGGGAGGAAAGAGACCAATGTTGATGTCGTCCTTCGCCGAACCGACGCCGAGCCAGCTGTCCCCATCGATCAAGGACGCCCAAAGGGGCACCGCATCCAGCGGTTCGTTCAGGTCGCTCGCGGGCGGCAGTCCCTCGGCGATCCATCGCTCCCGCGTCTCGCTCCATTCGCCCCAATGGACGACCGGCATCCTATCAAACGACCCGTAGGACATGATACGCTGGAATAGGCTTTTATAGTTCATAGGAAGACTATTTGACACGTGTAGCTACTCGTGTATAATTAGAATAGCCTACGTGTATTGGACTGTCAACAGATGAAAAAGTTATTAGTCGGGATCGACATCGGTTCCAGCGGCTGCAAAGTCTGCATCCTCGATGAAGAAGGAAATTTCGTGGGCTCCGCCTCCCGGGAATACCGTCCCCTGTCGCCGCAGCAGGGATGGTTCGAGCAGGACCCCCGGGACTGGTATTCCGCAGCCTGCGTCGCGCTGGGCGAGCTCCGGGAGCAGCAGGGAATTGACCCGGGCCTGATCCTCGCGGTGGGGACAACGGGTCAGATGAAAGGCGTTACGTTTATCGGCCGCGACGGGCAGCCGGTGCGCAACTCGATCCTCTGGAACGACCTTCGCAATCTCGACGAGGTCAAGGCGCTTCAGAGCCGGCATGGAAAACTGCTAAGGAGGATTTCGTACAATCCCTTCAACACTACCTCCACGCTCGCCAAGATGCTCTGGCTGCAGCACCACGAACCGGATAATTGGAAACGGGTCCGCAAGATCGTTTTTCCGAAGGATTACATCGCCTACCGGCTGACCGGGAGGCTCCAGACCGACCTGAGCGAGGCTTCGGCGATTTGTCTTTTCAACACGCAAACCCAGACCTGGTGGCCCGATTCCATGTTCCGGCAGCTGTCCTTCGACCGGGACAGGCTGCCCGACTTCTTTCCTTCGAGCCAGGTCATCGGCCAGGTAAGCCCCGCGGCCTCGAAAGAAACCGGCCTGCCGGCCGGCATTCCGGTCGTGGCCGGGGGCAGCGACGCCACCATCGAGTCCCTCTCCGTCGGGTTGAAATCTGCGGAACAGTGCAAAATCCGGCTGGGGACCGCCGGGGCCCTGGTGACCGTGACCGAAAACCTCGAGCAGGTCGATCGGGGCAGCTACTATGTCTGGTGCTATCTCAAACCCGGACAGTGGATGCTGGACAACAACACCCGCTCCTGCGCGCAATCAACGACCTGGTTCCGCGATGTGTTCTTCGCCCACGAGCCGGTTTCCGACCAGGCCTATCGGAGAATCGTCGAAGAGGCCGGCGGCGTGGAAATCGGCTGCGAAGGCCTGGTGTTCCACCCGTACCTGCAGGGGGAGGACTCCCCATATTGGAACCCCAGCCTGAGGGCCAGTTTCTTCGGGCTGCGGGCCAACCACAGTCGGGCGCATTTCGCCCGCGCCGTATTCGAAGGCACCGCTTTCGCCTTGAGGGACGCGCGTTCCTCGTTCGGGAAGCCCGGTGAGCGCTTCCGCGAATACCTGTTGGTCGGCGGAGGCATTAAGAACGCGGTATGGATCTCTATAATCGCAGATGTGCTCGGCATCGAAGCCAAACTCCCCGAGCATTCCGAGGCCTCCTTCGGGGCCTGCATGATCGCCGGCATCGGCGCGGGAGCATTCCGCGATCTGGATGACGCCGTAGAGCGGTGCGTCCGCTTCAAGGGAAGCGTCACCGCTGACCCGCAGCGGCACCGCCGGTACACTGAGCTGTTCCAGCGCTACCGCGAGATGAAACGGATTTTCGACGGAGTCTACCGACTCGCCTGAGCCGCGCTCAGCGCGCCTCCAGCTCCTCCATCGCCCCAATGATCTGGTCGGCGGTAAAAGTGATATGATGTTTCACCCAACGCTTTTGAACGCCTTCGGCGATTTCCCGCATTTTTGACCGTTGCTTCAGGGCAGCATCCAGGGAGGAGGGTTTCCGGGGCAGCCCTACTTGGTCATAAAAAGATCGAATTGTCGCAAAGTCCCCTCCTTTTCCCTGGAGCGAAAGAAGCATCAGAAGGCCCACGGCCACCTGCTCCCCATGGAGGGCGCCCCGACAATATGCGGAATTGAAAAGGATGTTGGCGATGCTGTGAGCCCCGGCCAAACCCCCGTTCTCCCACACCAGCGTGCTCAACAGGACGCAAGCGGTGATGACCTGCTCCACCTCGTCGCTCAAGCGGCCCTGCTCGACGCTGGCCTTGGCCTGGCGGCCTTTGGCCAGCAGCGTCTCGTGAAGCGTTGTAGCCAGGGAGTCGATGAAGTAAGGCCGCCGGCCGCCAAAACAGTTGGACTCCCCCAACGCGACCGCTGTCTCCAGCTCGAACTTCTTGGAGATCGCATCACCCATTCCGGCTACGAAGAGCCGCACCGGAGCCCTGGCGATAATCTCGCTGTCCACCAGCACCACGTCAGGCGAGGTCGCATAGCTTTCGGCCAGGATGTGCCCCTTTTCGTCGACCCCCACGGCTGCGTGGCTAGGGGCCGCGTCCGTGGCCGAAGCGGTGGCCACGACGACGTTCCTGGTCTCGAGCCGATGCGCCAGCATCTTGGACAGGTCGATGGCTTTTCCGCTTCCCACGCCGATAAACACTGAGGGGTGTTCCCGGCCCTTCAATTCCGCCGCCAGCCGGTCGACATGCCGTATGGACAGATTCCCGTCGAACTCCTGCACGAAGTACGGGACCTGGTGTGAGCCTAGGGAGACTGCAATCCGCTCCTGAAGGAAACGGACGCCCGGGTCCAACAGCACGCAGGCCTGGCCCTTCGCGCCTAGTGCTTGAACCTGCGCGCCCAACTCGTCGAGGGCGCCAGGGCCTTGCACAAACCTGGTCACGGATTGATAGATTATGCTCTTGCTCTCCATGCTAGAACCGGCTGGGAGTGAACTTCCACTCCGGCTGAACCTGCATCTGCCGGGCTATCTCATAGAGCGCTTCTAGGTTCTTCACCCCATCCTCGATCGAAGAAGACGGAGCCGCGCCGCTGCGGACGCACTGGATGAAGTGCTGGATCTCGCCGACGTAACCCATCAACACCTGGCTCTGGTTGCCGAGGTTCGGATTCCAGTCCGGGCGCCATTGATTACCCGAGCTTTCGTTATAGAAGGTGACATCGTAGGCGTTCTCGACAATCGCTCCCTTGCCCTGATCGCTAACGACCTCCAGACGCTCGGCGAACGGACCGGGCCCACCAAAGGTTCCCCACCCCAGCGCGCCGACCGCCCCATTGGCGAACTTCAAAGCCGCGACCAGGGCAGCCGTATTCTCGCCGAACACTTGCGACTGCACCTTTATGGAGCTGATGTCGCCGCCGAACCAGCGAACCAGATCGATATTGTGAATCTGCCATTCCATCAGGCAGCAGAAGTTGTTGGGGAATCGGGGCATGCCGTGCATCTTGGCCTCGACTTGAACGATCCGGCCGAACTCCCGCGTGTTGGATACGATCTCCTTGGCTTTTCGGTATGCCGTTCCATGCCGCTTCTGGTGGGCGATCATGACGATTTTTCCGGTGCGCTTCGAGGTCTCCCACATGTCCCGGGCCTGTTCCACAGTCACTGCCGGAGCCTTCTCCACCAAGACCGGTACCCCGTGCTCCAGGCAGTCGACGACCACCTTGGGGTGCAGACTGGCATTCAGGCAAGCCATGACCCCGTCCGGGTGTTCCTGGTCGAGCATCCGGCGGTAATCGGTGTAGGTGTTTCCGCACCCGCAGATAGCCGCCATCCGCCGGGCCTTGTCCTGATCCAGGTCGCATACCGCCACCTTGGCCACGTCGGCCAGAAGGTGATTGGCCAAACTGGGAAAGATGTTGGTTTCGGCATGAATTCCGGCGCCGATCACCGCGATGCGGAAGGTTTTCATGCTACCGCCTTTTCACGAAGTTTCCCGGACGATGAGCTCGTCCTCCAGAACGATGGTCTTGGCCGGCCCGGTTTCCCTCTTCTCCAATCGGTCCAGGAGAAGCTGTATGGCCACCTCCCCCATGCGGAAAGTCGATTCCGAAATGACCGTAAGCGGGCGCCAGAGAAGCGAAGCCCAGGCAGTGTCATCAAATCCGACGACTGCCACCTGCTCGGGGATGTCCACTGCCCGCTCTTTCAACATGGCGAGGGCGATCGAGGTCTTGGTCTGGCTCGTGCAGACTAGGCCGTCAAAGCTCCTCCCCGAGTCCAAGAAAGCATGGAAGGAGTCGATGATATTTTTTTCGTCGTTTTGGGAAAGAACAATCGTTATGTCCTCACCGATATTGTAGTCCTTCAAAGCCTGCAGGTAGCCCTGCTGCTTGTCGATCAAAGCCAGGCTGTGCGGGTCATGTCCGAACAGGACGATTCGTCTTCTCCCGCGTTTGAGCAGATGTTCCGTCGCGGTGTAGGCGGCCTTGTAGTTGTTGGAGATGACGATATCCGTGTCGATCCCCTCGATCTTCCGGTTGAGTTGGACGATGGGGACGTCATTCTGCTGTATTTTCTGCAGCAGCTCGCGGTTTTTCAGCGAACAGGGCACCAGCAAGATGCCGCTGATGCGCTTGGCGATGAATATCTCCAGCTCTTCTCTCTCGCGCTCCGGATCTTCCTCGCTCGAACAGAGCAGAAACCCGTACTTGTTCTGGTGGGCGATCTCATTGATGGCTTTCATCATCGGCGTGAAGAAGCGGCTCAAGACGGGGATGATCAGTCCGATCGTCTTGGTGTCCCGGATCTTCAACGCTCTGGCCGCCGGGTCGGGTATGTAGTTCAGCTCCCGGACCGCTCTTTGTATGCGCTCTCCCAGCTCTTCGGACACAAAACGCGTCTTGTTGATGTAGGCGGACACCGTGGCCCTGGATACTCCGGCCAGGCTAGCCACGTCCTGGCTGGAGGGTCGATTTTTCTTTATTCCTCGAGGCGTCATGGCGGTACTACTTTCGTCAACCTTTTATTGCGCCCATCGTCAGCCCCCGCACGATGTATTTTTGCGTGAGGGAAATGAAGATGATCGCGGGAATTACTGCGATTATGGCGGAAGTAGAGAGTTTGTTCCAGTCTATCTGGTAGAAGCTCAGAGAGGTATAGATCTCGACGGTGAGCGTCCGGGTGTTCCTCCCGGTATTGAACATGGCCAATATGAAATCGTTCCATAGGGCTATAAAGGCCAGGGTGGCCGCGGCCAGGATCCCGGGCCGGAGCACCGGAACCAGGATGAGGCGCAGGGTTTGCCATCGGGAACAGCCGTCGACCATGGCCGCCTCCTCCAACTCCAGGGGCACATCTACCACGAAACTGCGCATCATCAGGATGATCAGCGGAAGGCACAAGGTGAGATACATCAGGATCATGGAAAGGTGCGTGTCATTAAGCCTTATGGTTCTCCATATTATGAAATAGGGGATGATGAACACTATCGAAGGTGTCATGCGCAGCGCCAGGATCATATAGGTAAAGAATCCCTTGCCCTTGAACCGGAATCGGCTGAATCCGTAACCGGCCAGAATACCAATGATCATCGCAATGAACGTAGAAGCCGAGGCGATCAAGAGGCTGTTCAGAACAGACCTCAAGAAAGCGGTATTAGTCAGCAAATCTGTGTAGTTGCGCAGGGTGGGGACGAAAAACCAGACCGGCGGCATGGACAAGGCGATGACGCGTTCCTTGATAGAGGTGAAGAAAACCAGAATGAAGGGTATCAGACTGACGAAGGCAATCAGGCCGAGCACGAACATCTTTGAGCATTTCCGCATCCACTTGACCAGCTTCATCGTGTCCCGCCTTAGAACTCAATCCTTCGAATAAGGAGCGATATCAGGATGATGACGAGTACCAGAAATAAGAACGCAGCCGCCGCCGCGTATCCCATGTGAAAGAAGGTGAATCCCTGCTCGACGATGAATACCGTGGCGTTCTCCGTGATATAGCCGGGTCCGCCGGCGGTCAGCACGAAAATCTCGTCGAACATCTTCAGCGAATCCATGAAGCGCAGCGCGAAGCCCACCAGGATGATCGCCCGGATGGAGGGGATGACGATTTTCGTGATTTTCTGAAGCCATGTTATTCCATCGATTTCGGCCGCGTCATAAATGGCTAGGTCGATGGAGGAAATTCCCGCATACATGATGATCACCAGAAACGGCGTTCGCAGGATGATTTCCATGACCAGCAGTCCGAGCGGGGCATTGATGGATCCCTTGAACAGGTCGAAGCTGCCCAGGTGCAGCAAGCCGAGGAAATAGTTCAGGTACCCGAAGGTCCGGTCATAGATGAGCGTCTTGTAGGTGTAGGACATCACTACCGGCGCGCAGACAAAGGGGATCATGAGCACCGTGCGAATCATGGAGGAATACCGACTGGGAACTTCCTTGTCCGCAAGCAGATAAGCGATCAGGAAACCGATGACCAGTTCGCAACAGGTCGCCGCGAACCCGAAAATGAGCGCAAAGCCAATGGCGTGAAAGAATCGAGTGTCGTGGAACAGTTTCAGGTAATTGGCTAGCCCAACCCAGGCGCGAACCGGAGAAACCAGCTCGTAACTCTGCAGAGATATTATGAAGGAATAAAGGGTGGGAACCACACCCACCAGGAAAACAACGATGATTGCAGGAAGCGTGGAGTAGTAGGGAAACGCCCGGTCGCTCTTGGATATGCGAACGCTTCTCATGTCAGGGCACCGCCAGTATGACCTAAAAACGAAGGGGGGTCAGCCCCCCCTCGTCAAGTCCCTACTTGCACTGCTTCGTCCACTCTCCAGGAGTGTAGCCAAGAGCCATCAGCTGCTTGTCGGCATCCGCCGCCGCCTGAGCGACGGTCTTGATTCCGGCGAGTATGTTGCTCATCTCCTTGGAGACAATCTCGGCCCCCTCGGCGTACCGTTCATGTATCAATTGGGGGTAAGGATTGATTCCCTTGGTCATCATGAACAGCTGGGCGTCAATGAACTCCTGGCTGGGCATGGCCTTCACATACTCGGGGGCGGAATAGACCGACACCCGAGCCGGGCAGCCGTATTTCGGGGCCATCCTGTTCATCAGCGGTTTCGAAGTAGCCCATTGAACGAACAGCCAGGCCGCTTCCTTTTGCTTGGAGTCCTTGTTGATACCCCACCCCCATACCCAGAGCGGGTCCACACCGCAGGGGGCAAAGGGAGTCGGGGCGTAGCCCACGCGTCCGGCTACTTTGGACTGGGTCGCGTCTTCCAGGTAGGTGTAGGAGGCATTGCCTCCGGTAATCATGACGACCTTTTCCTGCTTGAAGGATTCGGCCATCATCGGCCAGCCCCAGTTCGCGGAACCCGGGGGACCATAATCCATGACCATGGAGGTGTAGTAGGTCAATACCTCCAGGCCTTTCGCCGTGTTCACGTAGCTGACCTTCTTGTCGAAGTCGATGAAATCGAAATTGAATCTGTTTGCAGTGCAGAACAGGCTCCAGCCTGCCTCTCCCGGGCCGGGGAGCTGGCGTTCGGTCCAGGCATATTCTTTGATGGTGCCCGCTTCTCTGGCCTTGGTCAGTTTGAGCGCCGTTTCTCTCAGCTCAACGAAGGTCTTGGGAATGGACAGGTTGAGCTGCTTGAAGATGTCTTTCCGATACCAGAGCAGGAAATACTCCGCGGTGTAGGGCAGGTAGACGAGCGGACCACTCTTGGCATATCCGGAAGCGATGACCCCCTCCGGATAGTCCTTGAAGTCATACCAGTCGGCGTCGGTCAACTTCGGATTCTTCAGGTACGGACCGAGGTCTTCAAGGTATCCGGGTACAGCCCATTCCTCCCGGTTGGCAAAACCGACCGACTGTACATCGTAGGTGCCCATGTGGGAAGAAAAATCGATAAAAGCCTTCTTCCTCCGGTCGTTTTCGTTCAGCAGCTCGACGTTGACTTTCATGCCGGTAAGCGATTCGAACTCCTTGACGAACTCGCTGTATACGGTCGCTACAGGCATGTTGAGGTTCAACACGTTGATCGTGGTTCCCGCAAACTGCTGCCAGTTGATCTTCCCCCAGTCGCCCGGGATAGCGGCTTTTGCCGATGGCTCCTGCTTTCCACCTGCTGAAACCCAAACCGTTGCCAGCAGGAGGATCAGAACTGCCACGGCGCGTTTCGCACTAGCTTTCACAGTTTTCCTCCTTAAAAGTTGTCATCGTTCGATCACACTTTCCCGATTGGCGTTCGCGACGGTCACCTCCTCCTCCACCAGGTTTTCGGAAAAGCTGCTCCAACTCACGAGTAGCTACACGAGTAGCTACCCGTGTAGCTACTCGTGTTATCACAAACCTCCTCGTTTGTCAATATCTAAAAAAGGATTTGACAAAAGCCGGAAAGTATCATAAGGTGCGATATACACGAGTAGCTACTCGTGTATACCTGCCTAATGCGCGAAGGTGGCGGATATATGGCATCAAGAGGCGCAACGTACTTCTCCGAAATGCAGTTGTATGAGCTCGAGAGACTCGTTGGACCGGAGAATGTCATCACCGATGAAGCGGAAATCGACGCCCAGGCTCTGGACGTCTGGTGGATCACCCGATTCTGGAGATTCAGCGGCTCAGACTATCCTCGGCCTTCTGCAATTGTATTTCCGGAGAACACCCAACAGGTGGTGCGGCTCGTCCAGTTCTGCAACGAGCACAAGACGCCGTTGATCCCGCGCGGGGGGGGAGCAGGCGATGCGGGCGGGAGCGTGCCGCTGACCGGCGGCATCGTGGCGGACCTCAAGAAAATGGACCGCGTCCTGGAGATCAATGAGAAGTCACTCACCGTCCGCGTCCAGCCGGGGATCATCCAGAAGCACCTGGAGGAGCATCTCAACCGCCGCGGCTACACGATGAATCACTTCCCCGCTTCCTTCACCACCTCCTGCCTCGGAGGGTTCATCAGCACGAACGGGACCGGGGTGCTGTCCTCCAAGTACGGGAAGCTCAGCGACATGGTGCATCAACTGGAGGTCGTGCTGCCCGACGGGAGGTTGTTCCGCAGCCTGCCGGTGAGACTTCACTCCACGGGGCCCGATTATTCACGGCTGTTCATCGGCGCCGAGGGCACCCTGGGAATCATCACCGAAGCCCTGTGCGGCATCTACCAGCTCCCGGAAAAGCGGGTCTTCCGGGGTTTCCTGCTGAAGGACCTGGCGGGCGGGATCGAGGTAGGCCGGCAGATCATGAACCGGGGTCTTCAGCCGTGCCTGCTCCGTCTCTACGACGAAAAAGACTCCGCCCACATCCTGAAAAGCCAGTTCGACCTGACGGTTTCCGGGTGCGTCCTGCTTATCGGTTTCGACGGCCTGGAACGGATCGTGCGCGGGCAGCAGGAAGTGGCCTACGAAATGCTGCTTCAGGCCGGCGGCAAGGACCTGGGGGAGAAGCCCGGGCTGGTCTGGTGGGAGGGAAGGTACAAGTCCTACTACCCGCCCAATGATTTCATCGCCTACCCATGGATGACTGCCGTGATGGACACGGTGGGGCCTTACGAGAAAATCGAGGCGATCTACGCGGCGATGAAAGCGGCAGTGGAGGAAGGATTCAAGGAATGGAACGCGGGCTTCTTTGCCCACTTCTCCCATTGGTACACCTGGGGCACCAGCATCTATCCGACCTTTCTGGTAAAGGATTACCCGAAAGACAATCGGGAAGCGTTCCGGCTGTTCAACCGCATCATGGACGCAGCCATTAGAGCCGCGATCGAGAATGGGGGGGTGGTCAACGAGCACCACGGGATCGGCCTGAGGAGCGGGCGTTTCATGCGGGAGATCTACGGGGAGGGCTACGAGCTGCACCTCCGCATCAAGAAAACCCTGGACCCGAACAACATCATGAATCCGGGAAAACTCGGACTCGGAGAATAGAATGGGCATAAAGGACATTCGAGAAACCACGGAGAGCTGCAAGCACTGCTTCATGTGCCGCCACGCCTGCCCCACTTTCCTGGCGACGAAGCTGGATTCCCACACGCCCCGCGGCTA
>Ga0299912_10003364_pt1 | contig 13067 bp, 10 predicted proteins | sample RVTome_2_FD_207667 | JGI IMG/M metagenome (GOLD analysis project Ga0299912, IMG submission 207667) | Soil microbial communities from uranium-contaminated site in the Upper Colorado River Basin, Wyoming, United States - RVT95D214 (version 2) ...
ACCGGCTTCCACCAGCAATATCAGGATTACCACTTCGGTGGTCGACAGTATCCACGTGGTGGGTTGGGGCAAGGAAAAGGGCGATAATGTCCTTTACCCGGTGAAAGTTAACACCAGAGTTTCTCCTGTTGGAATTAGGACAAGGTTAGTTAACTAAGGAAAGATTAAATAAGGCGGGCCGCAAGCCCACCTTATTTATCTCATGAGGGCAGAACAATGGCAGAATTCAGATTCCTCGGTGTAGCGAATAATGGTAAAACGGTGCAGGGAGTGATCTCGGCAGATTCTAAATCCGAAGCCAAGAAAAAAATCAAAAAGATGGCTTCGCAGCACAAGGTAAAGATCAACAAGATACAAAAACGGAAGACCTATCAATATAAGGTTCAGAAGAGCGGCGAAAAGCCGAGCAGCGGGGAACAGAAAGCATTTACCAAGCAGGAAGTCCAGCAGGCCTTAACCAAATTAGGATATCAGATTCTCCGCATTCAGCCCAAAATTAGTTTTCTGACTTTAAAGCCGCCAGCTGCGGATATCGTTACCTTCGTCCGCTTGAGTGCTGATCTGCTGCGGGAAAAACTGCCCTTCAATGAAGTATTGCAATTATTATGTAATGATTTGAATAATTCGGTTTTAAGAGATGCGGTACGGCAGATAAACAACGATTTACGGCAAGGCAAGGATAGTGAAGAAGCCTTTATCAAACAGGAAAGAGTGTTTGGAAAATTCACCTCGCGAATGTTGGGACTGGCCTCCAAGAGTGGTAACATGGCTGATATTTATGAAAGTACTGCCAAATTTCTGGAAAGGAATGCCGAGTTCCGGAAGAATATGCGGCAGGCACTGATCATGCCTTTGTTTACTTTATTGATCCTGTTCGGTGCCTGTATATTTTATGTGGCGTATATCTTTCCGGAAACCGCCAAGCTGTTCCTGAAACTTGGAAATGAACTACCACCGATGACCAAAGCTACTCTGGACCTCAGTGATTTTTTGATCGCCAATATGCCGCCTTTCCTGCTGGTCAGTACCATTGCTATAGGTAGTTTTCTCTATTTCCTGCGAACACCCACAGGACGGTTTTACAAGGATCGTTATATCTTAAAACTCCCCGTCATTGGAGGGATCGTTCATAAAACCACCATCGAAATCTTCTGCCGGGTGTTTTATTCACTCTACAGCGGTTCGGGTGAGAACGTGGATGCCATCCGGTTAGCGGCGGAAGCCTGTGGTAATAAATTTTTTGAGGACCGGATAAAAGAAGTATCCATACCCATGATGTTGCGAGAAGGGCGGGGATTAGTGGATTCTTTCAAAGAATCGGGAGTGTTTACACCCACCGCCTTATCGCGCTTCAATGCCGGTGCCGAGACCGGTACAGTGAAGATGACGGCGGTGCAGATTGCCAATTACTATGAGAAGGAAACGATCTATAAACTGAAGAACGCAGTGGATTTAGTACAGATTATCGTCGCCATGATCATTATGGTGGTCATGACGGCTCTAACCCTGGTTTCTTCGGAAACAGCCCTGGTTTCTCCAAAATCTCCGCTCGGATAAACCGAGGTGTAAAAGCGAGAATTAATCTCAACCAAGTATTGTGAGTATGAACAGCAAAGTAGATGTGAGCGACAGACTGGGTGTGACCCTTTTAAAGAAGGGGATTATCAACTTTGCCACTCTGGAAAAGGCTATTAAGCTGAAAGAGAGCGGCCAGAAGGATGGGCGGACTCTGGCCCAGATCCTGGTAAAGGATTTCGATGTTGATCATGATCAAGTTTTTCAGCAGGTGACGCAGCTTTATGGTTTTAGGGAAGTATCTCTGGAAAAAGAGAATATTGATGATAATCGTATCAACTTCATGCGCAAAATGCTGGATCCTCTGCCGGAACCGATGCGGGCTTTGATGAAGGAAGAGAAGATCCTGGTGTATAAATATGATGAATTCCGTCCTTATGTGCTTATTATTTTAGCTTCCGATCCCACCAACAAACATATTTCGCAGATTGCCCGGGCGATTGGTGCCAAACGATATGAAGTATGTTATGTCAGACGAACGGAACTGGATGCACTGATAGAGAAGATTAATCCTGATGAAAACGTCTATCTGAAACAGATGGACGATATGGCCATGGAGATTGAAGGTGCGGAAACGGATGAAGAAGCGCTGGATGAAGAAGCCATTGAAGCCGAAATCAATAAAAGTCTGCTGGTTAACCTGGTGGAAGGGATGCTGGTAGAAGCAGTGAGAAGAGGGGCCAGTGATATTCACGTCATTCCCAAGGGTCCGAAAACCTCTGAAATCCACATGCGTTTGGACGGGCAGTTAAGGAGATGGCACGTGCAGGAAGGTGTGCGGCCGGAAGCGTTAGCGGCAGTGATAAAAGACCGCTCAAAGAATATCGACCGCTTTGAGCGCGAAAAATCACAGGACGGTTTTATTCAGCGAAAAGTGAATGGTTACATGATCCGCTACCGGGTGTCGGTGATTCCCATTGTCGGGAAAGAATTCCAGCAGAAATTAGAAAGTATTGTCATCCGAATCCTGGATGACCGCAAGGTGATTACCGATTTAGAGAAATTAGGGTTTCAGGGTAACGCCAAAGAATTTTTTATTAAAGCCATCTCCAAGCCGCAGGGAATGATTATCGTTACCGGACCTACTGGAAGTGGTAAGTCTACCACTCTTATTGCTGCCTTAAGTTATATCATGCGTCCGGAAATTAATGTGTTAACGGTTGAAGATCCGGTAGAGTATATCATTGGGGGTGCGCGGCAAATCAAGATCAGCCCGAAAAATGATTTTGAAAGAGCCTTGCGTTCTATTTTGCGCCATGACCCGGATGTGGTGATGGTGGGGGAAATCCGTGATAAAGAAACTGCCGAAACCGGTATTAAATTAGCCAATACCGGTCACCTCACTTTTTCTACCCTGCATACCAATGATGCCCCCAGCGCGGTATCACGGTTGTATAAAATGGGAGTTGAAACTTTTTTGATTGCTTACGCCATCAATATTGTTATCGCCCAGCGATTGGTGCGACGGTTATGTGAATATTGTAAAAAACCGATTCAAAAAATAGATCCGGTATTTCCCTTAAGTCTGGGTTTTACCGAAGAAGAAATTAAGAAAACTGTTTTCTATGAAGCGGTAGGCTGCAGCAAATGTCACAACGGCTACAAAGGCCGGGCAGCCATTCACGAGACCCTTTATTTCAGTAAAGCCATCCGGCGGTTGATCTTTGAAACCGGAATAGATATTAATGAAGAAGCCATCAAGGAACAAATGGCCAAGGAAGGGATGCATAACCTGCGGGCAGCCGGGCGGGAGCGCATTAAACAGGGTTTAACTAACTTGACTGAAGTTGCTGCAATAACCACCGAAGATTAATTAGTCAGGGAGGATAAAATGAATACTGGTCAAATGTTATTAACCTTAGGTGCCCTGGGTTTACTCAGTCTGGCTATTCTGAATCTGAACACCAGCATTAACGAGAATGATGTATCGTTAGCCCAGAACCGCTACCGCCTGGAAGCATTGTCCCTTATTTCTTCCTATATCGAACAGGCTAGTGCGCTCTATTTTGATGAAGTGACAACTGATACCAGCCATGAGAAGACTTTAAACCACTTTTCTAACGTCTTGCAGACTGAAGCGAATGATTCCGGCCGGTTTGATGACTTTGATGATTTTAACAATTATGTGACGATCGATACCGGATTGAGCGGGGTGGAATATAAGGTAATGTTTACAGTGGAGTATGTGGATTTGCATTCGGATTCTTTAGAGCATTCGCACAACAGGGAATGGCATAAACTGATGACCATTGCGGTGACAGATAATTATCCGGGAGAACCACTGCTTTACCGGACCTATGGCTCGGAGAAGACCCGGGATACCCTGCGGGTAAGCTTTTTAAATAGTTACTGGTTCTATAATTAATAATTTAAGGGAATGAATCATGGCGTTGATTTTGGATTTAATTGGTGGACTCTTTGTGGGCGGTTTTTTATTAATCATCGCCCTGTCTGCCACCGATACCGCCACCACAGAATTTTATAACTATAATTCAGATGCCATTGTCCAGCAGAATCTGGCCCGGATGTCGGATATAATCCAGTATGATCTGCGGAAAATGGGATTTGGTATTCCCGAGGCTCAGAAGACCACCATTCTTAGTATATCGCAACCGAACCGTTTGAAATTTCTTGCTCATTTGAATAGTGATCCGGACTGCAAAATGAATATTACTGGTCTTTCCATTGATAATATTGTGGACAGTGTGGAATACCAGGTGGTCCCTTTTGACTCGATTGACTATTATGATACTGTTATCGTAACCTATCAGGTGCGCAGAAGAATTTTTATCTCTCCCAATTACACCAGTGAAATGTCCATTGGAATCATCGGTAATCCTGAGGCCTTCCGCTATCTGGATCAGGTGGGCAATCCGGTAGCCTTTGTGTCGGAGACCCGGATGGTAGAAGTGACGCTTACTGCTTATGATCCAAGGGTAGTTCTCAGTAAAGAATGGGTAGACAGCCGGTTGAATGAAATTGGCAACGAAGACTTTCGCAAACAGGAGCTGCGGCGGCTGCTGCGGGCCTCCTACTGGCGGCAGACCCGGCTTATTTCGAAAAACTTAAAACGTTAATCATATACACGGAGGTAATTTAAAATGTTAGGCAAAGGAGCAATTTTAACGGTATTTGGCTTCATTCTGGCTTTTTCCATGTATCAGGTCAGGATGAGCAGTAATGTTTTAGCCACCGCGGATAATTTCAACTCCCAATATGTGGAGACCTTGATTCATGAATCGGCTATCAGTGCCATGAATTTTGCTATTAATAAGGTGTGGGATCAGCACGCCAGCAATGATTCATTCTATATTCATGCCAATGAGTGCACCTCCCGGGTCAGGATTTTTCCGGTAGGGGCCGATACTACCAAGATTACGGTAAGAACCTGGGGATATTTGTTTGACAGTGAAACGCAATCGATTGTTAAGCGCGAGAGAACCATGTCTTCATTTTTTACTCTGGGCGGCGGGACAGCGATCAGCGAATACTTTATGTTTACCAACAACTCTTCCGGACTTTTTTGGGTGACTGGTTGTACGTTATGGGGACCCTCGCATGATAATTCGGTGATGCATACTCTGGGTAAACCGGTTTTTTATGGCAAAATGACTGCTAATAAGGGAATTAGCCCCGATCCGGCCAGCAAGAAGAATAAGGCGGAGTATCATGACGGCTGGGAAATCGGGATTGATATGTCCATTCCTACCGACATGACGCATTTAGTCAATGCTGCTATCGCAGGAAACGGAGCCGCGGCCCCCAACACCAAATGCATCTATAATCAGGTGACCTCTTTTGAATTTCTGGCCAATGGTGATGTTATCCGGAAAGTAGGAGCCAGTCCACCGGATACCGTCGCACTGACTGCTATCGCCCCCAATGGGGTGATCTATTCTACCGCAGATATAAGGATAAAAGGAGTACTGGACGGCCAGGTAACGCTCTATACCACCAAGGACGTCTGGCTGGATGGGGATATCCGCTATAAAGATAATCCAATGACCAATATCAATTCAGACGATATCCTGGGAGTGGTAGCGCAAGATGATATCATCATCACCGATAATGCAGTTAATCAAACAGATATTTACGTGGATGCCTGTATGGTTTGTGTTGAAGGCGGTTTTGAGGCCCAGAACTGGGGAAGCCGTCCGGTGGGAATAGAATATTTCCTGGGATCACTGGCTGAAGATAAATCAGGTTGTCATGGGGTAGCTAATTCCAGTGGTACGGTGATCAAAGGTTTTCAACAACGCATGCGTTATGATCCCAGATTATGGGGCGGCGATTTTTATCCGCCCAATTTCGTATTGACTCCTAATAAATTCCGTCTAGCTTCCTGGTGGGAATAAAATTCTAAAGAGATAAGGATAATGGATATGGATCATGTGGTGACCAATCAAAAGAAACCGGAGGTGAAATCGCAACCAACGCAGCAGCCGAAAATCACCCAGGCAGTGGATATAGTGCAGATCGTCAGGGGAGGCAAGAAAGTCCTGCAGGAACTGATGAGTAAAGTGCCCTCCTCCTTGTTCAGTATAGATAAAGAAATATTTATTGGAAATGAGATAATTAAGACACTGACCAACGATTACCGCCTGGCATTGCGAAGTTTAATAAATGGTTTTCTGGAGGATATGCGCCGCCGGAGCGCTTCTGATATTGATCTGGGCGGATTGGGAAGCAATAAACAAGTGTGGTTCCGGGTACAGGGCGATAAAAAACCGTTTTCGGATTTAGGTAGCTATGAAACCACCGAGTTTGATATTTTAATTCAGAGTATTCTGCTGGACTCCCAGCGGGAAGAACTTTACCAAAGACGCAATGTCGACTTTTCCTACACTTTCAGCAGCAGTCAGAAGCAGATTTATCGTAATCGCGCCAATGTGGCCTTTGACCTCAACTCGCTGTCACTGAATATGAGGGCAATTGAAACCCGCACCCGCAAGTTTGAATCGTATGGCTTTCATCCGCATGTGGCTAAAAATCTGCATCTAAAGTATACTCAGGAAGGCCTGATTCTGGTAACCGGCATCACCGGATCCGGAAAGAGCACCACCCTGGATGCGATTGTTGATTTGAATAACCAGACCATGCAAGCTCACATTATTATCATCTCCGCTCCCATTGAGTTTGTGCATACTCCTAAAAAGTGCATTGTGCGTCACCGGGAGGTAGGCAGAGACACCACCTCTTTTAAACAGGGCACTATTGAAGCCTTGCGACAGGATCCGGATATCATCATCATCGGTGAGATGCGTGATCCGGATACCATCATGGCAGCGTTGGAGGTGGCGGACAGCGGTCACAAAGTTTTCTCCACCCTGCACACCGGCTCGGCGGTAGAGAGTATCGATCGTATCATTGCTGAAGTGCCGACTATCGAACAGGATCGGGTCCGCAGCCGTCTGGCCGATGTACTGCGGGTGGTTCTTTCCCAGAAATTAGTTCCTACTGTTTCCGGAGAGCAGATTCTGGCCAAAGAAATAATGGTGATGACCCCATCTATTCGCGCTGCCATCAAGAATAATAATACCAATGAAATTTACCAGATGATCAGTGAAGGTCAGGAATGGGGAATGATGACCTTGGAGCAGGATTTGGCCCGTCTCTATTTTGAACGTAAAATCACTGCCGATTCTGCAGTTAATTTTGCCAATAATAAACGAAGAATTCAGCAAATATTAAAGTTGGTATAAAAGAAATAGGACAAAAATTATGGCGAAGTACAATGAATTTTCCGGAAAAATGTCAGTGGGTTTATTTGTGGAAGGACATTATCTGCATGTGGTCTGTCTAGCCCAGCAGGGCAATCGCTTACAGCTGGTAGATGGTCAGGTGGTCAAAATGGCCAAGGCATTGGAAACAGTCAAAGTTCAAAAAGAAATTTTCTCCGATGCCATGACTGATATTTCTGACCTCTCGAAGGGAATGGGGAGTGAAGAAATACAGGACAATCATGAAGAAACCTTTACCATCACCGAGAAAGATACTGGGAATTATGACAATATTGAAGTGTTACAACGGGTTCTCTACCAGTATCCCTCAAAAAAATTCCAGATGGGTATTGCCATTGCCGAGCCGCAGATCTATTACATGTATTTTGGCACCGACTGGGGACTGCAGGGCGATAAATTAAAAAAGCGGGTAATGGAAGAAGTCTCCCGGGAAAGGACCGAATATGAACTTTCCCATCCTGATGCTTTTTATACCTGCAAGTTAGGGGATGGCCGGTTGATGACGATTATCCGCGAGAGTGAAGTGAATGTGATCAATTCCCTGCAGTATTTACAGAGTGAGAATCGCCGGGTTCTTCCCAAGATTGCCTTTGTGGAAAGTGCGGAGACTGCACTGGTAAATCTGGTGAATGCGAACTATTTCTTTGATGAACAGGATTTAACCATCATTGTTTATCTGGGGAATGAATACAGCCGGCTCATCTTCATGAAGGGGCACGAGATATATAACATTTCCTACATCATCGGGGCGGGACTTGATTCAGAGAACATTACCCATACCATTTACAGCCGAATTCTGCTGGAACAGGATAATTTAAACCTGCCGCAAGTACAGAACATTATTCTTACCGGGGAAGCGTATCAGGTAAACTTGAAAGAATTTTTACAGGAAAAACTCCCGCAGAATATCCAGATCGATTACCTGCGTCTGCCCAATTTAGAATTGTCTAATGATGAACTCAATGTCTCCAAGTATGCCGTTGCAATCGGTTCAGCCTGGCGAGCGGCGCTGAATAAAGAACGCTACAACTATGCTGTAAATTTGCTACCTCATACCTATCGGGAGAGCCAGAAACGATTCAAATTGGGATTTATTGGCTGGATTCTGTTATTCAGCCTGCCGGCGGTTAGTTTCTTGGCTACTGTTAAAGTGATTGAACAGCAGAAACAACTAACTGATATAATTTCCCAGAGACGGATGAATGAACAAGAACTAGCCTATCTGAAGGATATTGAATCCAGATTGAACCAAAAGCGGCAAGTTTTGGAAAATTATCAAAAAGCCTTTGGGGTGGTGGATGACATGTCGGTCGGGATCGAAAGGTGGAATAAATTTTTATTTAAACTTTCTAAGAATCAGGATCGAATCGGTCGAATATGGTTAACAGAAGTGACACCCGGAAGTGAAAACAATGTAATCCTGCGGGGATATTCAATTTTCAAAGACCGGATTCCTCTTTTCTCGAATGCTATGAGTAATGGAGATTTAAAAAGTGTGTTAGTGCAATCGATCCGGGAAAGAACAGTTTATCAGTTTGAAATGAATTCGCAATTGCCAACAGAATAAAAAAGGAGATCCAAATTGTCTTATAAACTGCGGAACATTATTGTATTAGGGGTGCTCTGCGTGCTGTTGTGCGGGATCAGCGGATACATCGTTTTCTATCACTATCCTGCCCAAATTAAGGATGCAGAGAAGAAGATTGCTTCCTTGCGAAAGGAAATTGTCAGTCTGGAAGGAATAGAGCAAGAATACAATAATATTGATAAGATCATCAAAGAAAAAGAACAGCGTTTGGCCAATCTGGATAAACGGGTAGTTCCGGCTGTTACTCCCGCCGAATCCTATCGCTACCTGATCTCTATTTTGGAATACAGCGGCATGCTGGATTTCGACATTTTATTTCAAGGGACCAGTGAAGGGAAAGGGTACAAATATAATGTCTACAATATCAAGGGGGAAGGGCCGTTTTATGTTATCTATGAATTCATTACCTATCTGGAGAAAGGACCACTGTTCTACAAAATTGAGAGGTTGAATCTGCGGATGGTGGAGAGTAAAGATAAAGAAACCATGATGTACCAGATTATCATCCCGTTTGAGATGGAAATCTGGGCGTTATTTGCCGATGTACAGGATCTCCCGCCGATTAAAAGGACGCTGGCCAGCGTAAGAGTACCGCAGGCCACCAATCCATTTTATCCTTTCATATATAATAATCTCCCAGCCAATGCGGATAGTCTGCCGGAAGTGGAGAGAGCCGATCTCAAGGCCATCGTCAATGACCGGATATTACTGTCTGATGCAGATGGAGTGATCCATGATTTAAAAGAAGGGGATAGAGTTTATTTAGGCTATTTGAGACGAATCGATGCCGATAATAATGAAGCAGAATTCATTTTAAATAAAGGCGGTATTGTTGAAAAATTTTCTCTATACCTCAGATTTGGAGAAGAGACTAAAGGAAAAGGAAAAGGTAAATAAAAAATCGGAAAAGGTATCATGAATAACAAACTATGTATCTCGGTCTTTTTAGTGATCCTGTTGGGGTCACAAGTTCTGGTGGGTCAAAATCGTCGGCAGATTAAAGAGTTGCGTAATGTTTACAAGGCACCGGAGGAGATGATATCTCTCTCCCGCACCATGACCTTCCCGCAAGCCTTGGAGCTGTTCAACGATCTGAGTAAAAAATTTGTCGGGAAAATTATTATTGATCCGGAAGCCAGGAGTTTCCCTATTGGCGAGGATATTGACAAAATGCATTGGCTGGATGCCTTTGAACTGATCCTGCGCTCCCATGAGTTGTGGTATGATGAATATGGAGATTATATCCAGGTCAGGTCGCTTACCGAAGCAAAAGCCGGTGGTGAAGATCTGACCGCCGAAGAGCGCAAGTATTTGGCGGAGTTCGACAGCCGGGAGGTCATCATCAATGCGGTCTTTTTTGAGACCAACCTCTCCAAGATCCGGGAAGCTGGCATGAGCTGGAAGATTTTTAAAGATGGGGAAATCAATGCAACAGCGACGATGACAGCCGCTGAGACTAAAACTGGACTTTTTCAATTGGATTTAGCACCGGAAATGGATTGGGGTGACATTGTCGCTACTTTCAAGGCGTTGGAGTCGGACAATATGGGAGAAATCATCGCCAGTCCGCAAGTGACGGTAAAATCAGGTGGACAGGGCCGGATTCAGGTGGGTACGGATGTTTCCACCACCGTGCAGGATTTTGCCGGGAATACCCTCACTCAATTTGTGTCCACCGGTTCCATTATTGATGTGCGGCCATGGATTTTACGGCGTGATTCTATCGATTTTTGCGTAATGCAACTGCAGGTGGAACGCAGCAGTTCCCAGCAGGGTGAGACTGGCCTGGAAATTTTAAAAACCCAGGCGAAAACTGATATCATGCTGCTGGATGGTGAAGAGACTGTTATTGGCGGCCTCTACTTGAATGAACAGGGGAACCTCCGGGAAGGTATACCCTTCCTGAAAGATCTGCCCTGGTGGTTCTTCGGACTGCGTTACGTATTTGGCTATGAGTCGAAAAATATTACAAAGAAGGAATTGTTGATCCTGCTGAAGGCCGATATGCTGCCCAATTTGACTGACCGTTTTGAGATGCGGGCCACTAAGAAGAATGATCTCATGAAAAATTACCACCGGGCCATGCAGAAACATCTGGAATATTATAAGAATCAAGTTTTGCAAAAATAAATTGGTGGAGATAAAAAGATGAACAAATCTATTGTATCCGGTCTTTTGCTTATTGTTATCTTATTATTAATGTGGGGATGTGATAATCCGGCCGATGTAAATAAAAATCTAGCCATTCTGAACGGTCAGGTGATCAATTCCGAAACTCTTGATCCGGTGGTAAATGCGGTGGTAGTGGTTTTGGAATATCCTGAAATATCTACTTTTACCGATGCCAGTGGATTTTTTGGACTGGAAATTGAAGTACAAGAAGCAGTGGAAATACAACTGCGGGCCTTCAAAGAAAGTTTTATCTCGGACACCCTGCTGGTACTGGCAACTCCCGGACGAACCATTAGTGATATATCCATGGCGCTGGAACCGACTGCCTCCACCCCTATTACCAGCGGCGAGGCGGCCAGCATCATCTTATACGGGGTAAATCCCAACAGTATCGGAGTGCGGGAAAGCGGTTCTCCGGAAGTAGCGGAGCTAGCTTTCCAGGTGCAGGATTCCTCCGGGATTCCGGTTGATTTACAGCATTCTGTTGATGTTGATTTCATTCTTGGCTCTAATCCCGGGGAGGGAGTATTCATTTCTCCCACCAGTACCACTACCGGAGCAGCTGGTTTGGCGAAAACCAGCCTGTTCAGCGGCACTAAATCCGGGGTGGTGCAAATGATTGCCGAAGTGAGTATCGGCACTCAGACCTTGCGTTCGATGCCGGTAGCGGTAGCCATTCATGGAGGGTTACCCGATTCTGTTCATTTCAGTCTGGCGGTGGAGAAACTTAATTTCCCGGGTTATAATATTTATGGTTTAATCGACCGGATAACGGCCTATGTCGGTGATAAATATGGTAATCCAGTTAAACCTGAAACGGCGGTATATTTCACCACTACCGGAGGTCTGATCGAAGGATCGGCTTTTACTGACTTATTAGGACAGGCCTCGGTCAGCCTGGTGTCGGCAGCTCCTAAACCGATTCATCCGACTTATGGGGCCGGATTTGCCACTATCACTGGAAGAACAGCTGACGAAAATCAAAATGAGATAGAAGCTTTAGCAATTGTTTTATTTTCGGGAGTCCCGCAGATTTCGGTCAATCCCACGGTGATTGATGTTCCCAATGGCGGCAGCCAGTATTTTGCTTACCGGATTTCGGATCAAAATGATAATCCGCTGGCCGGGGGAACCAGCATTTCGGTAAGTGTGGAAAGCGGGAATGTGGAAGCAGTCGGTAATACCGATCTGACTCTGCCGGACACCCAGAGTCCCGCCTGGACCTTTTTTGGATTTTCCCTGATTGATTCCGAGCCCGATACCAGTCAGGTAAATCAAGTAAGCGTCAAAATCAGAACCGCTGGACCTAACGGGAATTTAGAATACTCTTTTGGCGGAATTGCGCATTGATCCATTGAGGTAATCCTCTGGTCTCCCCCAAGGGACATTCTCCGGAATGTCCCTTTTTTTATATTAAATTTTATATTTGAGATTTTAGAATTATTTGTTCACACTGTTCTTTCTCGCTGAAGATTTCTAATAAATGATTTTTTCAGACCTGTGCTCTATTTTTATATTGCTGCTGGACATGTATTTTACTTCGCTACTTAAAGTTTAACAGGAGTAAAAGATGATCAAATGGGGATTAACCTGTTTTTTTAGAAATCGCCGAAATTTTAGCAGAATAATCGGGCTGGCAAGGCAATTTCCCCTGCAGTATCTGGAGATCCGGGGAGAAAGACCCTTTTTTTCTCCGGAAGATCTCAGCCAAAATGATATTCGTTTTTTCGGTAATACTATTGAGAAAGCCGGTCTGTCGGTAACCCTGCATGCCACGTTTTATGATATCAATCTTTCAACGATTAACAGTTATTTGAAAAAAGCAACCCTGCAGTGTTACCGAAGGTATCTCGATTTGGGACAGAAGATTAATGCCCAAACCATGGTGATTCATGCCGGGTCTATGCACTATGATGCAGCAGGTATAAAAACATTATGGAATTTAGCCCGATCCAATCTGGTGGAAAATCTGCAGGTTTTGGGAGATTATG
>Ga0299912_10003365_pt1 | contig 13067 bp, 10 predicted proteins | sample RVTome_2_FD_207667 | JGI IMG/M metagenome (GOLD analysis project Ga0299912, IMG submission 207667) | Soil microbial communities from uranium-contaminated site in the Upper Colorado River Basin, Wyoming, United States - RVT95D214 (version 2) ...
GTTCTTAAGTTTTTTAATTTTAGGAGTTTGTCGGGGCTGAGTCCGACAAACTCCTGGCTCACAAACTTGCGCGCTGGTCTTCCGGCACGCCGTAGCGCGCCTCGAGCTGCTGGATTTCCGGCAGCCCGGCGATATCGGTGAACTGTTTGAAGGTGGCCACCTTGTCGCGCAGGTGGGCGATGCTGCCGGTGCGCTTGAGTTCCTTGAGCAGGTTCTGCATTGCCGGGATCGCGGCGAGGATCAGCCAGTTGGGGTAGATCGCGAGCTTGAAACCCAGCCGGCCCAGTTCGTCGGCGGGCAGATCGGGCGTCTTGCCGCTCGCCGCCATATTGTACAAAAGAGGCACGCCTTTGAAATGATTCGCCACGCGCTCGACCTCGGCGCGGCCGACCGGCGCTTCGATGAACAGCACGTCGGCGCCGGCCTCGCGATAGCGCTCGCCGCGCTCCAGGGCGGCCTCCAGACCCTCGACGGCGATGGCGTCGGTGCGCGTGATGACCACGAAATCGGGATCGCGCCGCGCGTCGCACGCCGCCTTGATCTTGGCCACCATTTCCGCAGTCGGGACCACGCGCTTGCCCGCGAGATGGCCGCAGCGCTTGGGCCATGCCTGGTCTTCGATGTGCACGCCGGCCACGCCGGCTTTTTCGTAATCGCGTATGGTGCGGCGGGTGTTGATCGGGTTGCCATAGCCGGTATCGGCATCGGCCACCACCGGCAGGCCCGAGGCATCGACGATGCGGCCGGCGTTGTCGATCATCTCGCTGGCGGTGAGCAGTCCGACGTCCGGCATGCCGAGCCGGGTCAGGCTGGTGCCGAAGCCGGTCATGTAAACGGCGTCGAAACCTTCGAGCGCGACCAGCCGCGCGGCGAGCGCGTCGGCAACGCCCGGCGCAACGGTGCATTGCGGACGCTTGAGCAATGCGCGCAGTTGAGTGGTGACGCGATCAGCCATATTTTCTCCGTGTGCCGGTATTGCCAGGAGTTTGTCGAACACCAGTCCGACAAACTCCTAAAATGAAAAACACCAAAAATATGTTCCGATGAATGGAGCCAGGTCCGGCAGGCTGCTAGACGACGCCGCGTCGTTGCAAATCGTCTATCATCGCGGCGTCGTAACCAAACTCTTTCAGGATTTCGCGCGTGTTCTCGCCGCGCTCGGGCGCGGTTCTGCGCACCGTGGGCGTAGCGCTGGAAAGGTTCACGCCCTGGGCCACCAGCTCGATGTGGCCGAGTATGGGGTGTTCCGCCGGCTGAGCCATGCCGATCTGCTTCACCTGCGGGTCGGCGAATACCTGATCGAAGCTGTAGATCGGGCCGCACGGCACGCCGGCTTTGTTAAGGGTCTCTATCCACTCGGCGGAAGTGCGTTTGGCGATGCGCTCGCCGATCGCCGCATGCAGCGCGTCGCGATGTTTGGAGCGCAGCTTGTAATCGGCGTAGTCGGGATTGGCTATCAGTTCGGGGGTGCCGATGGCATGGCACAGCCGGTCGAAGAGCTGGCCCGAGGCGGCGATGTTGATGAAGCCGTCGGCGGTCTTGAACACGCCGGTCGGTATCGCCGTCGGGTGGTTGTTTCCGGCCTGTTCCGGCACCTCATGGCTGACCAGCCAGCGCGCGGCCTGGAAATCGGTGAGCGCGATCAGGGCCTGCAGCAGCGAGGTCTGCACCCACTGTCCTTCGCCCGAACGCTCGCGCTCGAGCAGCGCCAGCACGATGCCGAATGCGCAATAGAGGCCGGCGGTGCTGTCCGAAACCGCAATGCCGGCGCGCACCGGCCCCTGCCCCGGCAGTCCCGTGACCGACATCAGACCGCCCATGCCCTGCACCACCTGGTCCAGTCCCGGCCGGTCCTTGTACGGGCCCTCCTGGCCGAAGCCCGAGATGCTGGCATAGACCAGGCGCGGGTTGATTTTGCGCAGGCTTTCGTAATCGATGCCGAGGCGGTGTTTCACGCCCGGCCGGAAATTTTCGATCACGATATCCGCTTTCTCTGCCATGCGCCTGAATACCGCCAATCCTTCCGGCGCCTTGAGGTCGAGCGTGATGCTGCGCTTGTTGCGGTGCAGGTTCTGGAAATCCGGGCCGTGGCGCTTGTCGAACGGGCTGCTGTAATCGTCCTGATCGCCGGTCGGCTCGATCTTGATCACGTTCGCGCCCCAGTCCGCGAGTTGCCGCACCGCGGTCGGGCCGGAGCGGGCGCGCGTGAGGTCGAGCACGGTGTAGCGGCTGAGCGGCAGGCGGGTATCGGGAGTCGGCATGTATCGTGACCGTTGGCTATGACAGGGTTACTCGAACACGCTTACGGACTGGACGCTATCTCAAAAATGCGAGAGAAACCCGTAAGTCAAAACCGGAATAGACAGGATTAACAGGATTTTTAAGCGTTTTTAATTGGGTTAATCTTGTAAATCCTGTCCATTTCTTTTTTGAGGCAAGTTCTAAACGTTTTTACCCGGCGGCACGCACCGCCGGCCGGGCGGCAACACTGAAATCGACACCCGCCAGTTTTTCGGTCGTCCATAGCTGATCGAGCAGCGCGCGTGCCGCGGCTTCGCCGACGACCGGGATCGCGAGTTCCAGATACTTGTCGTTGAGTTCGTCGTCGCTCAACGGCATTTCCGGGTCGCCTTTGCGCGTGGGCTGGAAGTGGGCGAATTTGCGGCCGTCGACGGTCTCGATTTCCACCTGCGCGGCGCGTTGCGTCGGATAACCTTTGGACAGCTCGGGGTCGGCCACGCATTCTATTTTCCGCATCAAAGCGCGGACTTCCGCGTCCTGCATGCGCTCGGGCGAGAACGCGTTCAGGCGCACGCTGCCATGAACCAGCGCGTGCGCCACCGTGTATTGCAGGCTGAATTTGGCCTGGTACTCGCCCTCGGGCTTGTCGTTGTTGATGATATCGAGACCGGCTTTGTAAGTCGCGAGCCGGATTTTCTTGATGTCATGGTGCGTGAACTTGTGCAGGCGCTTGAGGTGCAGCACGCCGTCGATCGACGGGAAAGTATGGCCGCAGCAGCCGTGATTTTTGAATGTGACGTGAACGATGTGGTAATCGGTGCCCAGGCCGCGCGTCGCCTTCGACCAGTCGGGATCGACGCTCATGGCCGCGCCGAACCCGACCTCGCCCTCGAGGATTTCGAGCGCGCCGGTGACGCCTTTGGCCGCCGCCATCGCCGCCAGCGCTCCGGCTTCCGCGGCATGGCCGCTGTGCAGCGGTTTCGACATGGCCTGCGAGCGGAATGCCTGCTGCAGTCCGGCACCGAAAGTGCCCGCGGTGGCGAGCGCGTGCATGAATTGCTCGCGGTTGCAGCCGAGTATGGTCGCAGCCGCAGCCGCGGCGCCCAGGGTGCCGACGGTGCCGGTGATATGCCAGTACTTGTAATGCGAAGGCATCACCGCTTCGCCGATACGGGTGGAGACTTCGTAGCCGACGATCACGCCGCGCAGGAACGCCTCTCCCGAAACGCCGGTGGCTTGTGCCGCGGCGAGCGCTGCGGAAATCACCGGGCTGCCGGGGTGGTAGCCGGCGTCACGGTAAATATCGTCGAACTCGACCGAATGCGAGGCCGCGCCATTGATCAGTGCCGCCGCGCGCAGCGTGGCATGGCGCCCGGAAGCCAGCCGCGCCCGCCCATGGTCGAGGTCTTCGGCGAGCGCCTGTTCGAGCAGGATGGCCGGGGCCACCCGGCTGCCCGGCAGCAGCGATGCGTACCAGTCGATCACCGCGCGTTTGGCGTGGTGTATGACTTCAGCGGGCAGTCGGGAGGTTTGTTCCCGGATCGCGTAGTCGGCAATTTTCTGCAGCAGCATGGCGTAACCTCAATGATGAACGATGAGCGATGAATGATGAATGATGAATAAAAGGTCGGTGCCCGCAACGCGCGGGAGGCATACCCCCATCCCGCGCCTGGCGATCATTATTTGAGAGCCCCTGGCCTAGGGGCTCTTATTGTCCCGCTGTACGATGAGCCCGTCCACCGCGACTATACCCTGGCCTTCGGCTTTGACGAGCAGCGGGTTGATTTCCGCCTCGGCGATGGTGACGAGATGGGCCAGTTGCGAAAACAGGCTGATGGCCTGCGCCAGCGCCGCGCAATCGCCTTTCGGCAGCCCGCGGTAGCCGCGAATGATTGCCAGCCCTTTGACTTCCTCTATCATGCGCCCCGCGTCCGCGACGCTGACCGGCGCCAGCCGCGCCGCGAAATCGTGGTAAATCTCGGCGAGGATGCCCCCTATGCCCAGCACCACCACCGGCCCGACCTGGGGGTCGCGTTTGAAGCCGAGGATCACCTCGGCCAATCCTTTTTCCATGCGCTGCACCAGCACGCCTTCGATGCGGGCCTCTTTCTTATAAGCGCGCGCATTCACGAGAATTTCCTCGTATGCCGACGCCAGTTCCTTGCCGGAAGTCACGTTGAGTCGTACCGCGCGCGCATCGGTTTTGTGAGCGATGTCAGGCGACAGGATTTTCGCCACCACCGGGAATTCGATGGCGACCGCCTGCCCCGGGCTGGTGATGATTTCAGTCGCGGCCAGCGGCACGCCGAGGGCGGCGAAGACGCGGCAGGCATCGTATTCATTGAGCTGGGCGGTGCCGGCCGCGGCCAGCAGCGCCGCTGCGGCGGCCAGTTTTTCGGTTGCGGGCGCGGGTGGCGCCACCGGCGCCGTCCAGGCGCACCAGGCCCGGATGGCGTCGGCGCAGGCTTCCGGGGTGCGAAAGCCCGCCACGCCCGCGTCGGCCAGCAGCTTGAGCGACGCCTCGGCGTGAGGGGCCAGGAACACGGCGAGCGCTTTGTCGCGGCGGTCGGCTTCGATAATGGGGCCCACCGCGATCTCGGGCTGGAATTGCGCCGAGCTGCCGACCACGGCGAGCACCAGGTCGCAGTGGTCCGAAGCGAGCAGCTCGTTCAGCACCGCGCTGTAGATTTCCTTTTTGGCGCCGGCGAGCGTCAGATCGGTCACGCGCGCCGCGCTGATCTTGATATTTTTCTGCGCGAGATTTGCAATTACCGCTGCCGTCGGCGGCACGATGTCCAGTCCGAAGGTGCCGAGGCGGTCGACCACGGTTGCCGTGCCGCCGCCGGTGGTGGTCATGACGGCGATGCGGTGGCGCGGGCGCGGCTTCTGGTTCGTGAGCAGCGCCGGCAGTTCGAACAGGGTTTCCAGCATGTCCACGCGCAGCATGCCGTGGGCGCGGAAGAACGCGTCCGCCATCTCGTCGGAGCCGGCCATCGCGCCGGTGTGCGAGGCGGCCATGTCCTGCCCGGCCTCGGAGCGCCCGAGCTTGTAGACGATGATGGGCTTGCCCGCCTCATAGGCGCGGCGCCCGGCGCGGGCGAGATGCTCGGCATCGCGTATCGTTTCCATGAACAGCAGGATGGCGCTGGTATGCGGATCGTCCACCAGCATGTCCGACAGTTCCCCGACGCCGAGATCGGCTTCGTTGCCGACGGAAATCAGTTTGGAAAATCCGGCGCCCCGGCCGAGCCCGCGCGACAACAGGCCGCCGGTCATGCTGCCGCTTTGCGACACCACGGCGAGCGATCCCGGCTTGATGTCGGCCTGCTCCAGCACGGCGTTGACCGATATCGCGATATGGGTCTGGCTGCTGAACAGGCCGATGCAGTTGGGGCCGATCAGGCGCACCCCGCCGGCGCGCGCGATGGCGAGCAGTTCATCCTGGGCGCGGCGGCCCGCAGCGCCGGTTTCCGCAAAGCCGTCGCTGTAGATGGTGACTACCGGGATCTTCTTGGCCACGCATTGCTCGAGCGCCGTTTTGACGGCGTGCGCCGGCACCATGATGAACGCATGATCGATGTCGTCGGGCACCGCGGTGACATCCGGATAGGCCTTGTCGCCGAAGATTTCGGCGCGCCCGGGGTTGATCGGAAAAATTTTCCCGGGATAACCGAATTTGCGCAGATAGCGCTGCGGGCGCGATGTGTTCTTCTTCGCGTCACTCGAGGCGCCGATCAGCGCGATCGAACGCGGCGCGAACACTGCTTGGTAAAGTTTCTGGTTCGACATTCGTTGGATTTATTCATGAAAACCAAAAAGCATCAACACGAAGGACACAAAGGACACGAAGTAAGGATAATCAACAAAAATCGAGATGCTAAATACATTTGCTCGTAGTGCCGGCACACGATTGCCAATAAGGGCACAGTTTTATCTCATTTTCTGTTTTTCCTTCGTGTCCTTTGTGTCCTTCGTGTTTAAGCTTTGTCTCCTTTGGGTGGTCGCTGCGAGAACTGGCGCTCGAAAACGGATTCGGCGATGCGGTTCTTCAGGATCTCGATCGAGCCGCCGGCAATCATCCAGCCGCGGCACTTGCGGAAGCACCACTCGATCAGCGTCTCCTCGGTATAACCCATGCCACCCATGATCTGCATCGCCTCCGAGCAGATATCGAAACCCGCCTGGTTGCAAAATGCCTTGGCGACGGTGGTATCTTCGGCCGACGGCAGTCCCTTGTCGGCATTGACTGCCGCGCGGTAGAGCAGCAACTGCCCGGCGTCGAGCTTGATTTTCATGTCGGCGAATTTCCACTGCAGGCCCTGGAATTCCGCGAGCAGCCGCCCGAACTGCTTGCGCTGCAGCGCCCACTGGCGCGCCGTCTCGTAACAGTAGCGCCCGAGCGCCAGCGAGCGCGCGGTATTGCCGAGGCGCTCGACGTTGAAGCCGGCGATCTGTTTTTTGAAGCCGCCTGCCTTGAGCATCACGTTCTCGGGCGGCACGTAGACGTTGTCGAACCAGGTGGTGACCCATTCCTCGCCGTTCATGAAGCGCGAGGGCTTGCCCTGCTTGACGCCGGGTGACTTGAGGTCGATCAGCACCGAACCGATGCCGCCGACGCCCGGCCCGTAGCGCACGTAAGTGACCATCACATCGGCGTACTGCGCGTGCGTGGTGAACACTTTTTCGCCGCTGATGCGATAGCCGGTACCGTCGGGCGTGGCGCTGGTCTTGAGATCGGTCACCGCCGAACCCGCTTCGGGCTCGGTCATGCCGACGCAGATCACGCCTTCCCCCGCAAGCAGGCGCGTGAGGTAACGCCTCTTCTGGTCCTCGGTGCCGTACTCGGCGAGCACGCGGATGGCGCCGAAATTGCCGGCTTGCACTACGTCGGCGCTGCGCGGGCAGACCTGGGCCACGGTTTCGATGGCGATGATCGCGTCCATCAGCGTGCCGCCCTGGCCGCCGTCCTTTTCGGGGATGGTGATGCCGAGCAGGCCCTGCGCGGCCATCAGCCGCGCGACATCCCACGGATGTTCCGGATTGTGGGCGCGGGCCAGCGCGCCGGCGCGCAGGTGGCGTTCGGCGAAGCCGCGCACCGCTTCGCGAAACTGCTTTTGCTCTTCGGTGAATTCAAAGTTCATGATTTGGGCCGGCAGGGAATAGAGTCAACATTGTAAAACTTTCTGCGCTCAATACGTGGCCTAAGATCAGAATATGGACTAGAGCTCCGACAAGCTCCCAGGGAAGCTCTGATCAAGCATAGTTTTGTCATTCCCGCGAAGGCGGGAATCTAGATTACTCAGAAACTTACTGGGTCCCCGCCTTCGCGGGGATGACTTAATCAGAAGGCGCGTCACGCGCGCAGCAACGGCCGCAGTTTCCTGGCGTCGCCCAGTTTTTCAATGGCCCACACCGCATCGCACAGGGCGCGGGCGCGCCGCTTGCCGAGGATAGGCGCCATCAGGTGAAAACACTTCTCATCGACCTCGGCGCGCGTCATCGGATTCTGCGCCGTGCCGCGCACCGCCTTCACGTGATTCCTCAGTTCGCGCCCGTCCCTGAGTTTCAACTCGATAATGCCCTGGCGCGAGGGCAGGGCGCGCGTCAGCGCGTCGTCACCATGAAGCTCGATGCGGCGCCGCAATTCGAGCACGCGGCGGTCTTTCATGCGTTTTTCGTCGTGCGCGGACTCGAAGGTAACGATGCCGTCGATCAGCATCACCGCGCACAGATGCTGCATGCAGATATCGGGCATGTTGCGGTTGTTGGTGGTATTGGCGCCCTGACGGGCCACCCGCACCACGACCCGCTCCACATCGGCGGCTTTGATGCCGTGAGCGCGGATGAGTTCGAGCAGCGCGTCGAGCGGCGCCTGGATCGGCGAGCCCACCGACCAGCGCTTGATGTTGGTGTTCATGATTTCGTAAGTCGAACCCAGTTCCTGCGTAAGGCGCTGTGGCTCGGGCGCTTTGCCGATGCGGCGCGTCTCGTCATAGGCGACGAAAAAATTGCGTTCGCCCGAGAACACGTCTTCGACCGCGGTGAAACCGTGGGCCACCATCGCCGCCGCCGCAACCCCGTTGCGCGCCGGCATGCCACCGAAATCGAAGGCCTTCTCGATGTGCTCCTCGTCGCGCATCCAGCACGAGATCCCCGAGCATTGCTGCGCGGCGTAGGAGAGCAGGTGCCGCGTCTGGTCGTAGCCCAGGCCGGCGAGCGCACCGGCGGCTGCCGCGGCGCCGAACATCGGACCGAAGCTGTGGGTGGAATGCCCCGCGTCGCGGAAGTCGTAGGCGTGCAGGGCCATGGTGAGGCGGCAGCCGACATCGTAGCCCAGGGCGACCGCGCGCAGCAGTTGCGTGCCGTTGCCGCGCTCGCGCTCGGCCATCGCCAGCGCCGCCGGCACGATGCCGCAGCCGGGATGGGTGAGCGAGGGCGCGTGCGAATCGTCGGTCTCGTCGGCATGGGCCAGCATGCCGTTGGCGAGCGCGGCGTTTTCGGCGGAGGTGACGAGCCTGGAGCCGATGACGCAGGCCTCTTTTACGCCGCCCAGCGTTTTCGCATAGGAAATCGCCTTCATGCCCGGCAACAAACGCGAGCCCGATACCATGGCGGCGAGGGTGTCGAGCACGTGGTGCTTGGTTTTTTCGACGACCGCCTTGGGCAGCGGCTTCCTGAGGGCCTTGGCGATGTAAGTGGCGAGCTGCTGCATGACCGGGGACACTGGGGAAGATTTCATGGCTTCTCTCAAGATATTGATTTAATTTATATTATTGTGGATGCTGCCATCGAGACCGGCCCGAAGTCTTTTTCGAGACAGGGGTTTGTCGGACTTGGGTTCGACAAACTCCTAAGGCATCAACCCGCCGCCATTGACATGTATCGACTGCCCGGTGACGTAGCGCGTGTCGGGGCCGCACAACATGCGCACCATCGCTGCAATTTCCTCGGGCGTGCCGCGCCGGCCGATCGGCGGCAGGGTGCGCCGGTGATCGGGGCGCTCGGGGGCGCCCGGCAGTCCGCGCTGGGTCTCGATCGTGCCGGGCACCACGCAGTTGACGGTGATGCCGTGCTCGGCAAGATCGAGCGCCAGGGCCTTGGTCATGGCGGCAAGCCCGCCCTTGGCCGTCACCACATGCGAGCGGTGCAGCGCGCCCTTGTGGCCGGTGAGTCCGCCGATGTTGACGACGGCGCCGCCGCCGGCGCGGATCAGATGCGGCAGGCAGGCCTGGGTGCAGATGAAGGCGCCATCGAGCACGGTGGACAGCACGCGGCGCCATTCCTCGAGCGTGGTTGTGGCGAATGGGGTTTCCGAGCGGATGGCTGCGTTGTTGACCAGGATGTCGAGGCGCCCGAAGCGCTTTACGGTCGCATCGACCATCTGCGCCACGGCTTTGGCGTCGGTCACGTCGGCGAAAAACAGCGCCGTCTTGCCGCCGGCATCCTCGACCATCTTCACCGTTTCCTGCGCCGCTTCGCGCGAGGTGTTGGCGTTGACCATCACCGCCGCGCCGCCGGCAGCGAGCGAACGCGCAATGGCGCGCCCGATGTTGCGCGCGCCGCCCGTTACCAGCGCCACCTTGCCGGCGAGTTCGTTGCTTTTTCTCATTCCCGCGCTGCTGGTCATTTCCGCTCCATGCTGAAAATTCAACTTGTTATTCGGCGCGCATGCCGGCGAACCCGACCACTTTGGCCCGTTTCGCGATCCTGCTTGCCCGTGCAAGCAGGATGAGCGCGACGGCTCTTGGCACGGTATTTATAGGCAGCTGCACGTGAATGTGGATAACCCCGGATTCGAGAACGCTGCCGCACCAAAATGCGGTCTTATTTATATGCAATCCATTCTAGCAGTCCGGCAGGGTGCTCACAACGCTGGCGGTCTGTGGACTTTGCTAATGTAAGCATTGACGAATGCAACCGGTATGGCTTTTGTCGAAGCCGAGTCCGACAAACTCCTGGGATGCATTTATTTGAAGAACCTCCGCTTGCGATGGGCTAAAATATCGCGTTCGCAGATAAAGGGAGCGTAAGCGAATGAAAAATCCGCAGGTGGGCATCGTGATGGGTAGCGCCAACGACTGGGACACCATGCAGCACGCCGCGCGCCAGCTCAAGGATTTCGGCGTGCCGTACGAAGCGCGCGCGCTGTCGGCGCACCGCACGCCTGACCTGCTGTTCGAATGGGTCGAGAAAATGGTGGCCGGCGGCGCGAAATGCTTCATTGCCGGCGCCGGCGGCGCAGCCCACCTGGCCGGGGTGGTCGCGGCCAAAACCACCTTGCCGGTGCTCGCCGTGCCGATTCCCTCGAAACATCTGCAAGGGCTCGATTCCCTGCTGTCGATGGTGCAGATGCCCAAGGGCATACCGGTGGCGACGTTCGCCATCGGCGACGCCGGTTCGGCCAATGCCGGATTGTTTGCGGTGGCGATGCTGGCGCTCGAAGACGGCAAGCTCGCCCAGCGCCTGCGGGACTTCCGCAAAAAACAGGCCGAGGCGGTCAAGTCGGTCAAGCTCCCGAAGCTTTCCTGACCTATTGTATTTACCAGGCGCCGCCGCGGCGCCACGTTCAAAAGCGAAAACAGCCATGTCCGACAACAATAACTCACCCTTGTTCGAAACCAATATCAAAAGCCTCAAGTTTCTGCATCGCGGCAAGGTGCGCGACCTCTATGCCGTCGGCGAAGACAAGTTGCTGGTGGTGCAGACCGACCGCCTTTCCGCGTTCGACGTGATCCTGTCCACACCCATTCCCGGCAAGGGCCGGGTGCTGACCGAACTGTCGTTTTTCTGGTTCAAAAAGCTCGGTCATATCGTGCCTAACCACCTGACCGGCATCGCGCCGGAATCGGTGGTGGCGGACAATGAGCGCGAGCAGGTGGCCGGGCGCGCGATGGTGGTGAAAAAGCTCAAGCCCCTGCTGATCGAGGCCGTGGTGCGCGGCTACATCATCGGCTCCGGCTGGAAGGACTACCAGGAAACAGGCGCGATCTGCGGCATCAGGTTGCCGGCTGGCCTGAAACAGGCGGACAAACTGCCGCAGCCGATTTTCACGCCGGCGTCCAAGGCGCCCGCCGGCCAGCACGACGAGAACATCACTTTCGCCGAAGCGGAGGTGGTCGTCGGCGCGGAACTCGCGGCGAAAGTCCGCGACATCTCGATCCGGCTTTATACCGAAGCCGCCGATTATGCGGCCACGCGCGGCATCATCATCGCCGACACCAAGTTCGAATTCGGCACCGACGACCAGGGCAATCTGGTGCTGATCGACGAAGCGCTGACGCCCGACTCGTCGCGTTTCTGGTCCGCCGCCGAGTACCGTACCGGTATCAGCCCTCCGAGCTTCGACAAACAGATCGTGCGCGACTGGCTCGAGACCCAGCCCTGGAACAAGAAGCACCCCGCGCCGGCGCTGCCGCCGGAAGTGCTCAGGAAGACTGCGGAGAAGTACCGCGAAGTGCAGCAGTTGCTGACTGGAAATTAAGGGCGATTTAGCCGCCAAGGCTTCTTTTCAATACCCGCTTGACGGGTACGCCAAGGCGCCAAGAAAAACAAAAAATAACGGGAGGGCATTAGGCGTTAGGCGAGAGGCGTGAAGCGCAACAGGTAAAATCGGGCTGACGGTCAGTCAGCCACTTCTCACTCCTCACCCCTCACTCCTTACGCCTCACGCTTTTTCCTTACATCGCTTCGTGATCCAACGCGTTGATGTCGTTGAACAATGACGAGGGCGAGCGCACAATGCCGTTATGCAAACCGGCCATTAGTTCAATTACTTGAAGTTAGGTTCGCTGCGACAAGCCAATGGATCTACACGGGAAGAAAATCGAGTTTGCTGACACGGCCGAGGTTGAAGAACGCGAACGCGAGGTCCGCTTCATTTTCAACATTGTTCAACCTGATCCGGAGTATCAGCCCATTTTTCTGTCCGACGAGTCCTCATTACTGGATGCCACTTCACACGACGAAGCGGAGTGCCGAAGAAGACTCGAGTTTTACTTTGGCTCGCCATTTCCATGCAGTCTTCGCCAGCCTATCTGGAGCCTCGTTGACGAAATCAAACGCAACTTTCCGGGTTGGCCGGATGAGTTCACCGCTCGGCATTAGCGAACCTACCTTCACGTTAGCCCCTTAGGCACGCCATGCGCAAAGAAGACATTGCCCCCAATCTCTCATCGCTTGCGTTCGACTTCTTCTTTTGGTTCTCGCGGTTCGAGTTCGCCCTCAAAGAGAACGCATATCTAAAGAGTCACAAGGTCGGTGCAAATGCCGATCCAGGTTGGGACGAGTTCGTCAAGAAATGGCAAGGTAAGTACACTGCCTCCGCTGAAGCTCGTGCCTTGCTGACGGCCAAGCCCGAACAGCAGATCGTCGCGGCGAAGGACAAACTCGACTGGAAGGCCGTAGACCTCACAGATTGTGGGTCTGAGCTGGCAAGGGTTGTCCGTCTCCTGAAGATTGTGCGCAACAACCTCTTTCATGGAGGCAAGCACGGAGGCGAAGGTTGGGATGACCCAAAGAAAACGGAGTTGCTGCTATCTCGCGGCATAGCCGTACTCCGCCAATTTGCACAGCTTGCGTCACTTGAAGCCGACTATACGCAGTACTACTGATGAGCACTTTTTTGATCGAGGGGCTAACCAACCCGCATCCGATCTTCGGGGGCGGTGCTCTGTGCCGCCCCTCGGCCGGATGAACGGCGACGTTGAAGCTGTAGAAAAACCCTCTCGAATCCGGAACTGAGCGCATTGCGTTGGCTCTAATGAGGAGTGCAACGAAATTGCATGCGAGGGGGATTCAATGGCGCGCTACAAGACCTACAACTACGC
>Ga0299912_10003366_pt1 | contig 13067 bp, 9 predicted proteins | sample RVTome_2_FD_207667 | JGI IMG/M metagenome (GOLD analysis project Ga0299912, IMG submission 207667) | Soil microbial communities from uranium-contaminated site in the Upper Colorado River Basin, Wyoming, United States - RVT95D214 (version 2) ...
GGCCGCGAGCCCGGGCGCGCCGTCGATCTATTCCTCATTCTCGGGAGTGTCGGACCTCAAGACAGGTATATTCCTGTGCGGGACACCTGAGGGCATCCTGATGGACGTCGCAGCAATCGAGATGGCGAAGCACTATGGCCTGCCCTCGTGCGCAGGCGGCCCGTCGAACTCGTCCCGATCCCTGTCGGCCGAGGCCGGTTACCAGACAGCCATGACCGCGATGGCTTCGATGCTCGCGGGCTCCGACATAATGGTCGGCCTCGGAGGGCTCAACAGGGCGGCCATGATGTCCCTCGAGAAGGTCGTGATGGACTGCGAGTTGTGGAGGTGGCTCGTCAGGCTCAGGGAAGGCATAGATGTCAGCGAGGCGACAATAGGGTTCGACGCCATCAAGCGGCAGGGACCGGGGGGCATCTTCCTGTCGGATCCTCACACTCTCAAGTTCATGAGGAAGGACCTTCTGATACCGCAGGTCACGGGATATCATTCGCCAGGCGAACCGAACTACCTCGTCGATGAGCTCATCGAGTACTCGAGGAAGAAGGTGAGGGATATCCTCTGCGACCACAAACCTCCGATACTGGACCCTGGGATATCGGCGAAGGTCTCGAAGGCTGCGAAGAAGTACGGGATCGACTTCTCCAAGCTTGGAGCGGGGTACGCCAAGGCGAAGTGATCTCACTACACCCTGCGCTTGAAGAGCTTCTCTAGGTCCGCGGGCGAGAGGACGACCATCGTAGGTCTTCCGTGCTCGCAGGTGTAGGGGCTCTTGGTCATCATCAAATCCGATATCAAAGTCTTCATCTGCGTGTGAGACAGGGGCTCGCCCGCCCGAATGGCTGTGTGGCACGCGACCCTCCAAATGACATCAAGTCCCAGCTTCTTAGACGGTGATGCTGCTGCCAGGTCAGCCAATATGTTCCTGAACGCTGACTCGCCCTGGGCGACGCCAAGGACAGTAGGAAGGGACCTGACAGCTTGGGCGTCCTTCCCGAAGGGCTCCACCGCGAACCCGGACTTCTCGATCGCCTCCCGGTTCTCCTCGAGCACCCTCCTCTCGGTCAACGTGAGGTGGACCACGAGCGGGGTGAGGAGCGTTTGTGCCACCTCGCGGCCAGTCCGGATCGACTCGAGTATCGATTCGTAGACGACGCGTTCGGAGGCAGCGTGCTGGTCCATCAACAGCAGGTTGCCCTCAGCCTCTGCGAGTATGTAAGTGTCCATTATCTGGGCGAGTGGGATGATGCTCGGCTGAGCGGGGCCTTCCCCGCCCTTCTCTTCGATCTTGAGAGTCGATTGCACAGCTGCGACCGCATCCTTGACACCGGCCTCAGACGTCGGTCGGAACGCCTCAGAGAACTTCGTGAGATCGTATCTGTACGAGAGCGATGGTTCCGAGAGGGCCTTCTCAATCGCACGCGTGACCAACAGACTGACCCTGCCCTCATCATCGAATCTCACCTCCCTCTTGGAAGGGTGGACATTGACATCGACCGCGGACGGCTCCACGAACAGACGCACGACCCCGACCGGATACCGGTCCTTCATCAGCTTCGATCCATAGCCGCTGAGGACTGCAGAAACGAACCTCTGGCTCCTAACGGGCCGGTCATTCACGAACAGCCTCAGATCCGACGACGAGCCGCGGCTGTGCTCGAGCCGGCCAACATAGCCCTCGACACGGATGCCTTCGTCCTCCGAATCTCCGAACAGCATGTTGTCAGAGACCTTGGGACCGAAGGTGAGCGCTAGGCTTCCCCTCATGCCCTCTGCGGGGACATGCACTATCTCCTCGCCAGTGTCCGTTCGGAACGAGAATGAAAGGCCAGGCCTGCAGAGTATGTAGCTCACCACCACCTCGCGACAGTGGGCCGTTTCGATGTTCCTCGACTTCAGAGACTTCTTCCTAGCGGGGACGTTGACGAACAGATTCTCGACGACGACCTCGGTCCCGACGGGACAGCCGATTGACTCCACCTTGACGATCCTCCCGGCGATGACGATAATCTGTGTGCCCTCGCTCGCACCGTGCTCCCGAGTCCTCAGGGTGACGTTAGACACAGATGCTGTGGAGGCGAGAGCCTCCCCCCTGAATCCGTACGAGCTCAGAGACTGGAGGTCATCTATGGTGGCGATCTTGCTGGTGGTATGCCTCTCGAAGGCTGCCCTTGCGTCTTCGGGCGACATTCCGCAACCGTCATCAAGGACGCTTATCAGTTTCTTGCCCCCATCCTCGATTGTCACGGTGATCGCGGTCGCGCCAGAGTCTAGGGAGTTCTCCACCAACTCCTTCACGACGGATGCCGGGCGCTCAATGATCTCGCCTGCGGCGATCTTGTTGATCGTGGTCTCGTCAAGCTTTCGTATCTTTCCCAAGCGCCTTTCCTCCGACCTTCTTCTTCAGCTCGCTGAGCGTAAGGTACGCCTCCATGGGCGTCATCTTGGATATGTTGAGCTTTCTCAGCGCGTCCTCGAGATCCGACTCGTTCTCAGGAGTCAGCAGGATTGACTGCTTCTGCACCTTCTTCCCAGCCTTCACCTCGAGGACGTTCTCCTCCTCGATCCTGCTCAGAACCTGCTCCGCCCTGGCGATGACCTCGTGGGGCACTCCGGCGAGTCTGGCGACTTGAATCCCGTAACTCTTGCTCGCCCTCCCGGGCACGACCTTTCTCAGAAATATGACCTCGGATCCCTGCTCCTTGACCGCCATCGCGTAATTCTTGACTCCCTCGAGTGACTCGGCAAGCTCGGTGAGCTGATGATAGTGCGTGGCGAAGAGGGACTTGGCCCCGACCTTGGAGTGATCGTACAGGTACTCGGACACGGCCCATGCGATTGCGAGTCCGTCGAACGTGCTTGTGCCACGGCCGACCTCGTCGAGGAGGATGAGGCTCCTGTCGGTGGCGCTGTTCAGTATGTTTGCAAGCTCCGTCATCTCGACCATGAACGTGGACTGGCCCCGGGACAGGTCGTCGAATGCGCCGACGCGAGTGAATATTCGATCAACGAGCCCGATGCTCGCCTCTGATGCAGGCACGAAGGACCCCGCCTGCGCCATGATGACGATGTCCGCGATCTGTCTCAGGTACGTCGATTTTCCAGCCATGTTCGGCCCGGTGAGGATAACGAGCCTGTTGAGATTGGTGTCAAGGTAGCTGTCGTTCGGAACGAAAGAACCCCTGAGCGATCGCTCGACGACCGGGTGCCTGCCATCCTTGATGATTATCGTATCCGAATCGTTGACTTCGGGCCTGCAGTATCTAGACGAGACGGCGGTCATTGCGAACGAATTCAGGACGTCGATACTCGCCATCGAGCTCGCTATGGACCGAATGTCCTCCCCACGCTTGGCGACCGTCTCCCTAATGCACATGAAGGCTTCGTACTCGATCGCATTCGACCCTTCCTGGGCGTTCAGAATCGTTCTCTCGTGCTCCTTCAGCTCTGGGGTCACGAACCTCTCGCCATTAGCGATCGTCTGCTTGCGCTCGTATTCCTGGGGAACAATCTTCAGATGGGACTTGGTCACTTCGATGTAGTATCCGAAAACGTTGTTGTACCCGACCTTAAGCGTCTTAATCCCAGTCCTCTTCCTCTCGGCCTCCTCAAGGCCGGCGATCCATACCTGGCCTTCCCGCGAATGCCGCCTGAGCTCGTCGAGCTCGGGGTTGTAGCCGTCCCTGATCAGACCGCCCTCTTTGAGGCTGACCGGGGGGTCATCGACTAGTGCCTTGCCGATCAGTCCAACGACGTCGCCGACTTCGATCATCTCTCCTGCAAGTTCCTTGAGCAGGTCTGATTTCGATGATGAGAGAATTCTCCTGAGTCCCGGTACGGTTTCGAGGCACGCCTTGATCGCGATCAAATCCCTTGCGTTCGCACTTCCGTATATTGCCTTGGCAATGAGCCTCTCCAGATCCCGGACCTCTTCGAGCGCATCTGAGATCTCGCTCCGAGCCACCGTCTTGGACACGAGTTCCTCGACCGCAGCCAACCGTCTCCCTATGGCCTTGACATCTTTCAGAGGCTCCCCAAGCCATTTCTTCAGCATGCGCGCGCCCATGGGCGTGAGCGTCCTGTCGAGGACCGACACGAGCGTGTTGTCCCCGAGGCCGTCTCGCACGTTCCTGAACACCTCAAGGTTCCTGAGCGTTGTCTGATCCAGCACGAGCTTGTCGGATGTGGAGAAGAACTTCGGGCGCGATAGGAAATCAAGGTTGCGCTTCTGAGTCGTCTCGAGATACCTGAGGATCGCTCCAGCGCTGGCAATCGCCAGAGGCCTACCGTCGAGCCCTAGCCCTCCAAGAGCCTGCACTTTGAAATGTCGCCTCAACAGAGGCTCCGCGGACTCCGTCAGGAATGCCATATCGTCGACCTCGGAGGTCGACGCACCTGCCCGGACGAACTCGCCAAGCAAGGCCTTGTCATTGAAGGAGGCTTTGTGCAGGACCTCCTTGGGATTGCGCTGCGCGAACTCGGACAGTACCTTCGAGCCCGCGTCATCGCCCTCGACCTCCGTCACCAGGAACTCGCCTGTCGATATGTCCGCGAAGGCCACACCATACGATGAGCCGGATTGCGTTATAGACATCAGGTAGTTGTTCGAACCGCTGTCGAGCACTGTGCTCTCGAGGACCGTGCCCGGGGTGACTATCCTGACGACATCACGGTCCACTAAACCCTTGGCCCGCTTCGGGTCCTCCAGCTGCTCGCATATCGCGACTTTGTACCCCTTGCTGACAAGCTTCGGAAGGTACGAGTCGAGGGCGTGCCACGGCACACCGCAGAGTGGTATGCGTTCCTTCTTCCCCTTCTCTCTGGAGGTGAGAGTTATGTCAAGCTCCTTGGACCCCGTGACGGCGTCCTCGCCGAACATCTCGTAGAAGTCGCCCATGCGATAGAGCAGGATGCAGTCCCTGTACTGCTCCTTGATCCTAAAGTACTGCTCCATCATCGGCGTGGTCGCCCGTGCCACTGCCTTGCTCCCCCGAAGAAAAGATGGAGGCTTGATATTTCTAGTTATGGTCAAGCGCCCGCATGTGCACGACCCGCAGGGATTGACCGATGGTTAGACAGCGGGAAACCGTGGGAGGATATATCAAGCCACGTCGGCAATTCGTCCTGTTGAAGGGGCGAAGCGGAGGCAATGGGTCCACCACAGTTGCTTGTCTGGCCTGACCTTGTTGCGGACTCTCAGGGCAGGTACAGGAGATACAGGGACGACTCGGGACGGATAGACCCGTTCATAGAAGAAGAGGATGACGAATCGGAATGGCCCGACGTCGACCTCGGAGGGTTTCCGAGGGGGTTCAGCCTCGTCAAGATATGCCTGCGCATAGTCTGGAAGGACAAGGAGATCCTTGTGTACCAGATCATCTCGGCCACTCTCTGCCTCGCCCTTCTCGTCGTGTTCTTGTCTCTCCTGTTCCCGGTACACGACCTGGAGCTCATAGATCAGGAGCTCGATAGCCCCGTGTTCATTCTCAAGCTCTTCCCGTATTATGTCTTGGCGTTCTTCATCGGCACGTTCTTCAGAGCTGCGACCATCGCGGTCGCCACGATTCGAATGGAGGGTGGTAATCCCGTCTTCGCGGACGGTCTAGAGGCCGCGTCCCGGAGGATCCATGTCCTGTTTGGCTGGGCTGTAGTCTCGGCGATCGTAGGCGTGGTCCTCGCAATGCTCCAGAGGAAGGGCAGAGGCGGCAGGCTCGCCGCAAACATCGCTAATCTAGCCTGGGGGATAGCCACCTACTTCGCAGTCCCCGTGATGCTCTTTGAGGACGAGGGGCCGCTGTCCGCGATCGGAAGAAGTACGAGCATCGTCAGGAGGACTTGGAGGGAGTCGCTCGCTGGCAACTTCGGAATGGGCCTGGTGTTCCTTGGGCTGGCGTTGCTTGGGTTTCTCGCGTTTCCGTTCGCTTATGTCCTCGGTGGGCTCGTGGGAGCAGTCCTGTTCATCATGGCGTACATCACGGTGCTTTCCATATTCAGCTCGGCCGCATCCGGAGTCCTTGTGGCCTCGCTGTACCGCCTCGCGAGGACGGGGAAGGCCCCTGCGGAGGTCGAAAGGTACGAGCCGCTTTCCCGGACCCTCACAAAGTATACTCCGACGTTGTCGACTGACTACAGTCACTCGCGGGACAGCTCCTATGGCATCCGTCTATTGAGGCGGGTGTAGGGCGAGGAGATATGCGGGGAAACTTTTTTAGTGGCTCGACTCCTCACTTGGACTCGGAGCGGGCACACCTTGGAAGAGGAGCACTATCTTAGCGTGTACACCGACGGGGCTTCGAGGGGGAACCCCGGCCCAGCGGCGATAGGATTTGCCATCTACGACTCCGTGGGGAACCTGATCGAGAAGGACGCGAAGTTCGTCGGCAGACGAACGAACAACGAGGCTGAATACGAAGCCTTGATCTGGGGGCTCGAGAGGGTGCGGGAGAGAAGCTGCAGCAAGATACGCGCCTTCTCCGACAGCGAGCTTGTCGTGCGCCAGATCAACGGAGAGTACAGAATATCTGAAGAGAGGCTGAAGAAATACGCGAACACGGTCAGGGCCAACAAGAGCCTCTTCGAGTCGGTCAAGCTGTCTCATGTGCCGAGGGAGAACCCGCGCACAATGCTTGTCGACGAGATGGTGAACTTAGCCCTTGACCGAGCAGGCCACTGAGTGTCCTCCAGGAGCCGCGGCTCAGGAACAACATCACACCTGCCCACGAGAGCCGCGGATGATGCTAATGAGATTGAGTAGCCCCGGGAGGATTCGAACCTCCGTCGCAAGATCTCTCCTTGCGAGAAGCAATCCAGAGTCTCGCATGATTGACCGCTACACTACGGGGCTTTGCGTGCGATTGTCGCTATTTCGATACTCGTATTTAATGGATTAGAGGCTTGCATGACGCTCTTGGCACTTCTGGAATCGGCTCTCTGTTCCGAGCATTCTTCGCTTTTGTCCGAGGCTCACGGAATCCCCGCGCTTTCTCGGCTTGATGTGATTGCGCGCGCCGAGTTCGACCTTTATGCAACCGCAGCCTTGAATCAACCGGCCCGAGTCACGATCTGTCCTGTGACGGGTCAGTACGCACATATTAGGCCGTTAAGTTGGGTCAAGCCGCCCCAAAGACTAAGAGGGATGTCGAGAATATTTTCGTCTCGCATCGCCCAGACCCGCGAGCGGGTCGACCAATCGAGAGCACGGGCGAAATTGGGAGAGGAAAAGAGAGGGGGAGGAAACTCATTAGGAGAAAGGCCGTATTGGCGAGCTTAGTGGTTCTAGCCGCATTTGCTCTTCTGCCCGCCCAAGGCCTAGCTAGATCCGATAGCGAAATAGAGCCCGGAACCGCCGGAGGCGGTGGTTGGTTCGACTACGGTGGCGAGCGCATAACCTTCGGATTCAACGTGAACAAGGACGACCCATCAGATAACAGCCTGGTCTTCCAAGGCAGGAACAAGAACATGACCGTCCACCCGCTGGAGATCACCAAGGTCTGGTTCAAACCCTGCAAGAACGGAGGGTATCCATCGGTCCACATGAAGGGGATGGCACTCGTCAACAACACAGACGTGTACCGCTTCCACTTCAAGGCAACGGACAAGGGAGCCGGGATCTACGACGCGACATGGATGAAGCTCTGGCCGACCACGCACCATGAGGGCGAGGAAGACGGCGAGACCCACGACGACTGCAGCTGCTCAGAGGATAGCGATTCCGGGGACGGGATCGACAGCTGCGATGGTGGCAGCGGGTGCCAGGGCGGTGCCTGCTCCGGCGGAGGCGGCTCCGATGGAGGATGCTCCGACGACGGGGGCGGCTGCTCAGGAGGCGGCGAAGGCGACCACGGCCGCATGGTGAAATGGATAACGCACAGCCTCGGTGGCGGCAACATTTGGGTCATCATGCCCGAAGACGGCTCTTGCGGCTGCGGAGAGGACCACTGAGAAGACGGAAAACACTGGGGGCTTTTTGCCCCCCGCCTGTTTTTTATTTTCGGGTTCAGGCCTTGGCCTTCTTGCCAAGGCCGTCGATGGCCTTGACCATCTGCTCGAACACGGCGTCGATGCCCTTGGAACCGTCTATGTCGACGAGCCTGCCCTTCATCCTGTAGTGGTCGACGAGCGGGGCTGTCTGCTCCTGGTAGACCTTGAGCCTATTCCTGACGGTCTCCTCCTTGTCATCGTCCCTCTGGACAAGGCGTGTGCCGCACTTCTCGCAAGTGTCCTTGTTCATGGGCGGGTTGAACTTGATGTGATAGACGGCACCGCATTTCGGACAGGACCTCCGGCCGACGGCGCGCTCCACGAGGACGTCGAAGTCCACCACGATATTGAGGACGACATCCACCTCGGTCATCTTGTCGAGCTCCTTCGCCTGACCGATGGTCCTCGGGAATCCGTCCAAGAGATACCCCTTCTTGCAGTCCGACTTGGAGACCCGCTCCTGGATGAGCTTCACGATGAGGTCGTCAGGCCCGAGCCTGCCCTGATCCAGATAGGACTTGACCTTCATCCCTAGAGGGGTCTTCTCGGCGACTGCCTTTCGGAGCAGGTCACCCGTGGAGACCTGAGGTATCCCGTACTTCTGGGAGAGCTTCTGAGCCTGAGTCCCCTTTCCAGCGCTCGGCGGGCCGAAGATGACTAGCTTCATGACGACACCGCCCGAAGCATCTTGGACGGTGTACTTATTGCTTGCCGTTTGTCGGGGCCACGGTGCGCAGCAGCCCAGAGCGGGAAAACGATTTTATCGAGCCGCCGTCATGTCCTGGCGGTGGGCCGATGAAGCAGAGGGTCATTGACGAGTTGGAGAAGATCGTAGGCAAGGAACGCATGTCGACCAAGATCGCCGACCTCTACGTGTACGGCTTCGATGCCTCGATCCACCACAAGAACCCTGACGTCATCGTCAAGCCCGCCAATGCCAGAGAGGTCTCGGAGATTGTGAAGCTGGCGAACGCCACACGCACGCCCGTCGTTCCGAGGGGTGCGGGCACGGCGATGTGTGGCCACACGGTCCCCTTGAAGGGCGGCATCATCATGGACATGACCCTGATGAACAAGATTAAAGAGGTCAGGGTGGAGGACCTCTACTGCGTCGTCGAGCCGGGAGTCATCTACGACAAGCTCAACGCCGTCCTGGGGAAGAAGGGCTTCTGGTTCCCGACAACACCGGGGAGCGGGGAGGCCTGCACGATCGGCGGGATGGTCGTCACGAACGCTTCCGGCATGAGGGCGATCAAGTACGGCGCCACGAGGGACTACGTCCTTGGGCTCGAGGTCGTCATGCCGACCGGCGAGATCATCCACACTGGCACGAGGACTCTCAAGAACTCATCCGGCTACCAGATAGACCGTCTGATGGTCGGGAGCGAGGGCACCCTCGGGATCGTCACCGAGATCACGCTCAAGCTGGCATTCAAGCCCAAGGCGTCCGCCATGACGCTGGCTGCGTTCAACTCGCTCCAGGACGCTGGAAGGTGCGTCTCGAACATAATCGCGAGGCCGCTGATGCCGTCCGCGATAGAGCTGATGGACTCAGTGTGCATCAAAGCGGTCAACAAGTGCATGAACGTGGGCCTACCGGACGTCGCTGCCATCTGCATGATCGAGGTCGATGGTCACCCAACTGCGGTCGAAGAGGAGCTCAAGATCGTGGAAGAGATCGCGAGACAGAGCGGCGCGGTCCACACGGAGGCTTCGAGTGACAAGAAGAAGATCGACTACTGGACCTACGCGAGGAAGGCCATCATGCCCGCCCTCAGCAGGTACGGCGAGAAGTTCGTTTCAGTAGCGCTAGCGGATGACATGTCGGTCCCCATCTCGAAGATTCCCGAGGCGGTCGTGGCGTTCCAGAAGATCGCGGAGCAGAACGGGGTCATCGTGGGGACCTACGGCCACTCCGCCGACGGCAATCTGCACACCAAGATGCTCGTGGAGCCCGGGTCGGATGACAGCTGGAGAAGGGGCGAGAAGGCGGTGGGGGAAATCTACGACAAGGTCCTGGAGCTCGGAGGGACTGTCACAGGCGAGCACGGCGTGTCCATCACGAAGGCCCCCTACATGAAGAAGGAGAGGGCGGATTCGCTCGAGACCATGAGGAGGATCAAGAAGGCCCTCGACCCGAAGAACATCATGAACCCTGGCAAGATCTTCGACTGGGACGGGAACATAATCGCCCACCTGAGGTATCCCGCGTTCTGCGAGTCCGGAGGGTGCATGCCTTCAGTAAAGACTTGTGAGGGCCAGGATGAACAGAGTGCCGGCGGCAAGCAGCGACGCGACATAGACCCCCTTGTTCCATGACCAAATCTTGAGCCCGTCGAATGGCGGGTATGGAATCAGGTTGAAGGCCGCCAGGAACGAGCAGAAATAGAACACCGTCGCGGCGAGGTCGTATGTCGCGCTTGACTGGCTCAGTATCCCAGTGAAGAGCAGAGGTGCGAGTGCGGCCGCGATGAGCATGTTGGACCCCGGCCCTGCGAGGCTGATCTTGCCGTTCTGTTCGCGAGTGATCCTTCCTGAGATCCAGACGGCCCCAGGGGCCGCGTACAGGAAACCGACGAAGAACGCGATCACGACTGAGAGCAGGAGCATCTTGAAGTCCGCCCTGAACTCGGCCCAGCAGCCATAACGCCTCGCGACGAATTTGTGTGACATCTCGTGCGCGAAGAAGCCCGCGGACACGGCCACGGCGGAGACGATAAGATAATACGCCGCCCCTCGCCCGTCGGGCATATAGAAGATGAAGAATACTGCGAGCGTGAGAATGACGAGGGCGACAGCGATGTCCCTCATCTCGACCGCGCTCGTGAGCGGATGCCTGGCCTGCTGCAAGCCCGGCCCCCCAACAGAGTGACTGTATGTCGCACTACCCCGCGACGTCCCGCTTCCGCGATCATCCCTACGAGGCATCTCCTTGGTCTATTGTCAGCGGGTAGTTAAGACTTCTGAACCGCCGCCACCTGCGGGCCAGGTCTTGCACCGTCCTTAGGAGGCGGATAAGTTATTTACAGCCATTTGGCATAGCTTCGGTCCGTGAGAAGGGGTCCGGAGAGAAGACATCATGTCCTCCACTGGTGCGGCAGCTGCAACGTGCCCTTGCTAGGTCGATCCTGCGGGAGGTGTGGACAGAACGGCTACGAGATAGATCTCACGCCGCCCGGAGATGTCAGGCTCGCGCTGGAGGGCACGAAGAAGCGCCTGAGATACCTATTCCTCCGCCAGTTCGGTGCGCAGCAGATCGTGCCTGACGTCGTCGTTCTCAACAAGAGCTCAGGAGATGACCGGGCGGAAGAGGTCATCATCGACGGGCGCAGAGTGGCCCTGCTGACCTTCGACCTTGAGAAGCTTGACCATGCGCTCACTCTCAGGATAGACGGCGCCAGGATGCTGGCCCACGGAAACCTGAAGAAGCTCGTAAGGTTGAGGAAGGCAGAGGGGCACATGAAGGGCAACTACTTGCCCAGGGACACCATCGAATCGTTCGACCCAGGCATAAGGGCTGGCGATGAGGTCGTTGTCGAGATGGGGAAGTTCATCGGGTGCGGCTCGGCCAAGGTGAACGCGGCCGAGCTAAGGACATCTGAGAAAGGAATCAAGGTCCGCGACTTCTCGCAGGCGGGCCCTCTGGGGCCCGGTAGGAAGGCTTGGACGAGGGACATCGTGAAGGCCAACCTGCCCCACCTGAGCGCGAAGAAGGCCAAGGCGGAGCACGAGTTGAAGGGCGTGATGGCCTCCAGCAAGCTGCCTCTGACCGTGTCCTTCAGCGGCGGGAAGGACAGCCTCGTGGTGCTCGACATCGTCTCGTCCGTGACGAAGGACTTCACGGCCATATTCATCGATACTGGTCTTGAGCATCCGGAGACCAGGGGGTATGTTCAGAGACTGGCCAAGGAGAGAGGCTTCAGACTGCTCACAGCCCACGCTGGAGAAGCTTTCGACGAGAACTTCCCGACCTTCGGTCCCCCTGCCAAGGACTTCAGATGGTGCTGCAAGGTCTGCAAGCTAGCCCCTGCGTCCAAGATCATCGAGGAGAAGTTCCCGGACGGCACGGTGACGGTCGAGGGGAACAGACGCCTCGAATCGTTCGCTCGGGCCCGTCTGGAGCTCGTCGGCGAGAATCCATTCGTGCCCGGACAGACGGTCGTCAACCCAATAAGAGACTGGACAGGTCTAGACGTCTGGCTCTACATCATATGGCGCGAGCTGCCCTACAACCCCCTTTACGACGAGGATATCGAGAGGGTCGGCTGCTGGATGTGCCCCTCGTCCCTGGCGAGCGAGTGCGCAGAGATCTCAAAACTCAGCCCGGACCTGGCGAAGGGCTGGAATCACAAGCTTGACTCTTGGGCGGAGGAGAACGCGCTCCCGAAGGAATTCGTCCAGTACGGCTTCTGGCGCTGGAAGCAGATGCCCCCAAAGATGCGCGCACTCGCCGATCGACTGAAGATCGAGGCGAAGCCTCGTCGGGCGGACACCATCGCCATCAGCGTAATCAAGGGCGTCAGCCCTTGCGCTGCGGGTGGATACTCGGTCGAGGCTGCCCTCAGGATGCCGGAGGCGCGCGGCCTCAGGCAGGTCGCCGAGTTGCTGAAGTCGGCTGGAGACGTGAGGCTCGTAGAGGACTTCGGAGTCGCGATGGTGGACTCGAAGAGGGCGAGCGCCAAGGTCTTCGCCGGGGGACAGATTTCCTCCGTGGGGGACTCTCCGGAGGACGCCTCGAGATTCTTCGACAAAGTGGCGAGGGCAGTGCTCAGGGCGAACATGTGCACCAGGTGCGGCATCTGCGTCAGGGCCTGTCCATCAGGCGCCATCCGGCTCGACGACGCGATTTCGGTGGACGAGAAGAGCTGCAATCAGTGCGGAAAGTGCGCTGACAGCTGCGTTGTCGCACACTATTTCGACAAGTTGGCGGGAGACGTCTCGCCAAAGAATCAGAGCAGGCCGAGAAGAGACCGAAGGTGACTACTTCCCCTCTTCCTTGAGGGACTTCGCGACCTTGAGGGTTTCGCTCTTCGCCTTTGAGAGACCCTTCTTACCCTCGCGCAACATGTCCTTCACGACTGGGGTCGCTC